>Ga0070725_10002035_pt1 | contig 10834 bp, 8 predicted proteins | sample tdDd002_FD_69781 | JGI IMG/M metagenome (GOLD analysis project Ga0070725, IMG submission 69781) | Marine sediment microbial communities from the Atlantic coast under amendment with organic carbon and nitrate - tdDd00.2 | ecosystem: Environmental > Aquatic > Marine > Coastal > Sediment | place... | reverse complement strand
TGAGTTTATTGCTGCTGTTTCGACAAACTCTTCATATTCTACAGCATTTTCCTGACCTGCAATATCCGAAATTGATCGGATAACTACAAAAGGAATTTGAAAGCGATGACAGGTTTGTGCAATGGCAGCACCTTCCATTTCCACAGCTTCGGCATCAGGAAACATATTCTTTATTTTCTTGGTGGCATCGGCATTGTTCATGAACTGATCACCAGTCAGAATGCTTGCTTTCTTGGTTTTTAAATCGGTCAATCGGTGAATGCACTTGTCAGCTAAATCGATTAGTTTTTCATCTGCAATAAAACTTTCTGGCATTCCGGGAACCTGACCGTGTTTGTAGCCAAAAACGGTACAATCCATATCATGATGAATTACCTGAGTTGAGATTACAATATCACCAACGGTTAAGTCACCAGGAAATCCACCTGCAGCACCTGTGTTGATTACAAAATCAGGATTGAAATTGTCGATCATTAAAGCTGCACCAATAGCGGCATTTACCTTACCAATTCCTGATTGCAATAAAACAACTTCTGCTCCGTTTAAATTGCCAGTATAAAAGACGAATCCGCCTATTTTTTGTTCATTTTTATTGGCTAATAGAGCTCGAAGTTTTACTACTTCGATTTCCATAGCACCTATTATTCCTACTTTCATAATCTTATAGTACCAAGTAATGGTATCATATAAACGATACGCGATTTTATTGATTTGCAAAGTTAGTAAACAAACCGCTTTTTTAGCATCTTGGGATGCAATAAAAGTTGATATTCTATATTTATGTGAGTATAATCCATATGCTGAAGATTAGTATTAGATATTTTAATTAGATTTATATTCCAATAATAAAATATTATAAAGAATGACGTTAAAACAGCTTGAGTATGCAATTGCATTGGGTAATTTGGGTAGTTATGGTCGGGTAGCAAAATCGATGGGGGTTTCGCAGCCAGCTGTAAGTTTGCAAATTCAGGCATTGGAAGAGGAGTTGGGAATAAAGTTGTTTGACAGAAACACGAAACGTGTTGAAGCTACTGTTAATGGTGCTTTGTTCTTGCAGAAAGCACAATCTTTACTAACCGAATCGAAACATTTAGAGGATTTTGCCCTTCAACTTTCTGAGGAAGTTCAGGGAGATTTATGTCTGGGTATTATTCCAACCTTATCGCCTTTTTTAGTTCCTTTGTTTGTTGATGAACTCAACAAAAGATATCCGAAAATTAATTTGAGAATTAAAGAGGCTATTACCGAGGAGATATTGCAAGGTGTGAAAGATGGTAGTTTGCATGGAGGAATTATTTCAACTCCAATTCAATCGAAAAGCAATGTTGAAATTCAGCCCATCTTTTACGAAAGATTTTATTTGTATATTTCAGATAGACATGAGCTGTTTAAATTGGATAAGATTGCAGTGAAAGAGATCGATTTTAATGATATCTGGATGCTTAAAGAGGGGAACTGTTTTATGGATCAGGTAACCAATATTTGTGCAGTTGATTTTCAAAAGAATGGTTCTTTAATCTACGAAAGTAACAATATTGATGCCTTAAGGAGGATAGTGGAATATAAGGGAGGAATAACCTTTATGCCGGAATTGGCAACGCTTACCATTCCTGCCGATCAGGAAGAGATGTTGAAAGATATTAATGGGATAGAAAAAGTTCGGGAGGTCAGTTTGATTCACCTTAAGAGTGAGGTGAGAAGGAATTTGTTGAATTCAGTCATGGAAACCATTCAGGATAGTATTCCCAAGCACATGTTGAGTAAGGAAAAGAAGGAGATTGTAAAAACTAATTTTGTTGAGAAATGATTGAAAAGACAATAAAACCACCCTATTATGCTGTTATCTTTTCATCCCTGAGATCGGAAGGTGATAATGGTTATTCTGAAATGGCTGATACAATGATAGAATTGGCTCACACACAACCCGGCTTTTTAGGTGTTGAATCGGCACGGGAAGAATTGGGAATAACAGTGTCTTACTGGGAAAGTCTTGATTCAATTAAGAGATGGCAAGCACATCCGGCACATCAAATTGCTCAAAACAGGGGCAAAGAAGAGTGGTACAAGAGTTATTCAGTTAGAATTTGTAAGGTGGAATCGGAAACTTTTTTCGAAAAATAGAAAATGCATTGTTTTCTGCAATAGAACGATCATTTTATAATGGTTGTGTCAAGTGTTGGTGAAATGTTAATTCTTTCTTAAAAGCCATATCTGTAATTGAATGTCTTTGTTGAGCATGTATTTTTCGTTAACTTCATTATTGTTGACAAAAACACATGAAGTAATGAAGAATACAATTAAAACAAAAGTATATCAGGATATTTTAGCTACCAAAACACCTATTTTGAATGAAGGATCGCCTCAGGAAAAAAGGGAGGAGATTTTAAACTACTTTAAGGCGACCTGGGAATTGGATGACAGACTGTACGACAGTTTGGTTGATGATAAAGCTTTTTATCTTCGTGCAGATCCACTGCGTCATCCTTTGATTTTTTACATCGGACATACTGCTACTTTTTATATCAATAAACTGATTTTAGCTGGAATTATAAATGATCGTATCCACCCCAAATTTGAATCGATGTTTGCCGTAGGTGTAGATGAAATGTCGTGGGATGATTTGAATGAACAACATTACGATTGGCCAGAGGTAAGTGAAGTTAAGGCGTACAGAGCTGAGGTGAAGGTGATGATGGAGAAGTTGATACGAGAATTGCCTTTGCAAATGCCAATTGATTGGGAAACGGATTTTTGGGTGATTCTAATGGGAATTGAACATCAGAGAATTCATGTTGAAACGTCCTCGGTTTTGATTCGACAGTTGCCAATTGAGAAGGTGCAGAACATTGATCTGTTTAAAGTTTGCCAACAAACCCATATTGCACCTAAGAATGAATTGTTAAAAGTAGATTCGGGCAATGTAACTATTGGTAAAGATAGAAGCAATGCTTTGTATGGTTGGGACAATGAGTTTGGAAGCTATCAAACTGAAATCAAATCTTTTAATGCATCTAAGTATTTGGTTTCGAATCAGGAGTTTATGGAGTTTGTAGAAGATGAGGCTTATGGGAATCAAAAATGGTGGACCGAAGAGGGATGGAATTGGGTGCAATACAAAAAATGTACCTATCCAATATTTTGGAAACAAGAGGAAAACCATTGGAAACTTAGGCTGATGAGTGAGGAGATTGCTCTTCCAATGGATTGGCCTGTTGAGGTCAATTATCTGGAAGCGAAAGCATTTTGCAATTGGAAATCTGCGAAGACAGGAAAAAGCTTACGTATGCCAAGTGAGGCGGAATACTATTTGTTGAGAGATCAGGCTGGAATTGATGATCAGCCTTATTGGGAGAAGGCACCGGGGAATATCAATTTGGAGCATTACGCTTCTTCTTGTCCGGTGAATCGATTTGAAACGAATGGTTTCTATGATGTGATTGGTAATGTTTGGCAATGGACCGAAATGCCAATTTCCGGATTGGATGGATTTGAGATTCATCCGTTTTACGACGATTTTTCAACTCCTACCTTTGATGCCAAGCACAACCTGATTAAAGGAGGATCGTGGATATCCACAGGAAACCTGGCGATTCGTGATTCTCGTTATGCTTTTCGTCGTCACTTTTTTCAGCACGCCGGATTCCGATATATCGAATCGGAAGAAGAGGTAGAGGTACAAGCTGATTATTATGAAACCGACGAGTTGGTGTCGCAATATTGTGAGTTTCAGTATGGAGAAAAGTACTTTGGTGTAGAAAATTATGCCTTATCATGTATTGGTTTGATGAGTAAGTATTTAAAAGGTATCAATAAAAGTACTGCTTTGGATTTGGGATGTGCAACCGGACGAATGACCTTTGAATTGGCAAAGCATTTTGATAAAGTAACGGGGCTAGATTTTTCGACTCGCTTTATTCGAATTGGAACTCAGTTGAAAGAATCAGGAAAACTGAATTATTTAAGAAGGGAAGAAGGAAAACTGAACACTTTTAAGGAGTTTAAACTGACGGACTTCGATTTGGATCACTCGCGAGAGAAGGTGGAATTCTTCCAAGCAGATGCTTGTAATCTGAAAACTTTGTACTCTGGCTATGATCTTGTTTTTGCAGGTAACCTGATCGATCGACTGTATGATCCGAAGAAATTCTTAAGTGAGATTCCAGATAGGATAAATGCTGGGGGAATTCTGGTAATTACATCTCCTTATACCTGGCTAGAGGAATTTACCGAGATGGAACAATGGGTTGGTGGATATCGAAAGGATGGCGAGCCGTATACTACTTTTGATGGCTTGAAAGATCTGTTGTCGAATCGGTTTGAACTGCTGGAAGAACCATCGGATGTTCCTTTTGTAATTCGGGAAACTTCGAGGAAGTATCAGCATACGATAGCGCAAATGACGATTTGGAGAAAGAAATGATGGTTCAGCTCGTTCCTTGCTTCACGGAATTTCTTTTTCATGTTTTGTCCTTAAGCCGGATGGGCTCTTCATTTTTGGCTTGACCCAAAAACGAAGCAAAAAAGTCAAGGCTGCATTAAAAACATCATGATTCTTATTGCAATACCCAAGTGCGGTCGGGTGATCTGTGAACAAGTTCTCAGCTTCCCGATCTTACTAAGGTCTTGCTTCAATTCTAATGATATTTTTCATGATGTCGTAAGGAAATACTTCTTTTTATTCTTGCGGTTTTCTCCACTTGATTTTTATCTGATGCGGGTCGTGGGTTTATTTGGAAATTACGGAAGTATATTGATATTTTGTTAGGTGATAAACTTTGAACAGAGCTTGTAGTGGGATTTGATTGCTCTGTGGGTGTCGATTGGAAAGCGTAAATTTATTTTTTGTTGCTTTAACACATCCTTTGGCTAAGCAATACCCGTGAGCGACTTTAAACACATTTGTACTGCTTAGCTTTCAGACATAATTGCACAATACTTAAATTTCCATCCTAAAATTTTATTTGATACTATATCCTAGTATTGTTTACTTGTACACATTATGAAATTAGAAAAACATTATTAACAAAACAAAATAATTTTAATAAATTTTCATTTGTTTGTTGATAATAATATTGTGCTTTATTCGATTTTATTAGCACTAAGACTGTATTACAGTATTTCGATTATTTGATTATTTAGAATTAATCAAAATATGATGGAGGGTTAAAATGAACTAATTTCATTCGAAAGGATTGAAATTTGCATGAGCGATTCTAATTTGATGATAAAAAGAAGTTTGAGTGTTGTTAATGCATGATTGATTGGAGTAATTCTACCTCTAAATTGCTATTTTGTTGGCAGTGTAATAATCGTTTTGTGAGTTGTTGTGTAGATTAAAATACTAATATTTACTCTGCTTTTTAATTTAACGGCATAAGTTGTGCGTAAGACTTGTTTTTATAGACAATAAACTAAGCATAAAATTTGAATGTGTGATTTGGGATTGCTACATTTGAAAAGCTCGCAAAGAAGGTGGGAAAAGTGAAAAAGTAGAAAGGTTAGAAGGAGAAAGTGCGCTTGTTGTAAATGTGTGATGAGAGGGAGACTTTTTGGCTGGCGTACTAGAGATAGAATAAAGAATTTAATCAGTTAAGGTGTGTAAAATGTATGGGGTGTTATGCACATGCTAGTAACAAATAAAACAAACACGAAAGTCTATTTATGATCAAAATTAAACTCATACTCTTAATAAGTATTCTAGCATTACAAGCTGCTTATTCCCAAAGCGATCAGTCGATTAAAAATTTAACAGCTTTTTCAAAAGCTTATGGATATGTAAAATATTTTCATCCAAGTGATGAAGCATATCAGCTGGACTGGGATTTATTTGCAATTTATGGTTCTAAAGAAGTTCAAAACTGTCAGAATGATAAAGAGCTGGTTTTTACATTAAATAAAATTTTTAGTCCCATTGCCCCAAGCTCAAAATTTGTATTGAAACAGGATAAATCTGCTTATGCTCTACAAACAATAAGCCCTGAAAAAACTAAAAATTATAAGCAAATCTATTGGCAGCACAATGGGCTTAGTTTAGGAATGTTTGGTAATGGAAGACGAGAATTACCATATAAGAGTATAAGGGTAAATAAAACCGATAATATTGACCATTCTGCACGATCGGGTAATGTTCGAACTTCGATTGATCCAAAAGATATTCGAGGAAAAGAATTTAAATATGAAGGCTGGGCTAAATTAAAGGCTGGAAGTGTAGGAAAAGGCTACTTATGGGTATTGGTAGAGCGCTTGAATAATGAAATTACTTTTTTCGATAAAACCCTAAATACTCCTGTTGTAAAAGATAAATGGGAACGATTTGAGATTAAGGGAAAAATAGATTCTCTTGCTGCAAACCTATCGTTTGGTTGTTATTTAGATGGGAAAGGATCATTATTATTTGATCATGTTGGCTTGTTGGTTAAAGAGAATGGAGAGTGGGTTAATGTGCCAGTAAAAAATGGTGATTTCGAAGAGGAAAGGATATCATCTGAATGGAAGAAGAAAACATCATGGTATGGTCAGGGTGTTGGTTATGAAATTGACTTGGAGGATAAGGAAAAATACTCGGGCGAAAAATCTGTACGAATCCATCATGTAGGGAATTTAAAAGTGGTAGAAGGGAAGCCTCTTTTTCATACCAAACCAAATATGGGAACAATTATCGATAAAGAAATCGTTAAGAATGTTTGTTGTCAGATCCCTCTTGTTTTATATGGCAATAAAAAAGGAACTTATCCTGTTTCCAACAGGACAAATTTAAGTCGGTTAAAAAAGAGAGTTTCTGGGCAAAGTGCTAATCCCAATGAATTGTTTGCTAGGTTAGGAAATGTAATTATCACTTACAATATATTTCAACATTTCTACCCATATTTTGATGTGATTCCTGTTGATTGGGATGCAGCATTTCAATCTGCTATTAAGCAATCTTATCTTGATAAGAATAGAAATGATCATTTAGAAACCTTAGAGAGATTTACCGCAAAGCTGAAAGATGGACATATAAGTGTTAGGGGGGGGGATCATAAAAATTATATTCCTCCAATATTGTGGGAGTGGGTCGAGAATAGATTGGTAATCACCTATGTAATGGATAAGGATTCACATCTTAAGAGAGGTGCTATAATTGAAAAAATAAATGGGGTTTCACCTCATGATTATTTCCAGGCAACAGAAGAGCGTATTTCTGCGGCAACAGATGGTTGGCTTAATTACGTGGCACAGAGAAAATCATTGTATGGTTTAAAAGGCAGTACTATAGCTTTACAAATTGATTCCACTATGTATGAGTTAACCAGAGACTTTACTTATCAACGAGTTGTAGAAAGTAATGATATCTCTCCAGTAAAGTATAAATTTTATAGGGACAGTAGTATCGTGTATCTGAATTTTGATTTGATTGAAATGGATGCAATTAACTCGTTAATGTCAAATCTTGAGGATTCAAAAGCGATTATTTGTGATTTTAGAGGGCACCCGAGAGGAACAAGTAATTTTCTATCTCACTTAGTACAGAAAAATGAAAATGATCCAACTTGTTTTCAGATTCCTCAAATCGTTTACCCCGATTTAGAAAATATTTGTGGTTATCAAATGGAAGAATGGGCTATAGATTTCAAAAAACCTTATTTGGGAGGTAAGCAAGTGATTTTTATAACAGATGGGAGGGCGATAAGTACTGCTGAGAGTTATTTAAGCTTTATAAAAGGATTTAAGTTGGGAACCATTATCGGACAACCAACGGCTGGCACAAATGGTAATGTGAATAGGTTTCGACTTCCAGGAGAATATCATATTAATTGGACAGGTATGAAAGTTTTGAAACGTGATGGTAGTCAGCATCATGCTATAGGTGTTTTGCCAGATGTAAGAATAGAAAAAACAATTAATGGAATAATAGAAGGTAGAGATGAATTTCTAGATAAAGCTTTAGAATTAATAAAATAACCAGTTGCCACCATTTAATAAAATTTAAAAGAATTAGTTATGAGAAAAAAATACAAATCATTGGGTATTGTATTGGTTGTTTTAGGGCTACTGTCAATGTTGCTTTTATTGGTAAAAGCATCCGATTTTTATGAAATGGAAGGCAGGTATTTATTTGCCTCATTAGTTTTTTTAGGAACTCTATTGCCAGCTGTAGGTTTTCGATTAATTCGAAGAAAATAGAATGTGATTCGTCCTTGATGGTATATTCCACTGAAAGAGGTCTTTGCCATTATTATTCACATAAGTAGAAATGAAATTTGCAATCGGCTGCTATTTTATATTTAGCGCCTGCAAGCAGTAAATATCCAAGACTATTTTAAGAAGAGAAAATGAAAGAAAATCAAAACAAAAATTTACTAAAGAAATTACTGGATAGATTACAGGAGGATTCCTGGCAATTGGAATTGCTGGTTTCGGGTTTTACCATTTTCGGATTGTTTTATGCATTGGGACCTGTGCGTGATGCATTTCAAAAAGCATTGAACGAAGGTGATCTGCTTAAAGATGTATATCAGACGGTATTTGCGGCTATTTTAATCTTGATTTTCAATTTAATTGTACACGTCATTCTGCGAAGTCTTTGGATTGGAGCTCTGGGCTTGCGCTATTTATCGGGTGAGGTTGAAATTGAGAAGTTAAATTATTCTGAGCGTTTCACGAATTATCTGAACAAAAAAGTTGGTTCCTTTGATGATTATATCGAAAAGCTTGAAAAACTTTGCAGTGTTATTTTTGCGATTTCCTTTTTGCTCATTTTCTATGTTATTGCAGCAGTGCTTGTGCAATATGCATTGAATTTTGTTGGATCCGCTGGCTCAGAAACTTCAACTTTCCTGTATGTTCTTCGAATTGCTTGTATTTTTTTCTTAGTTATAGGTGTTGTTCTTACCTTTTTCGATTACTTGAGCCAGGGATTGCTTAAAAAGAACAGATGGGTTTCTATGGTTTATTTCCCTTTTTATTGGGTATTCTCTTATTTAACCCTATCGTTTTTATACCGCCCTTTGTATTACAATTTGATAGATAATAAGTTTGGGAGGAGGGTTAGTTTTATGTTACTGCCCTTTTATATGTCGGTTCTGTTTATTAGTAGCCTGTACAAAGAACAATCTGGCTTTATTACTTATGGTTCTGTGATATCGAATTCGATTAGAGCCAGCAGTCGAAATTATGAAGATTTAGTAGATAAAAATGATTTGTTTATTTCAGTTTTGTGCCTGCAATCTAAGGTGATAACTGATCCTTATATCAAAATTAAAATTCCTCTTACGAATGCAATTGAAAATCGAATTTTAGAATTTAATAAAAGTCTAAAGCCTTATCAGGACAAAAATAGATATAAAACCACTATGGATATAGATGGAAATAGGATTGAATCTACCTTTAAAGGTGATACGGACAGTTTGCATCTGGAATTTATGAAAACATTTCAGGATGTATATCGCATTAAAATAGATTCGATACGGTGCCAACCAGATTTTGTAATTGTTAATGAGGATGATAACAAGAATCGCAGCATTGGTTTTGAAAGCTATATTGGGACAAGCAATTTGGCAGATGGGAAACATGTTCTGGTCTATTCCAGACGTAAACATCCGGGCAGCGACTCAATTGTTACCATTAAGGAAATTCCATTTTGGTATTACAAGGATTAGAATAGCACTTGTGGGTGTTTAGTGTAAGTGATGACAGGCGATGTGTAAATATTAAGCTTTGTAGCCCGCTTAAATTGTGTGATGGTTTGACAGGGAAATGAACGATGTAATTGTTAAATAAATGAAAATAAGAACTTGCCCAAATTGTGGTCACAAATATTCCTTTTTCCACCATGTATTAAAAGTGGTTTTAAAATTAAGTGATTCAAAATGGATTTGTGAAAATTGTAAATCTGAATTATCATTTAGTATTAGTAGACGCTTTGTTGTGAGTTTAATTGCCTTTTTTCCAATGGTGTTTAGTGCAATTGGTGCAAATTTTATAAAGGACTTTGGCTTGTCGAATGCCACGAGTTGGCTTTTGGTTATTTTGATATTGTTGATGTGGACAATTGGGGTTTTTAGTTTTGAAACCTATACATTGATTAAAAAGAAATAGAAACAAAGGGTAACCATGAGGTGTGGATAGTACATGTTGCAGTTTAGCTAGGAGATAGTTAAATGTTCAATACTTTAGTTAAACTCTTGTACAAGGGTTGATAAATTATCTGGCTAAAGTAGTTGAAGAAAACTTGAAAAATATATTATGAGATATACTTTAGCAATAAGTAAGTTAATTGTTTTGATTCTAGGGCTTGTTTGTATTAGCTCGTGTGGTACTAATGAGTATGAAAAAATTCCTTTGGATAGTCTTGATCTAAAACTAAAAAAGAGAGGTAGTGTAGTTGTTAAGGACATTCTTGCATCGATAAATCATTCAGATGGTGCTAGATTTTTATTGCACAAAGATTACATGACACCAATGGTTCATGGCAGAATAATGCATAATTCTGAACTGTATAGCAAGACGTATGAGATGATTCCTAAAATTATTGGGAAAGTTTTAAAATATAAACTGTTTCAGGTTGTAGATAAAGGTTTGGTTAAGACCATGAGATATAAACTCGAAACTGATGCTGAAGATCTGAAATTTATAGAGCTTAAGTTGGATATAAATATTGAGTACGGACTTGCTGACTATTACTTGTATGTGACAAGTAATAATGGGATGTTGAAAAGGCAGAATATTTTACCTATTGCGATTAAATAGCAATAGTGGGCTGGCTTAATAAAGACAATACAATCTGCCATAATTTATAGCATCTATTGCTAAAACCAATTAACACAAGTCTATGAAATCAGGTAAAATACTA
>Ga0070725_10002032_pt1 | contig 10849 bp, 3 predicted proteins | sample tdDd002_FD_69781 | JGI IMG/M metagenome (GOLD analysis project Ga0070725, IMG submission 69781) | Marine sediment microbial communities from the Atlantic coast under amendment with organic carbon and nitrate - tdDd00.2 | ecosystem: Environmental > Aquatic > Marine > Coastal > Sediment | place... | reverse complement strand
AATATATGAGGCTCTGATTTTTCAGAGCCTCTTTTTGTTATAAGCCAAATTCATTTTATATACGAATATTGCTTACTTTTGTCGATATCATTATAAAAGTTGAATGCACTTAACTCATTCTTTTAGCGAGTTAAGCGTGTAAATCATATATTCGAAAATACATGGGAGATTTCCTTACAAATAAGATAGAATCGGAAAAAGCAATTTTGATTGGTATTGTAGATCAATCTCAAGGCATGACCGAAGTTATGGTGAAAGAATATCTTGATGAGTTAGATTTTCTTGCCTTAACAGCAGGGGCTGAAACAGTCAAGCGTTTTACTCAAAAATTACAGCGATCACATCCCAAGACTTTTGTTGGGACAGGAAAACTTCAAGAAATCGCTCAATATCTTGAAGCTAATCCAGAGATTAGTTTGGTGATTTTTGATGATGAGCTTACGCCTTCACAATTGCGAAATATTGAACGTGAACTAAAACGTAAGATTCTGGATAGAACAAACTTGATTCTTGATATTTTTGCAAGTCGTGCTCAAACGGCTAATGCCAAAACTCAAGTCGAGTTAGCACAATATCAATATCTTTTACCTCGATTAACTCGTCTTTGGACTCACCTTGAACGTCAGCGTGGGGGTATTGGAATGCGTGGACCTGGTGAAACTCAGATTGAAACAGACCGTCGAATTATTCTGGATAAGATTTCTAAACTGAAAGAAGATCTAAAGAAGATAGACAAGCAAAAGACGGTTCAACGTAAGAATCGTGATAAAATGGTTCGTGTTGCCTTGGTTGGTTATACCAATGTGGGTAAGTCGACATTGATGAATGTTTTGAGTAAATCTGATGTATTTGCAGAGAATAAACTTTTTGCCACATTGGATACCACAGTTCGAAAGGTTGTGATTCAAAATGTTCCTTTTTTATTAGCTGATACGGTTGGTTTTATTCGAAAATTGCCTCACAATTTGGTTGAATCTTTCAAATCGACATTGGATGAGGTAAGAGAAGCCGATGTTATTTTGCATGTTGTTGATATTTCGCACCCAAATTTCGAAGATCATATCAATGTTGTGAACGAGACGATGGCTGAAATTGATAAGAAAGAAAAGCCACGCTTCCTGGTATTCAATAAGATTGATGCTTTTAGCTATGTGAAAAAGGATGAAGATGATTTAACACCTAAGCTGCGAGAAAATTATAGCCTAGATGAATTGAAGAAAATGTGGGTTGCAAAAGGAGACACACCATGTTTATTTATTTCAGCTAAGGAGAAAGATAATGTAGAGGAGTTTAAAGAGAAAGTGTATAACGTGATACGTGATATTCATTCAGCTCGTTTCCCCTATAACAACTTCTTATATCAGGACTATAGCAAGCTAAGCGAAGAAGACGAATAAAAGAATCAAAATATAAAGAAAAAGCGATGCTCCGAATCTTATTTGGAGCATCGCTTTTTTGTATGGATCTTGAAATTAGTAATTAAACTATTCCACTCTGACTTAAATATTCAGCAATCTGAATGGCATTAGTTGCAGCGCCTTTTCGAAGATTATCTGCTACTATCCACATGTTCAAACTGTTTGGGTTTGAATGATCGCGACGAATTCGCCCCACAAAAACTTCATTTTGCTCGTGAGCATATCGTGGCATCGGGTATATATTCTTATCTGGCTCATCCTGAAGAATAATTCCTTCCGATTGAGCTAGAAGATCTTTCAGTTCATCCAAATCAAAATCTTGTTCGAATTCGATATTTACGGATTCTGAATGACCACCAACAACTGGAACACGAACGGCAGTTGCTGTAATTCTGATAGAATCATCACAAAGAATCTTTTTAGTCTCGTTAATTAGCTTCATCTCCTCTTTGGTATATGCATTGTCTTCAAACACATCGCAATGAGGTAAGCAATTTTTATCGATAGGATATGGATATGCCATTTCCCCTTCGATACCAGCTCGCTCATTTTCCAATTGCTCAACGGCTTTAACACCAGTGCCACTTATAGACTGATAGGTTGAAATGATTAAGCGTTTAATCTTGTATTTTTTATGAAGAGGTGCTAATGCAACAACCATTTGTATCGTCGAACAATTGGGGTTGGCGATAATTTTATCATCAACACTTAGTTCAGAAGCATTAATTTCAGGGACGATTAATTTTTTTTCAGGATGCATTCTCCATGCCGAAGAATTATCTACAACAAAAGTTCCCGCTTTTTCAAATTCAGGAGCCCATTCAAGAGAGGTACTGCCACCAGCCGAGAAAATTGCAATATGAGGTTTTAATTCAATTGCTTCTTTCATGCCAATTACTGTTACCTGTTTACCTCTAAATTCGATCTTTTTTCCCTTCGATCTTTCACTCGCAACGGGATATAATTCATCTACAGGAAAATTTCTTTCGGTTAAAACCTCAAGAATCTTTTGTCCCACCAAACCTGTGGCGCCTACGACAGCAATTTTCATAATAAAAAATTCTATTAAATTGGATTAATAATTATAACTTACTTACTCATATTTAGTTAGTGAATGTAATTGAGTATGGTAAGAATGAAAAATATCGAATTAACATTGATTGGTTAGTTCAATTTTATCAGAGATGTGTGGTATTAATCTCTCATACCTTTATGGATATCTCTTGTAGTTAATCGAGTCAACGAATATAGAGCTTTTAGATATGAAAACACTGGCTTTAATTAAAGTATTCTTTTTTTTATTCCTGACTACCGGCATTTTACAAGCTCAGGATGTGATTTATTCAGAAGATTTTAATGACGATATTGGAAAGGGATTTGATGGGGATGGACTGAGTGATATATCAGACGTTAATTGGATTTTAGATGTTAGTGCTTGTGTTTTTACAGGAGCCGGTGATTACGTGAAAGTCGTGGCTACTGGAAACGATAGACTTGAAGCAGTTGATTGTGATGGTGAGGCAATATGGCGGAGTTCGATTATTGATATTTCAGCTCATACGGGTATTGATATATCTATTTTAGCTTCTGAAACAGGTTCAGGTTCTAATGCTGCCAATAAATATATTAAGCTCTATTATATTTTAGACGGTGGGAGTGAAACCTCATTTTTTGAAAGTACAGTTGATTGGAGCAGTGCTACAGCGGCAATTACTAATTTAAATGGTTCAAGTTTACAGATAGTTGCTCGAATGAAGACGACTTATGCATCAGATAAAATTTACATTGATGATATTTCAGTTACTGGTACCCCTGTAACCATTACAAAAGATGCATTAACTCAGGTTCTGGATCCGGATATTCAAGTTCCTTCGCAGAATATTAATTCTACAATTAATGATTTAAGTTCAGCTCAAGCTTTATTGAAATTTAAATTATCGGAACCAAGTGGATCTGATGATCTAGATACAAAAATAGCGTCGGTCAAATTTACCAATGTCGCGACAGGAGATAAAGCAGATTTATCAAGCCAGTTTCAAGACTTTGCTCTTCATGATGGAACTGATTTTATTACAATTAGTTCTTTGCTTATTAATGCCAATGAGATTATTATGAATTTCATTGAAAATGACTTCAATCTGCCAGATGATTCCAGCCATGAATATGAATTACGGGGCTATCTAAAATCGATAGGAATTGGAGATGGTCAGAAAGTTCAAATGCAATTAAGTGCTGGGGCTGCAGATATCACAACTTATGATGTGGGTTCTGGCTTTGATGCCGCCAACAGTCTTTCGGTAAGTTCTCCAGAGCATCAAATATCTGTGGAAGCTACTGATTTGAATTACACATTGTCTCCTACAAGCGATATTTTAAAGAACTCTAACTTTTCAGTTTCTCTTAATGCGACTGATAAAAATGGGAACCTGGATTCTGATGCTAATCAAAGTGTAAGTCTGAATCTCGAAACGGGAAGTGGTATCTTATCAGGTGAGTTAATAAATTCGTTGATTCAAGGTAATGCAGACTTTACGAATCTTTCATATAATCAGGCTGAGAATATTAAAATACAAGCTTCTGCTGCAGGTTTAACTCCAGTTATCTCAAATCCTATTTCTATTATTAGTTCTCAAAGCACAGATCTAAGTCTTACAGATTGGGTGCCTTCCAATTCCAAAATATCTTCACTATTTAATTCGGAAGATGATGCACTTGAGATTTTTAGATTTTCAGTGAACGATATAGGAGACGATCTGGAATCAACTTTTCTTAGTTCAATTTGGTTTGTCCCTGGAAATAATAATAATGTGAATTGGGAAGAAGCTATTGGTGGTTTTGTCATAAAATCTGGAGATATCGAACTTGATGCAAGTGTGGTTTTCAATCAACTTAGTCTTGATATTGGTATTTCTGATACAGAATTATTTAGAGAAATAACAGATGGGACCAGTCGCGATTATTCAATATTGGTTTATTTAAAAACGAAACTCACCGATGGGCAAATATTGCAGTTAAAGATTGAAAATACTATTGAAGGCTGGGAGACAGAAGGAAGTGGCTTGGTTCATAATTTAATTGGAAGTTTGACAGGACCTGAATTTTCAATAGATGTTGAAGGAACTCATCTACATTTTAATTCAATTCCAACGGTTGATGTTGCGTTTGCATCTATTTTTCAAGTCGGTACAGAACTAACTGATGTGAATGGGAATATAGATTCAGATGCGAATCAAGATATTAGTTTATCTGTTGTTGATGGTAATGGCGTTTTATCAGGAACATTAACAAAACCTTTGATTTCGGGGTCTTTGGTATTCGAAGATCTGTCTTATAATTTTTCTGAGCTGATTCAACTATCAATTATGGGTGATGGATTGATTAGTGAAGAATCGGAAAGGATTAATATTTTGCCTTCAAAATCAACAATTGTTGAACTTGTTGATTGGCTACCTAATAACTTGATAATTTCTTCATTGGCTGTTTCTTCAGATGATTATAAAGAGGTGTTTCGTTTTAGAATTAGTGATGTAGGCGATGATCAGGAGTCAACGGTTCTGAAAACTATTCGTTTGATTCCATCGCCTAATAATACGCTTGATTGGGAAGATGAAATATCATCTTTTAGCCTGAAGATAGATAATGAACTCGCTGCTGTTGAATTTGTAAAAACAAAGCAGTATCTCGAAATTATTTTTCCAGAATCGTTGGATTTAAGGCTTATAGATGATGATACGAGCAAGGAGTTTTCTCTTTTTCTTTATTTGAATGATAGCTCTACGGATGGTGCAATTTTTCAAGTAGCAATTAATAATATTCATCCACAATGGGAAGTCGAGGGTAGCCATTTTGTTGATGAATTTATTGGCGATTTAATGGGCGATAGTTTTGTTGTTGATGTCCTTGGAACAGAATTGGTATTTACGGATAAGCCTCCAAAAATAATTGCTCCTAATGAGGGGTTTGAAATTGGCTTAAAAGCAATTGATGAATATGGTAATCAGGATCTTAATTCGCTTGTTGATGCAAGTGTCTCTTTAGCTTCAGGAAGTGGGGAGTTATCTTCAATCTCAGGCTTAAGTACAGGTCTCATTGCAGGTCAGTACACCTGGACTGACTTGATTTATAATGAAGCTGAGAATTTCACAATTTTAATCGAAGCTGATGGGATGAGTTCTATCTTAAGTGATAATATTTCTAGCCTAGATATAAATTCTTTAATTGTTCCTTCAAGTTCATCTATTCAGTCCAAAGCTCTTAATCCCATGGCCACAAGCCCTGATAATTCAGAAGTGATTTTCAGTTTTGGCATTAATGATTTTGGAAGTCTGGACGACATGCCAACTATAATCAATACCATCAAGTTTTATAATAAATTATCAGAAGAAGGCTTAGATTGGAAAAAACATCTTGCAGGTAGTACTTTGCTAAAGGATGGGCAAGTTATTGCTAAAACGTCAAAGATTGAAAAGGACTATATTTCCTTTACTTCATTGGATCTTGAGATTGATAATGCTTCTCTATCAGAGTTCCAGTTGGCTATCTTTTTTAAGAAGAGTATGCTTCCTGATAAATCTCAAATACAAGTGGAAATTAGAAAGAAGCATGGGTGGAAGGCTTCATCAACGGCTTCAAATTTAACTGAAGAATTAACTGATAATATCTCCTCTGAGATCCATTATTTGGAAGTTGAAGCAGATCGAATGTGTTTTATATCCGTTCCGCGAAGTATAAAAGATTCGGAACCTTTTAGAATTGAAATAGCCGCTGTTGACGAGTATCAGAATATCGATATTGACAACAATTCAGAAGTGAATTTAAGTTTAGAAGATGGTGATGGAAGTTTATCACATACCGGTATGGTGGGCAGTTTGTCCAATGGAATTCTGATAATAGATGATGTGACCTATTCCGGAAATGATTTATTTGAAGTGGGCGTTAATGGTAATTTGAATCCCTGTGTTGTGCCGATTTTTGTTCAAGAGGGTGATCTGATTTTTTCGGATGATTTTGAATCGACCGACTTATCAAAGTGGGAGAATACTCCTGATTGGAAGGCATCAGCTTATTTGCCTATTAATGGAAATTCTAGCTTAAAACATAATTTGTCTAACGCCATTGGTAGTAGTTATATCATTTGTCCTTTGGTTGATCTGAATCTAAAATCTGAATCAATATTTTGGGAATTCACGCTTAAGAATTCAGATTGGGATCCGTCTTCGACCAATAATTTTGTACTTCATCTTTTGGTGGATTCTAATGCCCCAGATTTGGAAAATACCTTGTTTTCCGTAGGTGTTAACTTCACTGGAACGGATGATTTGTTAAGTCTTTGGAGAACGCAATATGGAGAATCAGAACGCTTGCTTAAATCGGATTTTGATTGGAATGAGGAAGAAACTATAGCTGTGAAAATTGAGTATACAGCAAAAGGAGAATGGAAACTCTTCTACAATCGCATGGGAGAGATGAAGAACTGGTATTCTGTTGGGACTGTAATTTCTGAACCTCCTCTGATAAATGATACTTGGTATTCGGCACTTGAATTTCAATTTGAGACGGCTTCACGTGCTGGACAATTATGGTTTGATGATTTGATAATTGAAAGCCTTAATACAGCGCCTTATTTTAAGTCCTATACGATTGCTTCGGATTCTATCATTTTGAATTTTTCTGAGGATTTAAATTTTATGGAGTCATCGAAACCAGGAAATTTTCAATTGACAAGAGAAGACGATTTAGTTCCAATCAAGATGATTAAAGAGTCTTCTGCCAATAACCAATTGATTTTATTTATGGAGACTGACTTACTAACAGGAAACTACTTGTTGATTATAGATGGAATGGTTGATGTGAAAGGGGCTATTTCGAAAACTGAAACAGTAAAGTTTAAATTTTTTGCAGAAACGAAAGTTCATGATCTAATTATCAATGAAATTTTAGCAGATGAAAACCCGATAGTTGGCTTGCCAGAATATGAGTTTATTGAGATCTTCAATTCTGGAGATTACTCAATTAATATTAAGGATTACAAACTACAAGTAGGTAATTCGGAGGTAATTCTTTCTGATTATGAGATTCAGGCTCAGGATTATTTAATTCTATGTTCCAATGCAGCGCTTGAGTTATATAAGGAGTTTGGATATGTTTTAGGCGTAAGCAGTTTCCCATCCTTGACCAATTCTGGTAACAGTATCTCTTTGGAATCTTCGTCAGGTGTGTTGCTCGATGAAGTTACCTACTCATCCGATTGGTATGGTGATGATAACAAGAAGGATGGAGGCTGGAGTCTGGAGCGGATTGATGCTTCAAATTTTTGTTCAACAGTAAGCAATTGGTCAGCATCAATAAGTGATAGAGGAGGAAGTCCTGGTCAAGACAACTCGATAAAAGGAATCTATGAGGATACTTTAGCACCCGACTTAATATCTCATCTGTTGATATCAAATCAAGACCTGCAGCTTGAATTTTCGGAAGCTTTAATTGATGATGCAGCACTTTTATATTCAAATTATACGCTTGAAGGGAACTCAATTTCTTCAATTGTTAAGGAATCTTCTACAGTTCTTCAACTTCATCTTACAGATGCACTTCAAGATGGTGTGAATTATAAATTAATATTGAATAATCTTATCGATGAATGTGGGAATTTTCAGGAAATAAGCGTTGATATTGTTTGGCACGATGTCCATAAACATGAGCTTGTTATCAATGAAATACTGGCCGATGAATCTCCTGCAGTAGCTTTGCCAGAATATGAATTTGTCGAGATTTTTAATACCAGTGAACATTCTATAAACCTTAAAGATTATAAGTTGTATGTTGGTGAAAATGAAAAAACTCTTAGCGATTTTGAATTGCCATCACACGACTATTTAATACTCTGTTCCAATGCAGCGCTTGAGTTTTATAAAGAGTTTGGCAATACTATAGGGGTAAGTAGTTTCCCTTCCTTGACCAATTCAGGCACCAGTATTTCTTTAGAATCCTCCTCAGGTGTGTTGCTCGATGAAGTTGCATATTCATCCGGTTGGTACAGTGCTGAAGAGAAGAGTAATGGAGGTTGGTCCTTAGAGCGTATTGATGTGAATAATCATTCCTGGCAAGCAGATAATTGGCGAGCTTCTTTGGATGAATTGGGTGGGACTCCCGGAACGAGAAATTCTGTAGAGGCTTTTAATCCCGATTTAATCCCGCCACGTCTATTAAGCCATAATGTAAGTGCTGCCAGTTCCATTGATCTCTTTTTTAGTGAACCATTAGATTTGGGGCAGGCTTTAATCCTTCAAAATTATTCAATCAATTCTGATGTTAGGCATCCGAATTCAATTATTGAAATTGAAAATGAGATATTCGCTCTGCGATTACTGTTTTCTTCTGAATTTAAACACAACCTTCAATATCAAATTAGTCTTTCTGATCAACTGCTTGATTTGGCGGGAAACTCCATAGCAGCAGGTGAAATTGAATTTTTACTGGCAGACATGCCTCAAGAAGGTGATTTAGTAATTAACGAAGTTTTATTTAACCCATACCCAGGGGGATCAGATTATATTGAATTACTAAATGTATCGGACCAGATAATTGATATTCGCGATATTTTTATTGCCAATCGAGATGAGAATTATCAGTTGGATGCTCTTTATCAATTGACAACTGAATCCAGGATCTTGGATGTGGGAGCATACCTCTTATTGTGTTCAGATACTTTAAGCGTGAAGGAAAACTACAGCTACTTTGATGAAAATGCGTTTATGCAGATCAATAAAATGCCTTCGTATAATGATGATGAAGGGAGGGTGGTGATCCTAAATAGTACTAATGAATTGCTGGATGATTTTGCTTATGACGAGAATATGCATTTTCAGGGGCTAACTTCTACTGAAGGAGTTGCTTTGGAGAGGATTAATCCTGATAATGAAACAAATTCGCTTTCAAATTGGACTTCAGCGGCTCAGAGTATTGGTTTTGGAACACCTGGCCTGAAAAATTCCTCTTATGATATTGATGAAACAGAAGTAAGTGTTGTTGGTTTTAAAAAGAAAATATTTTCACCGGATAGTGACGGTGTTGATGACAGATTGATTATCAATTTCGATTTGAAAAAGAGTGGTTATGTGGCGAATATTCGAGTTTATAATAGTTTTGGACGAGAAGTCAGACGCTTGGCAAGTAACCTAACTTTGTCAACACAAGATGAATTGTTTTGGGATGGCTTGCTTGCAAGTAAGGTACGAGCTCCAATTGGTGTTTACGTTTTTTACTTTGAATTATTTCATCCTGACGGGGACGTGAAAACCTATAAGAAGACCTGTGTGCTGGGAGGGAAGATGAAGTAAGCTAATACCTGCCAATTGCAGCACATTTAAAATAAACCCAAGCTTACAAGGCTTGGGTTTATTATGATTCTATACTTATTCTACAACAAAGGTTGCAATTTCTGCCATAGCGGCATTATCGGTTCCATCATGCGATACTTTAGCAATAAATTTAAAGTATCGGAACGTTTTTGCTGTACTCAGTTCAATAGTTTGTTGATTGGTTGCCTTTTCAAGGACAAAATCGCCCAGGCTCTCCCAAGATGTATTATCATCACTTATTTGGATTTCCAAATCCTGAACAGTTCTGGATAGATTCTGTCTTTGAGTAAAACTAAAACCATTGACCGTATTTACCTGTCCCATATCGATGGTAATATGATGAGGAGCTGTAGCTGTGCAACCGGACCAGCATGAATGCCAGAAAGTGCTTTCATCTCCATCAAGCACATCGGCAGCTCGGCCTGTGTCTCCTTCACCTCCTTGATCTTCCTGAGTGCTAAAATCTGCTATGGTCCATCCTGTTCTATCCATTATAGTTTGTGTCGAATTGGAAATGGTTGGAACTTCTAATTTCGAAAAGTCAATATTAGGTGCCGTTCCATTAGCTGTTCTTGTAAATGATGTGTTGGGTGTTTCATTATCACTGAAAAAGCCACAATTCCTAAGATAAAAATGATTGCCTTCTTTTCCACCATCATAATCTAATCGTGCGCCGTCACTTCCGGTAGCATCAGTTGTGAATGTCGCATTAGTCATTTCGCTCCAGCTTTCCTGAGTATCATAAACCCATTGGTTGGTGTAATCCACTTGTCTGGTTTCATCACCCATTGTGGTATTGAAATTCTCTAAAAATGAGTGCAAGCGTGTTAGGTGTTTGCCAGTAGGGAATGGTCTTCTAAAACTGGCTATTAGCTTCCAATCACCAACTTCAGGCGCATAGAAATATGCCGTATAGTCAATAGAATTATCAGCATTCGATTCACCTTTTAATAAAAACTTGTAGGTTGTTCCCGGTTTCCAGTCATAAACCCAATAGCTTTGTGCTCCCGAACCTTCACCACCAAATTCTCCTACAGTTACACCTTTCCCGTATCCCAGAGGTTCTACAGTATA
>Ga0070725_10002027_pt1 | contig 10870 bp, 10 predicted proteins | sample tdDd002_FD_69781 | JGI IMG/M metagenome (GOLD analysis project Ga0070725, IMG submission 69781) | Marine sediment microbial communities from the Atlantic coast under amendment with organic carbon and nitrate - tdDd00.2 | ecosystem: Environmental > Aquatic > Marine > Coastal > Sediment | place... | reverse complement strand
CACCACGTCGCTGCCATCCACGGCGACCCCGTTCTCGGCATAAATCTTGGGGGACATGGCAAAGGCCATGTGTGGCAGAGCAGCGGCTGCTGGCAGCGATAACAGGAATGCACGGCGGTTTATGGGCATGGGGGTCCTCCGGGGGTGTCTGGGATCAATGTGGCGTAGGTTTCACCCCCGCGCTATCCCGCTCACGCTGGTTTGATCGGGTGTTAGATGTTTGGGCGGTTCTGCCAGATCTGTACCCATGTCGCGATCCAGGCGTCACTAGGGCCAGGACGAGGCGAATTCGGCTGGCGGGGGATGCCGTTGCAATATAGCTGGGGGGGCGCGCACCAAACGGCGCAGGCTTGGGATACTGGTCCAGAAATGATCGCATACCTTTTGTTATTCGGCTCGGCCTTTGCGGCTGCGACCATCCTGCCCATGCAATCCGAGGCGGTTTTGGTGTCTCAATTGTTGCTTGGCGCGCATCCGGCCGAGGCTCTGGTTGCGGTTGCGACGGTGGGGAACGTGTTGGGGTCAGTCGTCAATTGGTACTTGGGGCGGTATTTGCTTCGGTTCCAGAACAAGCGCTGGTTTCCGACATCCGAGCAACAAATTGAGCGGGCGCAGAACTGGTACCGGCGATTTGGGCGGTGGTCTTTGCTGGGCAGCTGGGTGCCCATCATCGGAGACCCGCTGACGGTCGTCGCTGGCGTGATGAGAGAGCCGCTGCTTTCGTTCTTCGTGCTGGTCACGATCGCAAAGGCTGGGCGATACCTGCTTTTGGCGGCGGCGACACTGGCTTGGGTCTGATGCCGCGCCTGTGTGGCAGGCGCCGAACCACTGTTGCGGTCCGGCGCCCACAGAGGGATCAGTCCTCCATGGCCTCCAGCTCGTCGATGAATCCTTCGATCATGGACAGGCCCTTGTCCCAGAATTTGGGGTCCGAGGCATCCAGTCCGAAGGGGGCCAGCAGTTCCTTGTGGTGCTTCGACCCGCCCGCTTTCAGCATGTCGAAATACTTGTCCTGGAAGCCTTCGGGCGCGGCTTCGTAAGCGGCGTACAGCGCGTTCACCAGCCCGTCGCCGAACGCATAGGCGTAGACGTAGAAAGGCGAATGCACAAAGTGCGGGATATAGGCCCAGAAGGTTTCATAGCCGTCCATGAAATCAAACGCGTCACCCAGTGATTCCGCCTGAACGGACATCCACAGCGCGTTGATGTCATCGGGGGTCAGCTCGCCCTCGCGGCGGGCGGCGTGGAGTTTGCATTCGAAGTCGTAGAACGCGATCTGGCGGACGACCGTGTTGATCATATCCTCGACCTTGCCGGCCAGCAGGACCTTGCGTTCTTCTTTGGTCTCGGCCTTCTCCAGCATCTTGCGGAAGGTCAGCATTTCGCCAAACACCGACGCGGTTTCGGCCAGCGTCAGCGGGGTCGAGGACAGCATTTCACCCTGATCGGCAGCCAGTACCTGGTGGACACCGTGGCCCAACTCGTGCGCCAGGGTCATCACGTCGCGCGGTTTGCCCAGATAGTTCAGCATCACATAAGGATGCACCTCGGTGACGGTGGGATGGGCAAAGGCGCCCGGCGCCTTGCCGGGCTTCACGCCCGCGTCGATCCAGCCCTTGTCAAAGAACGGCTGCGCGATCTCGCCCATGCGCGGATCAAAGGCGCTGTACGCCTCCATCACGATGTTTTGCGCGGCATCCCAGTCAACGGTTTTGGTGTCTTCCATGGGCAGGGGGGCGTTGCGATCCCAGACCTGCATCCGGTCCAGGCCCAGCCATTTGCGTTTCAGGTTATAGTACCGGTGCGACAGGCGCGGATATGCGGCGACAACGGCGTCGCGCAGGGCCTGGACCACCTCGGGTTCGACGTCATTGGACAGGTGTCGCCCGGTCTGAGGCGTGGGCATCTTGCGCCAGCGATCCAGCACCTCCTTTTCTTTGGTCTGCGTATTGTGGACACGGGCGAAGGTCTTGATATTAGAGGCGAAAACTTCGGCCAGCTCGCGCGAGGCAGCCTCGCGTTTGGGGCGGTCGGGGTCGGTTAGCAGGTTCAGGGTGCCTTCGATGTTCAGCGGTTCGCCGTCCACCACAAATTCCAGCCCGGCGATGGTTTCGTCGAACAGTTTTTCCCAGGCGTCCCCGACAACGCCCAGATCGTGCAGGAATTGCTCCATCTCATCCGACAACTGGTGCGGCTTCATCGCGCGGATGCGGTCGAACACCGGCTTATAGCGCGCCAGATCGGCGTTTTCGGCCAGCATCGCGGCCAGTTTGTCATCCTCGATCCGGTTCAGTTCCAGCGTGAAAAACACCAGTGGTGTGGTGAAATTTGTGATCTTTTCCTGGCAATCGGACATGAATTTTGCCCGGTCCGCGTCCACCGTCAGCTGGTAATAGCGCAGGCCCGCATAGGACATCACGCGCCCGGCCTTGGTGCTGATCTTCTCGTTCCGCAGCACGCATTCCAACAGGCCATCGGCATCCAGCGTGTCCAGCTTGCCCGCGTAATCGGCCGCAAAGGCAGCGCATTCGGCCTCCAGCCAGTCCAGATCGGCGGTCAGCTCGGGCGCTTCATCAGCGGCATACAGATCGGTCAGGTCCCATTCGGGCAACTCCCCAAAACCGTCAGAGCCGGACCCGGCATTTGCGTCGCGCACGGGAAAGGGAAGCTGGAACATGGAACACCTCTTGTTTGTTTGCCCGTCAGACATAGGCCCCTGCGCCCGCCGCCTCAAGAGCTTGTGCACAGGTTGCGAATGGATAGAGTGAGCGCGAACGAGCATCGAGGGGAAGAAAATGCGTTTTGTCCGTTATGGCCTGCCGGGGGCCGAGAAACCGGGTGTGCTGGATACCAAAGAGCGTATCCGCGATCTGTCAGGGGTGATCGGCGATCTGTCGGGCGCGGCACTGGGGGATTTGCCACAGGTGGACCCCGAAACACTGCCGCTGGTTGAGGGAACGCCGCGTTTGGGCATCCCGTTTGCGGGCATCGGCAAAATGGTGTGCATCGGCCTGAACTACCGGGATCACGCCGAAGAAGCGGGCATGGCGATTCCCGAAGAGCCTATCGTGTTCATGAAGGCCACCAGTGCGCTGTCCGGTCCGAATGATCCCGTGTCGATCCCGCGCGGATCACTGAAATCCGATTGGGAAGTCGAGCTGGGCGTCGTGATCGGCAAACCCGCAAAATATGTCAGCGCGGCGGATGCGATGGACTATGTCGCTGGGTTTACCATCGTGAATGACGTCTCCGAACGCGCCTTTCAGGCCGAGCGAGGGGGCCAGTGGACCAAGGGCAAAAGCTGCGACACGTTCGGGCCTGTCGGACCTTGGCTGGTTACCCCGGACGAAATCGCAGATCCCCAGGCGCTGGATTTGTCGCTGGATCTGAACGGGGCAAAGGCGCAGCGCGGGAACACTGCTTCGATGATCTTTACCGTCGCGCAAATCATCGAACACCTCACGGAAATGATGAGCTTGCAGCCGGGGGATGTCATTTCGACCGGGACGCCGCCGGGTGTTGGGATGGGAATGAAACCACCCGTCTATCTGAAACCAGGCGACGTGATGGAACTGAGCATCCAGGGTCTGGGCACTCAGCGTCAAGAGGTCCAGCAGGACCAATAGGGCAGGGGATTAGTAGAGGGTCAGTTAGCAGGCGACCGGGGGTTCCAGATTGCTCCGGTCGCGATTGGCCTCGAAGAAGGCTGTGATCTTGGGCATCACGGAACCGCGAATCTTGGGCGTTTCCATCAGGACTTCGTGTTCACCGTCTTGCACGTGAATCAGCTCTCCGTTCGGCCATCCGGCCATCCGGGTCTCGATGCGGCGTGGGTCAACGATCCGTTCATTGGTGCCCAGAAAGGTCAGGCACGGCAGCGTTGGCGCGGGACGATGGCTGAGCTCCAACGTGTCCTTCAGTGCTTCGTGCACCCAGTTCAAGCTGGGGCCACCCAATGACAATTCGGGGTGGGCCTGAACGTGTTCACGCATGAAATCAAACATCTTAGGGTCAGTGGTCAGCGTGTTGTCTTTGAACGGTTCGACCAGCACATAAGCCTCTTGGCGGGATCCGGGCGCTAGCCCGTCGGACGTTCCCAGCATACGGCTGGCCCAGGTGATCGCCCAGGCGGCGGGGCGTGTGGCGGGGCTCATGATGATCCCCCACATCGGCCCGGTAAAGACACTGGCATTCACCGGCAGCCCCTCCATCAAGGCCCGAAGTCCGATCGCACCGCCCATTGAGTGGGCAATCAGATACCATGGCTTTGGCAGATCCAGATCCTGCGCGGCAGCGACCATGGCCGCGACGTCTTTTTGGTAATCTGTGAAATCAGCCACGTGACCGACCAGCGGGTTCTCGAGCAGCCGGTCCGCCAGACCCTGCCCGCGCCAGTCGATGGCAAAGGTGGCATAGCCCGCTTTCTCCAGGTCCGCGGCCGTATGCACGTATTTTTCGGCATATTCGGTTCTGCCAGGAAACAGCAGAACCGTGCCTTTGGATGCGTCTTTCCCCCACAGCACAGTCCGCAAGCGCAGGCCATTGCTGGTGTTCAGCCAAAAGGCCTGCCCGTCGGGGGCAGGGCCAGAAATATCGGAAAGGAAAGGCGCTGGCGTCATCTGATCAGGCCAGAGCTGCGCCCAGCTGCATGGCTTTGCCCATGTCGCCGTCAATCGCCAGCTTGCCGCTCATGAAGGCTGCGGTGGGGTTGATGTCGCCGGTCATCATGGCTTCGAATGTGTCTGCATCGGCGGTCAGGGTGACGTCGGCTTCGTCATCGGACTGACGCACGCCGTCACTGTCCACAACAATAGAGCCTTCGCCTTCGATCACGAATTTTGCCGAGCCGTCAAAATCAACGTCGGTCATTTTTTCGTTCAGTGCGGCAACGGCTGCTTCCATCTTTTCGCTCATAGTCTCTTCCCTTTTATTTGATGCGCTGGGGGCTGTTCATTCCAACCAAGCGCGTTACACTCGGCTTTGTTATGAGCGTGAAGATACACAACCTCAAACCTATCGTCGCGGCAATGCTGCTGACAGTCACGTTTTCCTTACCTTTACAGGCTGAAAACGCGGACGAAGGCGGATTTCCGCCCGATATGCTGGGCGCGCTGAAACAGGCCGAGCCAGCCGAGGCCAAGCGCCTGGCAGATGAAATCGCACTGCGTTGGGATCAATCCGGGTCGCCTGCTATGGATTTGTTGCTGCGACGGGGGCAGGATGCCGTTGCGCGCGGCGATCTGGATGCGGCGATTGGGCATTTGACCGCACTGACGGATCATGCCCCGGATTTTGCCGAAGGCTGGCACCTGCGGGCCAGCGCCTTGTTCCAGAAAGAGCAGTTCGGCCCCGCGATGCATGATCTTGAAATTGCGCTGCACCTGAACCCAAACAATTTCCGTGCGCTTTACGGCCTGGGCGTGATCCTGGAGCAACTTGAGAAGCCGAAACTCGCCGTCGAAGCCTATGAGCTTGCGCTAGCTATTTACCCCCATTACGACGATGCAAAGAAGGCGATGGAACGGCTAAGCGCGCAGGCTTTGGGTCGCACGCTGTAGTCTCCATCGCATGTCAGCTGACGAGGACGGGCAATGACCCAGAACGCACGGATTACGGCGGTCCTGGGGCCGACCAATACGGGCAAAACCCACTATGCCATCGAACGGATGCTGGGGCACCGCACAGGGGTGATCGGTCTGCCGCTGCGTCTGCTCGCGCGTGAGGTCTATGATAAGATCGTCGCGGCGCGTGGTCCGTCGGTTGTCGCGCTGGTCACGGGCGAAGAGCGCATCGTCCCGCCGCGTGCGCAATACTGGGTCTGTACGGTCGAGGCGATGCCCGACGGAATGGGCGCCGATTTTGTGGCGGTTGACGAAATTCAGCTGTGCGCCGATCCCGAGCGCGGGCATGTGTTCACAGATCGGCTGTTGCGGGCGCGGGGTCTGTTGGAAACGGTGTTTCTGGGGTCGGATACGATCCGCAGCACGATTGCCCAATTGGTTCCAGGCGTGGAATTCATGCAACGCCAGCGCATGTCCCAGCTTCGATATTCGGGGTCGCGCAAGATTTCGCGCATGAAACCGCGCAGCGCGATCGTCGGGTTTTCGGTCGAAGATGTTTACGCCATCGCCGAGTTGATCCGACGTCAACGTGGTGGGGCGGCGGTCGTGATGGGCGCGCTTAGCCCGCGCACGCGGAATGCCCAGGTCGAGCTGTACCAGAACGGTGACGTGGATTTTCTGGTGGCGACGGATGCAATCGGGATGGGCCTGAATCTGGATATTGATCATGTCGCCTTTTCCTCGATCATCAAATTCGATGGTCGACGGATGCGGTATCTGGAGCCAGCCGAGCTGGCTCAGGTCGCGGGCCGGGCCGGGCGCGGTATGTCGGATGGGTCGTTCGGGGTAACGGGCGAGGCCCCAGCGCTGCCCGAAGACACCGTCGAAGCGATCGAAGAGCACCAGTTTGCCCCTATTCGCAAGGTGATGTGGCGCAATGCGGCGCTGAAATTCGGCACGATTGACACGCTGATCCGCAGCCTGGAAGAGACTCCAAGGCACGATCTTTTGCTGCGCGCTCGCGAGGCAGACGATCTCATGGCGCTCAAATCCTTGCAGTCGGTGACTGAAATTCGGGCACGGGCCAGCGATCCGGCCTCGGTTCGGCTGCTGTGGGACGTTTGTCGCATCCCCGATTTCCGCGGGATCAGCCACAATGAACACGCAGGCTTGCTTGAGCAGATTTTCAATGATCTGCATGAATACGGGCGGGTGCCCAACGACTGGTTGGCGCGACAGATCCAGCGGATCGACAGGACAGATGGCGACATTGACACATTGTCGAAACGTCTGGCCTTTATCCGCACGTGGACATATGTCGCGCAGCGAGCAAGCTGGGTAGATGATGAAACCCATTGGCGCGAGGAGACGCGCGCTGTAGAAGACCGATTGTCAGATGCGCTGCATGAGCGGCTGACTCAAAGATTTGTGGACCGGCGCACCTCTGTGTTGTTGCGGCGGCTCAAACAGAAGGAGGCCCTTTTGGCCGAAGTAAATGATCAAGGTGAAGTGACCGTCGAAGGCGAATTCGTCGGTCGTCTGGAAGGGTTCCGTTTCCGTCAGGATAAGGACGCCACAGCGCAAGAGGCGAAAACACTGCGGCAGGCCAGCCTGCAAGCATTGGCGCCGCATTTCCACCTGCGCGCGGATCGGTTCTATAATGCGCCCGATACCGAGATTGACTTTACCGAGCAGGGTGGCCTCATGTGGGGCGATCAGGCCGTGGGGAAGTTGGTGGCTGGTGCGGACCCGTTGAAGCCGCAGGTCAGTGCATTCGTCGATGACGAAGCCGGCCCAGAGGTTGCTCAGAAGGTCGAGCGCCGTTTGCAGCATTTCATCGACCGCAAAGTCGCCGCGCTGTTCGAGCCCCTGCTGAACCTGTCCCGCGATGAGGCCCTGAACGGTCTGGCGCGTGGTTTTGCGTTCCAGATGGTTGAAAACTTGGGCATCATTCCACGCGGTCAGGTCGCTGACGAGGTCAAAGCCCTGGACCAAGAAGCCCGCGGTGGCCTGCGTAAGCACGGTATCCGTTTTGGTCAGTTCACCATCTTTATGCCGTTGCTGCTCAAGCCCGCTCCGACGCGGCTGCGTCTGGTGCTGTGGTCGCTGGCCAAGGGCCTGCAGGAATTCCCTGAATCCCCGCCTCCGGGGCTGGTGACTGTGCCTGCGCTGGCCGGAATGCCTGATGGGTTCTTTGCCATGTCCGGCTATCGTGCCGCTGGTGAGCGCGCCATCCGTATCGACATGCTGGAGCGACTCGCGGATATGCTGCGCGCCGAAGACAGCCGCGCCGGATTCGAAGCCAAGGCCGATATGTTGTCGATCACCGGCATGACATTGGAACAGTTTGCGGACCTGATGCAGAGCTTGGGCTATGCCGCCTCAAAGGCCGAGCGCGAAAAGGTCAAAGCAGCACTGCCCGCAGCTGAAACCACCCCGCAAGCCAGCGAAGAGGCCGCCGCCGATACGCCCGCCGCAGAACCTGCTACCGCGACGTCCGACGAAACGGTTGAGGCCGTTCCTGAAGCCGCCCCCGAAGAGGCAGCTGCGGATGCTCCCGAAGCAACGGATGCGCCTGAGATGGAGGTTTTCTATACCTTCACATGGGGTGCACGTCGTCAGGCCGGCGGCAAACCGCGTGGGGATCGCCCGCGTGGCAAGCAAGGCGACCGCCAGAACGATCGCCCGCGCGGACCGAAAAAAGGTGGCAAACAGCGCGGGGACAAACCGCGCAACCAGGGTGCAAAAACCTTCGAGGCGCGTCCTCCGCGCCGCGAGAAACCCATCGATCCCGACAACCCCTTCGCGGCAGCGTTGATGGGGCTGAAAGACAAGACCTGATCGGCAATGAGCGACCCCGTCGCAAAATTGCGGATCGACAAATGGCTATGGTTCGCGCGCTTTTACAAAACGCGCGGACTGGCCAGCACCATGGTCAATGGCGGCCACGTTCGTGTGAACGGCAACAAAATCGCCAAGGCCTCTTACGGAGTTGGGGCGGGGGACACGCTGACCTTTCCGCAGGGCAATCAGATTCGTGTTGTGCGGGTCGTGCAATTGGCAATGCGCCGTGGCCCGGCCCCCGAGGCCCAAACGCTGTACGAGGATTTGACCGAGGTCAAGGACGACGTCCCGCGCTCTCCGCGATATGAGGGCAAAGGACGCCCAACCAAGCGCGACAGGCGAATGATTGACCTTGATCGCGCAGGGGAACTTGAATGATCCGGGCGCATGTTTTAGCAAAGCCTGACCAAAAAGATGGAAGACAGATATGACTTACGTCGTCATCGACAACTGTATCGCTTGCAAATACACCGACTGCGTCGAGGTCTGCCCCGTAGATTGTTTCTACGAAGGGGAGAACATGCTGGTGATCCACCCTGATGAATGCATCGATTGTGGCGTTTGCGAACCGGAATGCCCTGCCGATGCCATCCGCCCGGACACTGAGCCGGAGATGGAAAAATGGGTTGAGTTCAACCGCAAGTTCTCTGAGGCATGGCCGGTCATCGTTGCTAAGAAAGATCCGTTGCCGGGCTACGAAGAGCGTGACGGCGAGACGGACAAGTTGACCAAGTATTTCTCTGAGGCGCCGGGCGAGGGCAGCTAAGCTGATTCGCTCTGTTCGGGCCCAAGAGGTCTGCGAAATCTGAATATTTGATCAAAAAGCCCCTTGTTTCAAAGGGCTTTTCCCGCATTGCGGCTTATGCTGCTTCCGCAGTGCAGGTTTTTATGGTAATATGTCAGATACATGACGAAGACTACCTGACACGAGACCATTCGCGCCGCTGCCAGCGTTTGGGCTTTCTTGCGAAAAATACCGGACTGACGAGCGTATCGTGATACCCTCGCCCGTCCTTTTTGTCGCCCAGGTCAGGGGTCCTTGCGAGGAAGGATTGCATGAGCAAAACGAAAAAATCAGAATTCAGCCCGAACGAATACGTGGTCTATCCAGCCCACGGTGTGGGGCAAATTCTCACGATCGAAGAACAGGAAATCGCCGGCATCTCGCTGGAGCTGTTCGTGATCTCGTTCGAAAAAGACAAGATGACCCTGCGTGTTCCCACCTACAAAGCTCGGGAAATCGGGATGCGCTCGCTCTCGTCCCCGGATGTGGTGAACCAGGCCATGAAAACCCTGAAAGGGAAGGCCAAGGTCAAACGCGCAATGTGGTCGCGCCGGGCGCAGGAATATGAACAGAAGATCAACTCGGGTGATCTGATCGCGATTGCCGAGGTGGTCCGTGACCTGCACCGCACCGACGATCAGCGCGAGCAGAGCTACTCGGAGCGTCAGCTCTATGAGGCTGCGCTGGAGCGCCTGACCCGCGAAGTTGCCGCCGTTGCTGGTGGGGACGAAGGCGAAGCCGCCAAACAGGTCGGAGACGTTCTGACCTCGCGTGCAGCAGCCTGATCCTGCGAATACAATATTGAAAAACAGGCGCTTTCGGGCGCCTGTTTTTTGTTGATCAGGTGGCGTTCCAGATCAAACTCATGCCGTGCTCGGTCGCTAAGTCCGCCTCATCCTTTGACATCGGGCGGTACGAAACGAACTCGCTGCCCGTGCAATGGGGCAGGTCCAGCGCCGCAATGAGCGGGGCATCAAAATGCCCGGACAACAGCAGAATCCCTTCGTTGGCCAGTAAATCACGCGTGCCGCGCCCCTTGTCCGACCGGATGCGGCGCATGAAATCCTGTTGCTGCGCCACGGCCTGAACCACGTCACGGGTGATCGGTTCGCGTTGCACCTCGCGGAACAGGTTGGCCATGCGTTGATTGCCCGTGGTTCCATCAAAGATCCGCTCAATGGCGTCCGAGGGCACCGTGCGCCAGAAGTTCGGGGGATAGGGGTGGTCGCGCAGCAACCATAGAATGTCCGCAAATCCCTGAGCTGATACGCTTTTCTTGGCGTCTTTGTTTTGGCCATGGGTCAGGTAGTCAGGTCGGGCAACGATCAGCCCGAGATAGCAGACCGCGCGCGCCTCGTCCGCGGCCACCAGAATGCAGGGGTGGTCAATCGCTTCGGTCGGGATCATCCAATTGCTGCCCATCGTGTTCTTGATGTCCACGTCGCGGCCCAGAATAAGCGTGTCCAGCTTACCCTTGGGTAGGTTCAGCATAGAGCGCAGCTCGATCTCGACCCGCGTGCCGATATAGGTCTTTTCAGTCTTCTCCAGCTCGTCATACGAGCGGCGCCCGGTTTTTGGGGTCATGATGACATCATCGACGCAGTGGCGCAGCATTGCGGCGAACTTAGAGCCCAAGGCCGCATGGCCACCGGCCCGAAGGGTGATCTCATCCGCCAGAGCC
>Ga0070725_10002023_pt1 | contig 10877 bp, 9 predicted proteins | sample tdDd002_FD_69781 | JGI IMG/M metagenome (GOLD analysis project Ga0070725, IMG submission 69781) | Marine sediment microbial communities from the Atlantic coast under amendment with organic carbon and nitrate - tdDd00.2 | ecosystem: Environmental > Aquatic > Marine > Coastal > Sediment | place... | reverse complement strand
AAGCCAGCTTGTTCATTCAAATCCGACCGTGACTTTAAACGTGTATGCTCACTTGATGAAACAAACAAATCAAGAGGCTGCAATAAGGCTTGAAAAAGCAATTTTTTAGGTAGGTGGTCACAAAATGGTCACAATTTCTAAAATACCGTATATAAGTCACTCCACAAAAGCCTATCTGCAAAGACTTTATAAAGAGTGTTGTTCAAAAAATACCAATAAAAAAGGATTTACACCCTCTATCGCTGTAAACCCTTGATAATCATGGTAGGCGGTACTGGGATTGAACCAGTGACTTCTACCGTGTGAAGGTAGCACTCTCCCGCTGAGTTAACCGCCCGTTATTATGGTGTATCAACTTTCTCCTTTAATCCTTTGCCGACTTTGAAGAAAGGCAGTTTTTTGGAAGATACATTAATCTGTTTACCGGTTTTCGGATTCCTGCCCATGTACGACGTGTAATTTTTTACCATAAAACTGCCAAAACCCCTGATTTCAACCCGCTTACCTTGTACAAGGGTTTCAGTTATTGAACCAAAAAAAGTATCAACAACTTTCTCGGCATCTTTTTTACTAAGAGCTGTTTTATCCTTTAGCGCATTAATCAAGTCAGATCTATTCATAAAAACTCCTTAATTAAAATTGACGGCTTCGTAAAAAGTCCAACTTCTGCATTGCGCCGCATCCTTCGTCATTGCAGCGTACTAAAAGTACACCTCATTCCTCAGGATTTACGCGCCTTGAATATGGAGCTTTTTAGTTTGCCGTCGGATTTCGACTTTTTACGAGACTATTTAAATTGCAAACGTAAAATTGTGTTAAAATTATTTATAATGAGTTGCCTGCATTTAATGAAGGGAATTCATTATTTATATAGAGTGGACATTACTTTTAAGTCAAGTAATTTTTTCTATTTGCTAAACAGTTCTTTACTCCATATGTTCCGATGACGCCTCTCCCATAGCTGCGATTTCTTCGGGTGTGGGGAGGTCTTTCAGGTTCTTGAGGTCGAATACTTCAAGAAATTGCTTTGTTGTCGAATAAATAAGGGGCCGGCCGGGAATTTCCTTTCTCCCCAGAACCCGGATCAGTTTTCGCTCAAGCAGCATACGAAGTATACCGCCGCAGTTAACCCCACGGATATGTTCTATATCGCTGCGAATAATCGGCTGTTTGTAAGCGATGATTGCAAGTGTCTCCAGAGCTGCCTTACTGAGACGCAGCGCTTTTGGCTGGATAAACCGTTTGATCCATTCCCTGTATTCGGGCCGGGTGCGGATCTGGTATCCGCCGGCAACTTCGCGTAAAAAGAAACCGCCTTTGCGGGCTTCATATTCTTTTGAAAGCTCGGCAAATGCGTTTTGGATCTCTTTTTTCTCAACCCCGGTGAGGATGTTATTAATCCGGTCGATATTAAGCGGTTCCTCGGCCACAAGCAAAAGACTTTCGATGATGTATTTTATTTCTTCCATTATAGATAAAAGAGTCTGATTATGCCGGACCGGGTATGCTGAACAACCTGGACCAGTGAGAGTCTTACCATTTCAAGAATTGCAAGAAATGTCACGATCACCTCGCTTTTATCGGCGTTTTTGGAAAACAACTCGTTAAAGGTTACCGATCCCCGAGTTTCAAAGATATCTACGATTTGAATGATCCTGTCTCTGACGGTAATGGTATCAGCATTGATTTCTATCCGGCTACCTGGGGTTATGTTTTCAAGTATTTTTTGGAATGCATCGATAAGTTCAAACAGTCCTACATTTATGAACGCATCCTCCGGATTAAGTAAATAATCTTCCTGGCCCGGATTCCTGACAAAAGTATCTTCCCCAAGAAGATCCCTTTCAGACAGCCTTTCGGCTGCTGATTTCATCCGGAGGTATTCCTCAAGGGGTCTTACAAGTTCCAGACGGGGATCTTCGTCGTCATTTTCGTTTTCATGGGCCGGGATGAGCATCCTTGACTTTATCTGGGCCAGGGTGGATGCCATCACAAGAAAATCTCCGGCCATATCTATGTTCATGGCTTTCATCCATTCTAAGTATTCCAGATACTGTTTTGTTATCAGGGCGACGGGAATATCGTAGATGTCAACCTCATGTTTTTTGATAAGGTGCACTAAAAGTTCCATAGGACCTTCAAAAATATCTTCGAGTTGTACTTTATAATGTTCGTCAGGCGTCATGCCGGATACCGTATAATAATGCTTAAAAGTGTATACCCGAATAAACCGTAACCGTAAAAGTGCCTAAATTATCGGTTAAGCTCGTTGGTTCGTTAAGCCCTTTAAGCCCGTTGGTCCGTTAAGCCCTTTTTCCCGGGCGAACCGGCTTAACCGGGCAACCAATATGTGGAGTGGCAATGTGACTTTATTTTGCCCTGAAAAACCGGGTCCTTTGGGCCAGGATTCTTTACTTGATATTCCAACCTATATTTTAATAGCCTTTCTAACCTCCGCCATGGTCCGGCGGGCAACACGCCTGGCCTTATCACATCCGGCGGCAATGATATCGTCGACAAGTCGGGGCCGATCTTCGTAATATGCTCTCTTATCACGTATCGGCTCAAGAGCTTTTATGAGATTTTTAGCCATTATTTTCTTGCATTCAACGCACCCGATTTCGGCTGAGCGGCATTCTTTGTTTATTCTGTCCACGGTATTACTCTGGCTGTATAGCTTGTGAAATTGGTAAACATTACATACATCAGGATCACCGGGATCGTCTTTCCTGGCGCGCTGGGGATCGGTCAGCATTTTGGATACTTTGGCGGCTATTTCATCGGGGCTGTCTGAAAGATAGATGGCGTTGTCGTAACTTTTACTCATTTTGCGGCGGTCTATGCCGAGTATTTTGGGTGTTTCGGTCAAAATCGATTCTGGTTCCGGGAATACATCACCATAAAAATAGTTGAACCTTCTGGCGATTTCCCGCGTAATTTCAACATGGGGAACCTGATCCACGCCCACAGGAACTCCGTGAGCCTTATACATGATAATATCGGCCGCCTGGAGCACAGGATATCCGAGGAAACCAAAAGTGGAAAGGTCCTTGTTGCTGAGCTGGACAATCTGATCCTTGTAAGTGGGATTTCGTTCCAGCCACGGCACCGGTGTTATCATGGAAAGGACAAGAAACAATTCCGCATGTTCATTAATATGTGATTGAATAAAGAGGGTGCTTTTCTCATGCGAAAGCCCTACGCTCAACCAGTCTATTAACATATTGCGGATATATCCTGAAATAGAACCGGTATCTTCATAATCACTGGTTAAGGCATGCCAGTCGGCGATGAAGAAAAAACAGTCATACTGTTCCTGCATCTCGACCCAGTTTGCAAGGGCGCCGTGCAGATTTCCTAGATGAAGCGGTCCTGTTGGACGCATTCCGCTGAGTATCCTTTTCTTTTCGGCCATATAGAGTCTCCTGTACAGTTATCAATCTTAAATCTTCAATATACAGTTCCAACATCCGGCTACCTTCCAAGCAGAATGTTTAACATGGGGGTTAAAAAAAATTCCATTAACCTACCCAGCAGATCTGTTAGAAGCAAGAAAATAATGATTATCATGCCGAATCTTTCAATACGGGCATATTGCAGCCTTAACGAGACCGGTAGAAACATAGCAAGTATTTTACTCCCGTCCAAAGGTGGGATCGGGATCAGGTTGAATATTGCCAGAACCAGATTAATCACTACGCTGTAAAAGAGTATATGATAAAGATCCATGATAAAAGGTTTGAAGATGGATGTATTCCATAACCACTGAAAATGGGCCAGGGATTGAAAGAGGATTCCAGAGGCAACAGCCAGGGCGAAATTAGCAAGAACACCGGCCGATGCCACATAAATCGTGCTTTTGCGATAATCACGAAAATTGGAAAAATTAACCGGAACCGGCTTGGCATAACCGAAAATGACCGGAGAACCGGTCAGGTTCAATATCAGCGGCAGGAGTAGTGATCCCATAAAATCGAGATGTTTTATTGGATTGAGGGTCAGTCTTCCGGCTAAAAGGGCGGTATTATCCCCCATCCGGAGTGCTATATAGCCGTGCGCCACCTCATGAACGGTTACGGCGAAAAGGAGCGGAACTATCATTACAACAATTTGATTTAGACTGAAATTAGTGAACATGTATCAATTTAATCCTTTGCAAAAGAATAATCGCATTCATATTGGGGCCGCGGGGTTCAAACTCGTACATAATCTTTCACAAATTTAAGTTCATCATCGCGTGTTTTGAGCTGACCGTTTAATTTGGCGTCGAGGACTGCCTCAAGGATTTTTCGGTAAATCGGACCCGGTTCTATCCCCATTTTTTTCAGATCTTTGCCCTTTACAGATGTATCGATATGTCTCAGCCGAGTAAAGTAATTGGAGATGGATCGCTTTACGGTTTTTTGTTTGGTGGCTGCCATCATATATAGAATCAGTTCGATCCTGAAAACGGCAAGTTGTTTGTAAATGGTGCTGTTTTTTAACGGCGGATTCCGCTCCATCATGAAAATAGACCTGTCAGCCTCGAAACGTTCCTTACAGAAAATTGTTCTGTAGCGGGGCGCAAGTTCAATCCGCATGCATATGTCGTCAGCTGTTTCTTTATCGCAGTGCCTGGTTAGCGCCAGAAAATAAACGGCCCATTTCATATACGGTTCTTCGAGAAAAAGCAAATCGTGCCAGGACAGTACCTTTTTTACTGAACTAAACAATGAAATCAGCTCGTTGTTCAATGTTATGGAAGAATGTATAACATTCAGGAGATCATACTCATTTAGCCTCACGATAGCGGCAAGGGGGTTTTCTTCTTCGAGAATTTGACGCAGTTCGGCAAATACCCTTCTGCCGCTTAGACGTTTGAAAAAATCCATTTTTACGGCGTTTTTAATAAGATCTGAAGTTAGTTTTCCGATGGAAAAGCCAAAGCGCTGTTCGAACCTTATGGCTCGGAATACCCGGGTCGGGTCCTCAACAAAACTCAAATTGTGTAAAACCCTGATCGATTTTTCCTTGATGTCCTTCTGGGCTAAGAAAAAATCGATCAATATGCCAAACTTATCCGGGTTTAGCTGAATCGCCAAGGTGTTTACAGTGAAATCCCGCCGAAAGAGGTCTAGTTTTATTGAACTCATCTCCACCGTTGGAAGGGCCGCCGGGAACTTGTAGTATTCCATTCTGGCGGAAGCAACATCAATTTTAAAACCGTCCGGGAATATAATTACCGCGGTGCCGAACTTTTCGTAGGAATGATTACGGGCATCGACCATTTTAACATATTTCTTTGCAAATGCGATGCCGTCGCCTTCAATAACAATGTCTATATCTTCATTGGTTCGATACAGGAATAGATCTCGCACAAATCCGCCCACAACATAAGCACCGCAACCTAATTCTTCGGCTTTTTCGCCGATGGTTTTGAGGATATTGATAATACGAGATGAAAGGCGTTCTTTCATGAACTTAAGGACATATCTGGTCCTGGCGTGGACGGGTTCCTTGAGCAGATCATGCGAGTTTGAGGAGGTAAGCTTAGATTGTCGAACCAGAACGTTGAGCAGATCGGTGCGCGTAATAACACCGGTGATTGCGCCATTGTCGACGACAGGAAGGATGCGCTGCTTGTTTTCGATAATTTTTTCCTGTATTTCCAATAATTCGGAATTTGGGTCCACCGAGGCAAGTTCGGTTGTCATATACTCTTTGACCGGAATGTGGTCCAGCCGGTGGTACAAAGCCTTTTCAACAATCTGGCGAGTTATAAAGCCTAGCAGGTTTTCTTTGCTGTTGCGCTTTTGTGTGACCAGGAGTGCGTTTATGTTGTAACGTGTGAGAAGATTGCCTGCATGTTTGCATGAGACATCGGCACCGACCCTGATGGCCGGGGATGACATAAGATCTTTTGCTCTGCTACGTGATCTGATTTTGCTATAGAGGATTTTCATAAGCTCTTGCTCAATCTGGACCAATGTCTTTCCCTTGATGGTTGCGGCGGCAGCAAAGGTATGTCCTCCACCTCCGAGGGGAGTAACAATCGCCCCCACATCAACCTCGGGTATTCTACTTCTGGCCACGATGTACATTTTGTCTCCCATGCGCGCTATGGCAAAAATCGCATCAAGGTTTTCCATCTTAGCCATTTTTTGGACCAGGAAGGCGAAATCCGACACATAATTGTCAGTGGATACGGTTGTAATTACAATTTCAACGCCATTGATATTATAGCGGGTTGAGGCCTGAATAATGTCGTTCAAAAGTCCTACCTGTTCCGGGTTGATCTCCCTGGAGATCAGGTTTGAGACCACGTTTAGATTTGCCCCCTTTGAAACGAGAAAGGCGGCGGCCGTAAAATCTTTTTCGGTGGTAGACGGAAAAGTAAAGGACCCGGTATCTTCATATATACCGAGACACATAATTGTGGCTTCATCCGGAGAGATATCGACACCCTTGTTTTTTATGATTTCCGTAAGTATGGTGACGGTGGCGCCGGTCAAGTAATGAACTTCGAAATCACCTTTTATGTCGTTGCTCATGGGAGGGTGGTGATCGTAAATATGTATATCGATATCCGGCCTGTCGAGTACGGCTGCAAGCTTTCCTATACGGCTTGGCTGCCTGGTATCGACCAGAACCAGTCTTTTTAGATTTGTCAGGTCGATATCTTTAATGTCGGCCATGTTAAAGAGATAGACCATAGACTTTATAAAGAAATTTCTTAGATTTTTTTCCTGGGAACCGGGAAAAACCGCAAGTGCATCGGGGTAGAGCTTCTGGGCCGCAAGCATGGATGCCAGGGCGTCAAAGTCGGCATTAATGTGCGTAGTAATGACGGTAAGCTCTTTTTTAGTATGCCCGGTTTTTTTTGACATGAAAAGGAAATTAGGTTTTAAGTAATTATATTTTATTGTTTTAACAGACACTTAAAACTCAATACCTAAAACTTAAAACTCTTGTAAAAAGGTTGCTAATCCGACTTTTTATGAGACAGAAAAGTTTGTTAGTTAAAAGTTAAGTATATGCTAAATGGGTGAGTTTATCAAGCCGTATGACAACTGATTTTGTAATAAATTCAGCAAAGCTGTTGTTGTTTGGCTTGCTTTATGATATAAACGGACTCGAAAATATGCGAGACTTTTGAAAAACGCTCCCTTTTGCCTCCCACCAACGGCGGGACGTCAGGCTCAAAATTTAATACTAGAAATACTCAATGTATGTTTGCTTGCCTCGTAGGTCCGGCAGATCGTACGGGGTGGTTAAAAAATTCGCCTTTATTGGTCTTGAATTCCGCTAAAAGCGGGAACCATCTTTCAAAGATCTCTATGCGGGCTAAATGGGAAATAGTATTCAGGTTCAATACCGAAAATGAAAAACAATCAACATGTTGGGTATAGACACATCTTCGGACCCGTTCCTTCAAGAAGATTGGGCATATCCCTGGGCGTGGATCTTGTGCCTCACAAAACATGTACGCTTAATTGTGTTTACTGTGAGTGTGGGAGGACCGACAATTTGGCCTTCAAGCGCAAGGAATATATTCCGGTAGAAAGGATTATGGCTGAACTCGGCGACTTTTTATCAAAAGATCCGGCTCTTGATTTTATAACATTTTCAGGTTCAGGGGAGCCGACCCTTCACAGCGGTATGGGCGAGATTATAGCTTTTATAAAAACTTCTCATCCCGGGCGCAAAGTCGCTCTACTGACAAACGGCACACTTTTTTATAGCCCGCGTATGAGCGCAGAAATACTCGAGCTAGATCTTGTAAAAGTGTCACTCGATGCTGTGAGTGAAAAGGTCTTTTACAGCATAAACAGACCACACCGGGGATTGATACTTCCTGATATTATTAAAGGTTTGATATCTTTGAGAAAGAAATTTACCAATCAGTTCTGGGTTGAGGTGTTTCTGGTACCGGGTTTAACGACAGCCAAAGCGAATTGAAAAAAATAAAAAATGTCTTAAGCATAATACATCCTGACCGGATTCAGCTCAATACACTTGACAGGCCCGGCACCGAGCACTGGGTTAAGCCTGTTGACAAAAAACGATTGACGGAAATAGCTGCCTATCTTTATGATGCCGATATAATCAAGGAATTCGATACGGATCAATATAGCCCGGTATATATGGACGGCTTTCATGAGCGACTTCTGGCTACCATAGCAAGGCGACCCTGCACTGCCGAGGATATTTCACGATCTTTAGGAATGGATGTAAACGAGGTTCGAAGGCATCTTTGGACTTTGACAGAAAACGGGGAGATTTCCAAGCAAGAGATGCCCAGAGGTGTTTTTTTTATAAAGAAAAGCTAAAACATGCAGGTTAAGTAAAAATTTAACCTGATTCGCCGGAGTTCATTGGCGGAGGCAAAAAAGGGCGTTTTCCAAAAGTCTCACACTCTATTTTTAAGTGCTATATGAACTCGTTGGTATTTACGTATTGACTCCATTAAAAGGGGGGAATGATCATGCCAGTCTATTTGTGGAAGGGGAAGAACAGACAAAATAAGAAACAGAAAGGTGAGATGGAGGCCCCGACCGAAGAAGCTGTGCGTTCCGAACTTATCAGGCGTAAGATTACTTCTACCAAGATCAAGAAGAAACCCAAGGATCTTTTTGAGAACATCTCTTTCATGCAGCCCAAAATAAAACGGCAAGATATAATCATTTTCTGCCGGCAATTTTCTACAATGATCGATGCGGGTCTCCCAATCATCCAGTGTCTTGATATTCTCTATGCCCAGCATGAAAACAAAACATTTAAAAACATGCTAAAGGAAATTAAACAGAACGTTGAGAGCGGGCAAACCTTTGCGGAAGCATTAAAAAAATACCCCAAGCAGTTTGATGATCTTTTTGTAAACATGATTTCAGCCGGTGAAGCCGGCGGTATCCTTGATGCGATCTTAAGACGGCTTTCTGCTTACATGGAGAAGGCCGCCAAACTCAAAGCCAAAATTAAAGGCGGCATGACATATCCAATTGTAACTATTGTAATTGCTATAATCGTTGTCGGAATAATCATGGTTTTTGTTATCCCTGTATTTGAGGAGATGTTTGAGGGGATGGGTAGCGCCCTTCCGGTTCCCACACAGATTGTTGTAAATATGAGCAGGTTTGTCAAATCAAACATATTTTATATTATCGGCGGTATAGTTCTGGTAATATTTGCTATCGGGAGATTTTATAATACCGAAAGAGGACAGATCTTAATGGATGACCTTTTTCTCAAACTGCCGGTATTCGGGGATTTAATTCGCAAAGCCGCGGTGGCCAAATTTACACGCACTATGGGGACAATGCTTTCCAGCGGGGTGGCGATTTTAGATGCGCTTGAAATTGTTGCCAAAACAGCGGGAAACAAAACCATTGAAAAGGCTGTGTACGAAACCCGATCCGCTATTGCCGAAGGCCGCACAATGTCCGACCCTCTTGCTGAAAGCGGAGTCTTTCCGTCCATGGTATGCCAAATGATTGCTGTTGGTGAATCTACCGGCGCCCTTGATGACATGTTAGTAAAAATCGCCGATTTTTACGATGAAGAAGTCGATCAGGCGGTGGAAAATATGACTTCATTAATAGAGCCGTTTATGCTGGTGTTTTTGGGGATAGTTATCGGTGGCTTGGTTGTTTCGATGTATCTGCCCATATTCAAAATGGCTGCTGCCCTGGAATAAGACATGAACTTAGCTACCCTTCGTCGGCAATTGGAATGAGAGAATAGGGGTTACAATATAAATCTAAATACCTCTATATTTTCAATACATTATAGATATTTGATACGTTAAATAATTGAGCATATTTTGTTTATTATGCCCAACTCCTCAAACAAGCCAGAAAATGATCTGTATCATAAGCTTAAATGGCTTATATTATTTCGGGTTGTTTTTGCTTTACTGTTGCTGGGATCTAATATTATCCTGCAATTCAGTGAAAGACCTTCTTCTCTTGCCTGGTCTCTCCAGGTTTTTTATGGACTTGTCGCCGCAATTTTTCTGCTTTCATTTTACTATGCCTTAATTCTTAAACGTGTAAAACGGCAACTTCTCTTTGCTTACATACAGATCGGCATTGATACATTTGTAGTAACAATAATACTTTTTATTACAGGTAGTTTCGCAAGCATTTTTTCATTTCTTTATCTGGTGGTTATTATCTATTCGAGTATGCTTCTTTTCAGCAGAGGGAGCATGGTTATGGCCGTGCTTTGCAGTATCCAGTACGGTATCATGGTCGACCTTGAATATTTTGGTATTATCAATCCGTTATACATGAAAGAAGGAATTGTCATCGGGGATTATGACTGGAGACATGTCTTTTTCAAGGTAGTGATTACTATGATAGCCTGTTTTGCCGTTGCTTTTCTGAGCGGTTTTCTGTCGGAACAGTTGAGAAGGACAAGAAAAAAACTTTTGGCCCTTGAGGATCGAGTCGATCGCGTGGAAAAGATGGCTTATATGGGTGAGATGGCGGCCGGTCTGACCCACGAAATCAAGAATCCGCTGGCTTCTCTATCAGGTTCAATCCAGATTTTAAGAAAAGAAATTCCGTATAATCCCGAACATGACAAGCTGATGCAGATCGTTCTGCGTGAGACAGACCGGTTAAGCACCCTGGTAAATAATTTTCTTTTGTTTGCAAAGCCTCCGGTCGGTAATATCGATAAAATAGAGCTCGAAAGCACTCTGACAGATACCGTCAATCTCTTTGAAAAGGGCAGAGCCGATACCAGCGGAGTTTCGATTGCAAGCGAACTTTCTTCAAATATCTGGATTGAAATAGATCCAATGCATCTGCGTCAGGTGATCTGGAATCTCCTTTTAAATGCTGCCGAGGCCATTGAAAGTGGAGGACTCATCGGGATCAAAACATATCCTTTAA
>Ga0070725_10002022_pt1 | contig 10878 bp, 9 predicted proteins | sample tdDd002_FD_69781 | JGI IMG/M metagenome (GOLD analysis project Ga0070725, IMG submission 69781) | Marine sediment microbial communities from the Atlantic coast under amendment with organic carbon and nitrate - tdDd00.2 | ecosystem: Environmental > Aquatic > Marine > Coastal > Sediment | place... | reverse complement strand
TTAAATACTTTATTGGCACTCATTAAGACCATCAGCATGCCTCCAATAATAATAGGTGGCAATATACTTAGTGATATACTTCTTACGATCACACCGATTAGTGATGGTAAGAAGGCAATGCCTATATTGGCAAAGGCCATTTGATACCCGATTACAGTTTGAGATACATCTTTTCCAAAATGATTTGGTGTTTCATGTATCATTGCAGGGAATATAGGCGCTAAACCAAAACCAAATAGTAATAATGCAATCAAGATAACGCCACTAGAAGATGATAACATCAAGATAATCATAGAAGCGACAGATAAGTATACACCATATCTAACAAGCTCTTTATTGGAAAACTTGAATGTTAAGAAGCCGCTGACCATACGACCTATAGTAATGCCACCGTAATACATGGCAACTAGCCTTGCAGCTGATTCTGGTGCTATGTCTTTTATTTGAACCAAATAACTCGCACCCCAGAGTCCAGTTGAGAACTCAGCCATACAATAGAACATGAAAACCATTAATGCATATTTTACACCCTTCATGCCTATTACTTTTTTATCTAAATGTTCTTCTGAAACTTCTAACTTTTCTTTAGGCCATAATCTTAATGTAGCAAATAATACTAGGGCCAAAGACAGTTGTAATAGAGATATGGTTCTATAACCCATATGCCATGAGGTTAGAAGAAAACCAGACATAATAATTGGACCTAAAGTAGCACCTACACCCCAAAAGGAATGTAACCAATTCATATGATGCGCTTTATAATGAGTCGCTACATAGTTATTTAGAGCAGCATCAACGGATCCACCACCAAAACCTAAAGGTACTGCCAGTATAAGTAACCATATATAAGAAGGGGCAAAAGAATAGCCTAAAAGTGCTAACCCAGTCATCAAACAACTCAACAAAGTTACCTTTGCAGCACCAAATCTTCTTACGATTTTTCCACTTAAGAAGCTCGATAAGATAGAACCACTAACTCCAACTAATGATACATAGCCTGCCGCATCTAAAGGCAATCCCCACTCTGTATGAATAATCGGCCATGCAGATCCTAAAACTGAATCTGGCAATCCTAAACTAATAAAAGCCAAGTATATAATAATTAGAAGTAACATTTATTTCTCCTCTATATAATGATTAAGGCCTATGGTCATCAAACCATACATATAAGAATCATGAAAGTCATGTTCAAAAATAATCTCTGGTGTATGCTCATTTCCTATTATGTTTGTTAAACTTAAGCTAATGATTTCTATGTCATCCTTATCAAACTCTAAACCAGATATGACAATGTATTTAGGATTTAATATACATGTAAGGCTCTTTAGTGTTTCAGTCACACTTTTTAACTTCTCTTCTTTTTTGGTAACCCCAGCACATAAAAAGCCAACTTCGCCTGCAAAGTGACTCTTGCCTCTAAGGATATTACCGTCAATCATAATTCCTGCTCCAGGCTGCCCTAGTACGGGATAATAAAGATAGGCAAAACTTTCATCACATACATCCAGTTTGTTATAATAACCTACAGCTGTTGCATTAACATCATTTTCAATAAGGACTTGTATATTAAGACTAGATTCCAAATAAACTTTTAAATCCAAATGTGATAAGGTTTTTATATCACAAATATTTATCTTTCCTTCTTTTACAACACCTGGAATACCTATAGTTATATATAAAAGCTGACTATACTTTTTTTGATACAACTCTATAAGATCATGGATTATTTCTTTTGAGACAAAGTCTATCATCTTGAGTTCAGTTTCTATGATTTGACCGTATAAATTAGAAATTGTATAAACTATACTTTGCTCACCGGCTTCTTGCCTTACATACAATGACATGAAATATGCATAATTTTCATTGTACTTAAATTGACGCGACCGTCTACCACCAGTAGAAGCTGCAAATGATAACTCAATCGCTTCACCCGATTCTATTAACTCTCCTATAATTGTGCCACAAGTGGCAACACTCAAACCTGTTATCTTAGATAGACTGTTCTTACTTGAAGTTTCTTCACTTCTAAGGGCTGTTCGAACCTTACTTTTATTGATTTCTTTCAATCTTGATGTATCCATAATACCACCTTTCGACAAGACTTATCAAAAGTCTTTTCGGTAACATAGTACTACTTTTGATTAAGCATGTCAACAAAAAGAACTTAGTCTAAACTAAGTTCTCCTTCATCCATTTAAGTGATTCATAATTTTTAATGGCAAGATCCTTGTGACCATCCTGTGTTGCAAAATAGGCAATCACAATCATTTGAATGGCATACATCATATAAGGTATAGCATGAGTTTCCTCAGGACTTAATTTTATGATTTTATTATAGCCTGAAATAATATCTTGATATTGTTCTAACCACATCATTGGATCCATTTTAACTTCTGCTAATATTGATGTACAAAGATAACATAAATCAAAGAGACGAATATCATGTGTAGTTAAGTGTAAGTCTCCAAATCCCCTTAGGTCTCCATTTTTGAAAAATATATTGTGCATGTGTGGATTTCTGTGAATAATTTGATGTGGTAGAGTCTTAAACTTAGGTCCATATGATTCAAATTCCTTAAAAAACTCTTCAGCTAAGGGACTTTCTACTTCTAAATCTTTGACAATATCAAATGCCCACCTCATACAGGTGTCATAAGCATCAGAATCTGCCTCAAAATTTTCCAGTGGTTCTAGAGCTAAGTGTAAGCTAGCTACAGCTTGACCTAGCGCTTGTCTTACTCTTTCAGATGCTTTTATATTTTCTAGCAAATAAGGCTTTTGTTCCATTTCCTCAACTAGGACAATGTATTGATCTTCATAAGAAACATAATGGCTCCCCTCGTCATTTAGAAGGTACTTAGGTGTTTTAATACCAGCCTCTCTAAGTGAATCTGATATTCTTTTACTCTCTAAGACCTTGTTATAGTTATTGGTTACAATAACTCTGTAGCCTCCAACTAAAAAGTGATCTTTTCTAACTTTACCATTCTCACTGTAAATATTATTTATTTCGTAATGATCTAAAGGCCATTTTTTAATGATTGTCTTTAACTTCTGCTCTGTAATCATGGGATATCTTTCCTTTCCTAATAAAAACACCTCTGGTTGTTTCATATGCAAAGATTCCAAACATGCTTTTGGTGATTTGCCGTAAACTCGTTTGCATGCCTTATAGAAACTAGAATAATCCTCATAACCATAATCAAAGGCAGCATTAATAAGTGATTTATCGCCTTTCGCTTCATACAATACATGCATGACTTTTCTTGTATTGATATAATGTTTAAGACTCAAACCAACTGCTTCTGAAAACATTCTTGCAAAGTGAAAACTTGAGTAACCGACATGGTCAGCTATCTTTTGTACATCCACCAGCTCTCTCAGGTGTTTCTCTATAAAAACTAAACTTTTATTGATTGTAATAATATCCATGAATATCTCTCCTTAGTACTGATACTAGTGTACCATTACTTTACAGAAGTAACATGTCCAAACTTGCTAAAAAGCCAGCATCAGCTGGCTTAAATTTGAAATCTATAGCCTACACCCCATACGGTTTCAAAAAAGGGTCTAGAAGCATGTTTGTCTATTTTTTCTCTGAGTTTTCCAATATGAACAGTAACAGTGGCACCATCCCCGAAATAGTCCATACCCCAAATCTGATTTAAGAGTTGGTCCTTAGTAAAAACCTGATCAGGATGAGTTGCCAAATAATAAAGCAAGTCATATTCAGTGGTTGTTAAAGAAATTTCTTGATCATTTAAAAATACACGTCTTGATTTGGGATTAATTTTTAGATTACGTATAAGTAGTTCCTGTTCTTTAGGCTGCCCCACTAACCTATTATATATAGCCAGATGTGCTTTTACCCTTGCCACTAATTCACTTGGACTAAAAGGTTTGGTGATATAATCGTCTGCACCTAAGCCTAAACCTCTAATTTTATCAATGTCCTCTTTTTTTGAAGAAACCATTAATAGTGGAATATTGTGCTTTTCTCGAATCTTTTTGCATAGGTCATAACCATTCATTCCAGGCAACATCAAATCTAAAATAATTAAGTTGTATTCAACACTTTCTACCAGTTCCAATCCTTTTAAGCCAGTATTTGCGATGTCAACATGGAATCCTTCTATTTCTAAATAATCTCGTTCTAATTCTGCAATTGTTTTTTCATCTTCAACGATTAAGATTCTAGTCATTTGCCACCTCTTTTTTTAACTCGATTAGCATTTGAGTACCTTCACCAGGTTTACTAAAAGCACTAATCTTACCACCATGCCCTAAAACAATTTGTTTTGATATAGCAAGTCCTAGGCCAGTACCACCTGTTTCTGGGTTCCTTGATTCATCAACTCTGTAAAATCTATCAAATATGTTATCAAGGTGTTCTTCACTTATACCCATACCATTATCTGATACAACAATCTCTACTGTTTGATCTGTTTCATTAAGCACAACATCAATTCTTTTTTCATCTTTATCCATGTACTTCATACTATTTTGTATGATATTCACCAAGACTCTTTTCATTTGTACTGGATCAATACTTATCATTTCATTCGACTTAATATGGTCATCTAGCACAACTGATTCATTTGGACCTCTAAAGTCAAAGGCCATTTCTTGAACAATTTCTCCAACAAACTCTTTTACTGGAACAGGTTTAAAGTCAAAGGGAACCTTCTTCAAATCCAACTTTGAAAACAGGAATAAGTCATTAATCAATTGATCCATATCATGACTTTTTTGATATATGACATCTAAGTACTTGTCTAATTTCTCTGGAGAGTTTGCAACTCCATCTCTAATACCTTCTACATGTCCCTTTATAGATGTTATAGGCGTTTTTAAGTCATGAGATATACTCGTAATGAGCTCTTTTCTGTTATCTTCAAACTTTATTTGTCTTTCAATAGAGTACTTCAATCTTTGCCTCATGGTCTCAAAGGATTTAATCACAGATCCAATCTCATTGTTTTTACTGCTGTGAAGCTCAAAACTCAAGTCACCATCTTTGACATGATCTACACCGATACTTAGTTGTTTCAAAGGTTTAATGATATCTTGGGTAATAATATATAATACAGGTAAAGTCACAATTAATAAGACAATTGTTACAGCAGTAAAGGACTGTCTACCAATGCTCATTCTTACACGACTTAAGTCAGATACATCTACAATAAAATAATAAACTGCAGTTTGACCATTTACATCAAATGAGTAATCGATAAAGAAATATTCTTCAGTGTCTGTTTTTATATAGTTATCATGACGCCTCTCACTGTGATCAGGCTCAAGGGCATTAATAGACTCCTCTGATAATTGGAGTTCTTTTGATACAATCACTTGATTTTCACTCTTAACTACTACACCACCAGAATTAAATCTCATATGACCAGCAATATCATCAACGTAATCTTGATTCATCATCATATGAGGTTCATACTTTTCTGCCTGCCTTAAGTCAGCTAATAAGTCTATAACTTCTATGAACATCTCTTCTGTATTTTCACCAGCGATTAGTGTTTCTGAAGCCTGTGACATGAAACCTGTAAAAATACTTATACCTGAAAAGATGATAACAACAGCACTGATTAAAACCAGTACTGCATAAGTTATCATCAACTTTATTCTGATTGACATATAATTGCTTCTTTCTTTTCGAATAATTGATAACCTATTATATATAAAAGTATATAGTATGCTACCACAGATAACAATAAAGTCAGACTAGTAAATATCAAAGGATAACCACCTAGCATGTGACTGATTGAAATCACTTTAATTCTTGGTACAAGGTATCCAAAAATATTTAATGCCATGTATCCAAAGTAAGCTACTATTATAATAATACCTGTCGAGTTAAACACCATTGCCAATAAAGAACTTAAGATATTGATAAGTCCTAATACTAGAAATGCACCTAAATAGGTTGTAAGAGGTACTAAAGAAAAAGATAGTCCATCAACTACAAGACCTACTATAGTGGTTAATATAAACTGTGATATAAGTAATAAACCTACTAAAGCTTGTACACTTATAAGCTTAGATAAGTATATCGTCGATTTCTTTACAGGTAATAAAAACATATTTTTAAATGTATTGTTTTTAAATTCAGTGACAAATGATTGACTGCTTAAATATAAGACTATAAATGGAAGTATAATTGCCATCATACTACTTAATGATGCTGTAACAAATTGTCCTGCATTATAAATACTCAAGTTTAAACCAAATTCTCCATAGGTATAGAAACCCAATAAACCTACCAATACAAGACCATAAATAATTAATAATATCTTTGTAGACTTTTTGCTTATTAACTTATTCCATTCAATTTTAAACATTAGATGGCCTCCTTTAGACTATTGATTCGACTTAGGTAAAATGCTTCTAAATCTAATCCGCTTTTAGTCACTTCACTCATACTGCCATTAAATAAAATCTTCCCATGCGATACTATAACCAACCGATTAGCTATGCTTTCTAAGTCACCTACCATATGACTTGAGATAACTACACCTGTTTGCGTCATCGATTTTAGAACCCTTTTAAAATCTGCTTTTGCCTCTATATCCATCCCAGAAAAGGGTTCATCTAATAACAAAAGTTTAGGTTGATGAATGATGGACCTAGCGAAGTCTAAACGCTGTTTCATTCCAGTTGAAAAAGTTTTTATTTTCTTGTTTTCTGCTTCTTTTAGACCCACTTGATCTAAGACTTCAAACTTTCTCTGATCTGATAATTTATATATCCTAGAAAAAAGATCTAAATATTTTACAGCTGTCATATCTTCATAAAAACACGGTTTTGAAACCATTGCACCTATCATGTGTTTGTTGTCTTCATTTATGTTTTCACCAAACAATTTGATAGAATCATACTTAGATTTTGTTAATCCTAATATACTGTTAAAAGCAGTTGTTTTACCCGCACCATTGGGTCCTAATAATAAAACAATATCACCCGAGTTTACATCAAAGTCAAAGGAAAAGATGCCATGAGAGCTATCATATGCCTTTGTCATATTTTTTACTTCTAATATTTTCATCATCGGCCTCCTTTTGAAGATAGCTCTCATAAGAGCTATCTTTCTTCCTTAATTTCGTATACGGTTTGATCATTTAATTCAAATGTTTTCATTTCTAAATCTGAACCATCATTTGCCTCAATAATCACTTCAATTTCATGAGTATTCCCTGCTGCATCTAACCCTGTTACGATAACATTCATATCAAGACCTTGAACAACTTGGTCTGTTACCTTAATGGTTACTTTGATGTATTGTAATTCTGTATCACTTAATTCTGGTAATGCTGTTTCAAGTCCCTTTAACTCATCTAATAAAGGATAACCTTCTAATGGCATTTCATCTCTCATGTCGTGATCCATATCACCTGATGACATCATATTTAAAAATGCTGGCATTTCATCCTTTGTAAGTTCAAATACAATGTTTTCACCATCTAAAGTAAAATCATCTTTGAAGTCTCCCATAAAGAAGTCCATTACCGCTTCGCTTCTACTATCAAACTCATCTTTCTCAAAATCATTTTGATATCTACCATGTCTACCATATTCTTCTTGGTCGTGTGATTTAGTATAGACATCATTTCCATCCACAATATACATTGTTTCATTTTGACCATAAACCTCTAAAGATTTAGATACTGAATCAGATTCTATCGTCACTTGTCCATAACCATTCATTTGCTCTTCATCACCTACAAATGAACCTGCTACCTTTAGAACTTCTTGACCATTATCTAATATTGTCACTGTGCCTGTACCTGCATGACTTTCCTCTAGTTGGTCGTTTCTAAGTAAATCTTTGAATCTTTCATAACCTTCGTATACATCGTTTCCTGCAAATACTGCAAATGATAACATGGATACTGCTGCTAATACTGCAATTATTGTTAGTGTTCTTTTTTTCATCGTTTTCTCCTTTCGATTTCTTATTACACTTACATGATAAACAAACAAACTAAAACCCTTATAATGCAATTATAAAAACTTTCTAAAAAAATATAAAAAAAATAAAACCTTCTGTGAAGGTTTTACTCATATCTTAATGCATCGATTGGATTTAATTTAGCAGCCTTGTTTGCAGGTAGTAAACCGAATAAGACACCAACAAAGGCAGAGAATGACCATGCAATTAAAATAGTCAATGGGTCAGCTTCAGCATTAAGATTAGCCAGTGATGAAATCAACTGTGCTATACCTATACCTAAGATGGTCCCTATAATACCGCCTATGAGTGATATAATAACTGCTTCTATTAGAAACTGACTCATAATCTCTTTATGTGTTGCACCAAGTGCTTTCCTTATACCAATTTCTCTTGTTCTTTCAGTGACTGATACCAACATGATATTCATAACACCTATACCACCAACTAGTAATGAAATACCTGCTATAGCAGAAATAACACCAGTAATGATACCCATTACATTGTTAATGGATTCTAACTCATTTTCTGGTAGATAAGAATTATACTTATTTTGACCTACATTATTATGACGTCTTTCGATTAAAGTAATCATCTTATCTAATACTTCTTGCGAATCTATATCTTCTGAAACTGTTGCTTGAATGGTATAAACATAGTCTTGGTCATTGTATAGTTTTTCTACAAATGTATGAGGAATATAAACCTCGAAAGATTCCTCCATAAAACCACTCATCATGGAAGATTTCTTCTTGTATAAACCCACAATTGAAAACTGAACTGTTTGGCCTGAAGTTTCTATAGATACTTCTTCTCCTATGACATTGGAACGACCAAAGACTTCTTTTGCCATAGCATCACTGATGACTATACTGGTACGTTTGGATTCAATTTCATTCTTTAGAAGAAATCGACCTTCAATCATTTCAATATTGTCTATTCTACCAAAATCATCATCAACACCATTAAGATTTACATTTGATTTTCTATTTTTATTTGAGTTGGCAATAACTGTACCAGATGCATTTCTAGTAACACTTAATGCAGATAATTCATCAGAAAAAGTTTCATCCATAGCTTCTACATCATCATGGGTTAAGACATCTCTAGATAAAATATCTTCACTCCAATTCATATAAACGATGACACGTTTTGCACCAAAACTCTCAAACTCTTTACCAATTGCATTTTCAGTACCATTCCCCATAGCCACTACAGCTATTACAGAAGCTATACCAATAATAATACCCAACATAGTAAGTAGCGATCTCATCTTATTGATCCAGATGGCCTTAAGGGCTGTTCTAACACTTTCTAAAAAATTCATTGGCCCCCCTGTCTAACATCACTAACAATTTCACCATCTTTGAACTTGATGACTCTTTTGGTTTGAGCAGCAATCTCATCTTCATGTGTAACTATAATAACTGTTGCACCTTCATTATTAAGTTTCTTGAATATGTTCATGATTTCTTGAGTAGAAACTGAATCCAAGTTACCTGTAGGTTCATCAGCAAGTATGATTGCAGGACTAGTTACCAAAGCTCTTGCTATAGCAACTCTTTGTTTTTGACCACCTGATAACTCATTAGATTTATGATGAGTTCTATCACCTAATCCAACTTTTTCTAAGGCTTCATGAGCAAGTCTTTTTCTTTCTTCTCCTTTTACCTTTGCATAGATTAAAGGAATTTCAACATTATGGATAGATGGTACTCTAGAAAGTAAGTTAAAGGATTGAAAAACAAATCCTATTTTCTGATTTCTAATTCGCGCCAATTTCAGATCATCTAAAGACTCCACATTAATACCATCTAAGGCATATCTACCATCAGTGGACTGATCTAGACAACCTAATATATTCATGAGTGTTGATTTACCAGAACCAGATGGTCCAATAATAGAAACAAAATCGCCCTTTTCAATATGCAAATTGATACCTCTTAATGCCTTTACTTGAACAGCACCAGTATCATATATTTTCCAAAGGTTTTCTATTCTAATCATTCTTTCACTTCCGTTTCCACAACTACCGTTTCTTCAGTAATTGATTCATCTGGATTTAAAATGACATGATCATCAACCATTATAGTTTCTGTTAAAGCTTGGAAATTAAACATACCTTCTACGCCTCTTTCGATGATATGTTTTTTAACAATACCTTCTGAAACAGTGTAAACAACTTTCTCATCCTCTTTATTAACATAAACAGCTTCATAAGGTAAAACTAATGCACTATCGACATGTGCTGTTTCAACTTCTGCTTTAACTGAATAATTTGGCTTTAAAGCAGTATCTTCTGATGTAATATCAATTTCAACTTCAATAACCATTTCTACACTAGAACCTAAATTCTTAGAGACTGCCTTTGAACCTATATTTGATACTAGACCTTCATAAGTAACATCATCAAGCCCATCAGCTTTAATTGTAGCTGTTTGTCCTAAAGCCAATCTGTGAATATCATACTGGCTCACATTAATATTTACTTTTAATTGTTCTAAATCTTCTACCGTAAATATTGGAGCAGACTGACTAACAATTGAAAGTAATTTTACATCTTCGCTTGTGATAACACCATCTATTGGACTCTTTACATAAGTATCTTCTAACTGAATTTGTAAATTATCTAACGCATTTTCTAAAGATTTAATTCTTAACTCTTGAATTTTTATTTCCGAATCAGAGTTTTCATTATTATAGTTCGAACGGCTGTCTTCAAGTGAATTTGCAGCTTGTTGATAAGCAGAGTAAGCTGCATCCATAGCTGATTTGGTGCCTACACCGGCTTCATACAATGCTTTGGCATCTTCGTATGATTTCTTTGCACTATCTCTTGAAATGACGGAATTTTTATACGCTGTTTTATATGTATTAGATCCTCTATTGATAATTTGAAGTAACGATTCCTTAGCGATCTC
>Ga0070725_10002020_pt1 | contig 10882 bp, 9 predicted proteins | sample tdDd002_FD_69781 | JGI IMG/M metagenome (GOLD analysis project Ga0070725, IMG submission 69781) | Marine sediment microbial communities from the Atlantic coast under amendment with organic carbon and nitrate - tdDd00.2 | ecosystem: Environmental > Aquatic > Marine > Coastal > Sediment | place... | reverse complement strand
AGCCAAGCCCGCCCGGCATTCGCCTGAGGCGAAGCCGATGGCGGACGGGCAAGGCGAGGCGGCCTGGGGCACGAGCGGACAGGTCACAATTGGAATGATGGAACAATGGAATAATGGGTTATTGAAGGAATCAGATTGATATTGTTCCTTCGACCCAGCATTCTATTATTCCATTATTCCATGGAAGTAGCATAAACCAGAAGCTATTAAAAGATCTTTAAATTCAACTAATTGTAGAATTTCCGAGACGTATTAATACTCTTTCGGCATCTGATTCAACTGGTCCAGTGTAAAGACCGGACCGTCTTTACAAACGTATTCTTTGCCGATGTTGCACCGGCCGCATATTCCGATGCCGCATTTCATGCGCATTTCAAGGGACATGATAATATGATTATGGGCATAGTCCAGCGTATCTAAAACCGGCTGGGTAAACTTAATCATAATGGGCGGTCCGCAGACAATGGCATAGGTGTCCGGGTTGCCGGGGGGGGCCTTTTGATTGGTAATGGTGGGGACAAAGCCGATATTATATTTCCAGTTTGGATCGTCCGTAGCATCCACCGTAATATGCATGTTGATATCGTCGCGTTTTTCCCATTCGGCCAGTTCATTCCTGTAAAGAAGCATGCCCGGCGTGCGAGCGCCGTATATTACATGGATATCTTTAAATTTTGGTCGGTTGGCAGGATCCAGCATATATATTATGGAAGACCGAAGGGTCGTAAAAGCAAACCCGCCGCCGATAATGACAACATTCTTGCCTTCCATGATATCCCAGGGGTACCAGTTTCCAAACGGTCCACGGACGCCCATGATATCTCCGGCCTTCATGTTGTGAAGATGGGATGTTACCAGGCCCACCTTGTTGACGGTAAACATTAAAAACCCTTTTTCCGTGGGAGATGAAGCGATGCCTATGGGAATTTCTCCTTTTCCGGCAACTGAGAGCTCGGCAAACTGACCGGCCTGGTATTTAAATTTTTCTTCGTCCCCCGGATTTATAAAGACCAGTTTAAATGTTTTCAGATTTTTATCTTCGGTTTCGGTGATGATCTCTTCGATCCGAACCGGATACGGCAAATACGGATTTTGCACTTCTACTTCTCCTTTGAGAATTGACTTAGGATTAAGATTCAAAGCTATTCATCAAATCGCAAACCTTACGTATATCGATATTCACCGGGCAGAGACGGATGCATCGCCCGCAGCCGACACATTGAATGCCGTTTGCATATTTGTCGACGTAGTATTTCAGTTTGTGCATGAAACGCTGGCGGACTCTCTGCATTTTCATGTCCCTGGGATTGTGTCCGGATCCGTGATGGGTAAACAGCGGATACATGCAGCTGTCCCAATTGCGAATGCGAATGCCGGAAGATCCGAAGGTTTCATCTTGAATATCGAAACACCAACACGTGGGACACGCATATGTGCAGGTTCCACAATTGATACAGGCAAAAGCCACATCTTCCCAAAAAGATGCTTCAAAAAGCGCTGTGGTATCTTTATCCTTTAATTTGTCTGTGGAAACCCGGGCGGTTATTTTTGTTTCCGCGGCCTGCTTTAGGGTTTGGACCTGTTCTTCCAAATCACCGGCCTCGGCCGCCATGTCCCAGCCAGCCGCTGTGATTAAATTTTCCCCCTTTTCACTCATGATTTTGGCAAAATAATGATCAGCTGCATCGATCAGGAGTACATCCAGCCCTTCTTCATGAAACGGTCCGCATCCGGCTGTGGTGCAGAAGCAGTTACTGCAAGGCGTATTGCATGCATACCCGATCAAAGTGGTGGCTTCGTAAGCTTTGATCCAGTAAGGGTCTTTATATTCAGGCGTATCAAAGTTCCGTTTTACCAGGAGAAATGCTTTGGCATCACACGGTCTGATTCCGACGATCGCCCGAGGCAAATGATCTTTATCAATTTCTTTTAGAATGTGATGATCTTCCTGTTTTTCATCCAGAGTGTATTCGAACATGGTTTCCGACTGGGGGTAGACCACCGATTTTGGAGAAAGCCGTGTGTTTTGCAACCTCAAATCCGGAAGCTCACCTTTATCGAGTTCCTTGAAGATATGAAACTCATCCTGCTGAGCCGGACCGAATAATGGAAATTTATCTGCCAAACGCTTCAGCCCTTCAGCCCAGTTTTTTTTATCAATTTTTATGACTTTCATCGTATGTGCCTTTATCTTTATTCGTCAGTAGGCATTTGTTGTGGGTCATATGTTATTTTCACAAAACGGATAATGACCAATGCCGAATGACGATTGACCAATGTCCAATGACTATTTAATAAAGTCATCCGGATCATCGGGCCTGTAAGTATCCAGAGGCGGCCTTTTTTCCAGGGTTAAACCGGACTCCCAGTCGAACAGCTCAAGGCAGTCTTTTTCCAGTTTCTTTGTTAAGATTCTGACCTTAATTCCCATTGGACAGGCACGCTCACATGCACCGCAGTCGGTGCACCGACCCGCACAATGATATGCTCTTAAAAAGTGAAACGTCCTTATGTCTGTGGGGTCTTGACTTTTCCCCACCCATTGCGGCTGTGACTCATCCACGAAACATGTGGGGCAATAGCAGAGTGGGCATGCATTTCTACAGGCATAGCAGCGGATGCACGTTGAGAGGAGATCCTCGAAATATTCCCATTTTTCCTGTGCTGTCATATCTTCAATTCTGCGAACATCCTCGTACTTGTCCACATCTGTTTGCTCTTCGATAAGATCGGCGGCAAGTTCATCGTAGATGACCGGATTGCGGTGCGTACAGATGGTGCAGTTTTGCTGGAGGACATCTATTTTATCGATGGTTTTATCGACACCGTCGCCCTTGATATTTATTTTGCCGTCGGCCTCGGTGACCTCCTCGATTTCGGTATCAAACATGGCTTCGATTTTGTGCCGGTCAATCATTCCTTTGCAGGGGACACCGATAATTACGATCTGATCCCGTTTGATTTTATTTTCGATAATATGGGTCACAATGTTTCTGGAATCGCACCCCTTTGAAACAATACCGATTTTTTCCTTCCTGTTGGCAAGGTAGTTCGCCAGATTAATTCCGCAGTTGCTGTCCCATACGAAACAGTCAACATCTTCCGGCGTTTTTGCAAAACAGGGTTCGTTCATCATCGGCACCGTTCCTTTTCTGAAGCCGACAATTAGATCAACCTTGGATTCTTTTAATAGCCGATTCGATATTTTTTTAATTTTTTCTGTGTAGGCGAACATGTTAAGCGACCTTAGCTTTTGTTTTTATAAAATTGTTATTCGGTCCAAGCGCTTTGACGGCCTCCACGGTCTCTTTGACGACATCCACAAATTTTACCGATTCTGCAGAGGAGATCCATGAAAAATGGAGGCGACCGGGTTCGATCCCCATATATTCAATGAAGTTTTTAAATAAAGCAAACTTTCTGCGTGCATAGTAATTACCTTCCAGGTAATGGCAATCTCCGGGATGTCACCCGGACACCCATACGCCGTCTGCGCCCTGTCTGAAGGCAGCCAGAATAAATTTCGGGCTCATCCGACCTGTACAAGGGATTCTAATCACCCGGATGTTTGGCGGATATTCCATCCGGTTGACCCCTGCTAGATCAGCGGCACCATAACTGCACCAGTTGCATAAGAAACTGACGATTTTGGGTTCCCAGTCTGACATATTATAAATTCTCCTGGCCCGGATAAACCGGGAAGCGCCTAAAGTGAACTAAAGTATAAAATGAACGAAGATTCTGGAATTCTACCTTTTGTTAAATAGCTGTCATCCTTAACTTTAGGCATTTTAGGCAATTTTAAATTTAGGCACTTCTTTGAGCAGTTCATGATTGTATTTAAAAATATTCTGTAACGAAAGATACAAAATAACGATTACAAGTTAGGGGCTTCGCCCCAATTGGAATGCTGGAATATTGGAATAATGGGTTCTGGGATAATGCAATTGTTGGGTTAATGGTAAAATTTGTGTCGACGATAAAATTAAGAATTGATAACATCCTTTTAAAAACCAACCTTTCAGTATTCCACCATTCCAGTATTCCATATCCGATGCAAGCGTTCAAGCTTCAAAAATATTCTATAATTTCATTAGGTTGTAGAATTTCGAAACGTTAAATTAACGATTATACTGCTTCATTCAATGCAAAGATCTGTGCAAAGATCTGATCATTGTCAAATCCTTTGAGATGGATGGCCCCGGATCGACAAGAGGCGACGCAAAGACCGCAGCCTTTACACAGAACCGGATTGATTTGGGTCTTTCCGGTAAAAGGTCCCTCTTCAATGAAACTGGGTGCTGAATAAGGACATTCGGAAACACATACCCCGCAGGAACTGCAATGGGCAGGGTTTGTTTCAGCGACAATGCCGCTGGTCTGGAACACCTTTTTGGCCAAAACTGTTACGGCACGGGAAGCGGCGGCCTGCCCCTGAACGATGGATTCATCGATGGGTTTGGGCGCGTGGGCCAGACCGCACACGAAAACGCCGTCCGTGGCAAAATCCATTGGCCGTAGTTTGACATGGGCTTCGGCAAAAAATCCATCGGCATTCTGGGGGACCTTATACATCTGCGCCAGTGGGTTTTTAGAATCGGGAACAATGGCCGAAGCCAGAACCAAAAGTTCAGGCTGTATCTCCATCATCCGTCCCAGAACCCGGTCGGTGAAACTGACCTTGAGCCCCCCGTCTTCCGTTGCGACGTTGAGCTCTTTTTCCGAGTTATAACGGATAAATATAATACCTTCAGTGCGCGCTCGACGGTAAAGATCTTCTCTGAGACCATAGGGACGTAAATCCCTGTAAAGAATAAAAACGTCCATTTGCGGATTGGTTTCTTTAAGTTTCAGAGCGCTTTTAATGGATTGTGTGCAGCAGACCTTGGAACAGTAAGGTCTGTCCGGGATTCTGGAGCCGACACACTGAACAAACACCGCCGTATCGATTTCCTTGATGGACGGGTCGTTGTCGATAAACCGCTGCTGAAGCTCCAGCCCCGTTACGACGCGGGCATCTTCTGGGTATAAATATCCGTCGGGCTTGAATTCCGAAGCCCCCGAGGCGATTAGGGTCACGCCGTGCTCCAGGACGTTGTCTTCGCCGTTGCAGGAGATGGTCGTTTTAAAGTTCCCTACAAATCCGTCAACATGGGTAAGTTCGGCATTCAGAAAAATCGTTATGTTATCATCGGACTGAACCGCAGACGTCAAACTTGTCAAATATTCCTGAATGTCTTCACCCCGCCAGGTTTCATGGAGATGACGCGCTTGCCCCCCAAGAGCATCGGTCTTTTCAACCAGAAATGTCTGATATCCCTGTTCCGACATGTTTTTGGCGGCCGCCATCCCGGAAACCCCGCCGCCGACAACCAAAACCGACTGGTTGATCTCCATGGTCGATTCCGACAACGGCTCCTGAAGCATTGCCTTGGCCACGGCCATCCTGAGGATATCTTTCGATTTTTCAGTGGCCTTGGCCGGGTCGTCTTTATGAACCCACGAACACTGGTTCCGAATGTTGGCCATCTCAAATAGATACTTGTTGATACCCGCGTTAATTAAGGTCTCCTGAAATAGGGGCTCATGAGTCTTTGGGGTGCAGGCTGCAACCACCACCCGATTCAGTCGATGCGCTTTGATGACCTCGGTCATCTTATCCTGTGTGTCCTGGGAGCAGCTGAACATGTTCTCCTCTACGTGGGCAACGCCGGGGAGGTCTTTTGCAAACTCCACAACTTTGGGGACATCGACGATTCCCGCAATATTGGTTCCGCATCGGCAGACAAAAACACCGATCCGGGGCGGGTCACCCCGGACATCCGTTTCGTCCGGGATTTCTCTGGTTTTTGTGAGGGTCCACCGAGACTCGGCCAACCGGCTGCCTGCCACACCCGCAGCAGCGCTGGAATCGATCACCGAAGACGGGATGTCTTTGGGCGCTTGAAAAATACCGCAGGCATATATCCCGGGCCTGGAGGTCTGAACCGGATCAAAGCTGCTGCTGCTGGCAAAGTTGTAATGATCCAATTCGATGCCCCATTTTTTTGCCTGGACCGTTGTTTGCATAGATGCCGTCAGCCCCACGGACAGAACCACCATGTCAAATTCTTCTTCCACACGCTTGCCGGTCTCGTCTACATACCGGATAATCTGCATCCCCGTCTGTTCATCCGGGTCGATATGGGTCACTTTGGATTTGATGAAACGAACCCCCTGTTCATCTTTGGCACGGTTGTAGTATCTCTCAAAATCTTTTCCGTACGTGCGGATGTCGATATAAAAAACAGCCGCATCCAGGTCTTCGCTGCTATGCTCTTTGGCCAGCATGGCCTCCTTGATGGCATACGTGCAGCATACCCCGGAACAGTAGCCATTGGCACCCACATGGACATCCCTGGACCCGATGCACTGCAGCCAGGCAATTTTTTTCGGCTCTTTATGATCCGAAGGCCGCACCATATGCCCGCCATAGGGTCCGGAAGCCGAAAGAATCCGCTCAAACTCCATGGACGTCACCACGTTGGGATGTTTTGTGTATCCGTAGATGTCGTGTTGCGCAGGATCATACGGTTCACCTCCCGGCGTCAGAATGATGGAACCCGCATCGATCTCAATGGTTTCATCCTTCTGGGAATGGGTATTGAGGGTGAGCGCTTCGGCCTTGCAAACCTTTACACACTCGAGACACTCACAGCATACCATGCAGTTCAGGCATTTTTTGGCCTCGGTAACCGCCGCCGCTTCACTCAGACCCCGTTCAACCTCGGCAAAGCTTGTTTTCCGCGCTTCCATGGAAATTCTGGGCATTTTGGCCCTTGTAACCCTTGGGATATCTTTTTCAATGGGGTTGAAATTTTTCTGGGGAATCTCAATGGGTTTTCGCCCTTCTTTTAAATCTGAGCCATCAAGATATCTGGATATGGAAATTGCGGCCTCTCGTCCGGCAGCCACCGCTCCAATGGCGATCCAAGCGCCGGTCTGTGCATCACCGCCTGCAAACACGCCTTTTCTGGTGGTTTCGAAGCTCACCGGGTCGACGTCGATGTTGTTCCATCGGTCCAAATCAACACCCGTTGAGCCTTTAAGAAAAGCGGTGTCGGTACGCTGGCCGATGGCCGGAATGATAACATCCGTATCGACGACAAATTCACTGCCTTCAAGCGGAACCGGGCGACGACGGCCGCTTTTATCCGGCGCTCCCAATTTCATTTTAATGCATTTGAGCCCCACAGCCTTACTGTCTTTTTCCATCACCTCTACCGGGGCCATAAGGAACTGAATATCGATCCCTTCTTCAAGGGAATCTTCGATCTCTTCCACCCGAGCCGGCATCTCTGTACGGGTCCGCCTGTAAATGATGCTGACTTTATCCGCACCCAGGCGTAAAGCTGATCTCGCAGCATCGATTGCCACATCCCCGCCGCCGACGATGGCAACATTCCCCTTGACTTCCTTGATATCGCCAAGTGCTGCATCTCTTAAGAATTTTACTCCAGGGATGACACCCTCCGTATCTTCTTTGGGGATGTTAAGTTTCATATTGGCATGACAGCCAACGGCGAGATAAACCGATTTGTATCCGTCGTCCATCAAACTATCAATGGTGATGTCTCGTCCAAGAGCGGTATTGAATTTTATATCAACGCCGAGCCGGGTAATCCACTCGATCTCTTTTTCAAGAACGTCCGGTGGGAGCCTGTAATCCGGAATTCCGACTCTGAGCATGCCACCGGCGACAGGAAGGGCCTCGAAAATTGTAACCTTGAAACCATCTTGCGCCAGAAAATATGCCGCGGTCAGGCCGGCAGGTCCGGCGCCGATGATCGCGATCTTTTCGTCCCTTGGCGTGATCTCGGTTAAGGGGAGGTCATGGATATCAACCTGGTCTGCTGTAAAACGTTTGAGTGTGCAAATGGAGATCGGTTCATCCACGTCTTTCCGTCGGCACACGTCTTCGCACGGGTGGGGACAGATTCGGCCGAGAACACCCGGGAGGGGCAGGGTCCTGGTGATAACCTCGAGTGCCTCCGTATATTTTCCCTGGGCAATCATGGCTACATATCCGTGAGCATTTACATGGTTCGGACAGGCATGGGTGCACGGCGAAGGATCTCTTTTGTCTATGGAATAGGCTCCGGGTACGGCCTGAGCATACGGCTTATAAACCGCTTTCCGGTCGAGGAGGCGCTCATCGTAGAGACTGGGAAGACTGACCGGACAAACTTCGGTACAATCTCCGCACCCCGTACATTTGTCAAGATCGATATATCGCGCACTTTTGTTCAGGGTGACCTTAAAATTACCGGCTTCGCCGGATATTTCTTTAACTTCGGTGATGGTGTGGAGCTCTATGTTTATGTGCCGGCCGACCTCGACCAGTTTGGGCGAGATAATTCACATGGCACAGTCATTGGTGGGAAAGGTCTTGTCCAGCTGTGACATTATGCCGCCGATGGCCGGTGACTTTTCTGCGAGGTGAACATAAAACCCGGAATCCGCTAAATCCAAAGCAGATTGCATTCCTGTAATTCCGCCTCCCACAACCAGTACCGATCCGGTTATATCTTTGGACATGGTTTAATTCTCCTGATGAAAATATAGCATAATTCTAATGATATTCGTATTTGATGGCCTTGCAAACGGTCAAGAAAGGGGTCTTTTTTACGAGATTGTTTTGTATTTAGCACAAAAAGCAATTACTATATGGTGTAAAAAAGCATGTCAATAGAATTTAGAGCTTGGTTTTTCGTCTTCTTGACGGTGTCGAAATGTTGGATTATCATCCTAAACACGGAAGGGCCGTAACCGAAAATTTTGTCATAAAAAGCAAAAATTTACAACCCGGGAACTCATTATGAAAAATTATAAACATAAAGCGGTTGAAACTTCGGAATTCTTGAAAAAACATATCAAAAAACAACCTCAAGTTGGGCTCATAACCGGCACCGGTCTCGGAGAAAGTTCGAAATTTTTTGATATATCAATATCTTTTGAATATGATGATATTCCGCATTTTGCCACATCAACGGTTGAGAGCCATTATGGGAGGCTTCTTTTCGGAGAAATTCGGGGTAAACAGATCATGGCCATGCAGGGGCGTTTTCATCTTTACGAAGGCTACTCACCGCTCGAAGTGACCTTTCCCATACGGGTGATGCAGGAGCTCGGTGTTAAAACGCTCGTCCTTTCCAATGCAGCCGGCGGTCTGAACCCAGAATTTAATGTCGGTGACATTATGATCATTAGCGATCATATCAATCTAACCGGATCAAACCCCTTGATCGGCCCCAATGAAAAGGATTGGGGGATTCGGTTCCCTGATATGAATGCGGCCTACGACAAAGGGCTGATGGATCTTGCGAAAAAGGCCGGAAAGGATGAAGGCATCCGTTTGCAAAAAGGCGTATTTGTGGGACTTAAGGGCCCGTCCCTTGAAACGCCGGCCGAAGTTCGCTTTCTAAGGAGCATCGGTGCCGATGCCGTAGCTTTTTCAATCGTACAGGAAGTCATCGCAGCGATCCATGCAGGGATAAAGGTGCTCGGCCTTTCGACCATAACCAACGTGCACGATCCGGATCGACCTCTTCCCGCAACGGTTGAAGAAATTATAGCCGTGGCCCAACAGGCCGCTCCAAAGCTTGAAGCGATTATCAAAAATGTGATTGAAAGAAATTGACCCGGGCACCCTCGGCTTGCCCCGGAAAATCTTTAATCGCTGGAAAAACAGGTCATTGATGAATCCTCTTGACAGGAGATTCAATAAGTCGATATCATTCTTTCAAAATCGATACTCATTATTTTTCCATTCCATTATTCCATGTCCGAGTTAAGAATGTAAATCTAAACATTCCATTATTTCAATAGATTGTAGAAAATGCGAGACGTTTTATAAATCAGTAACGGTGAATAAAGGAGGAGTTTATGCGTTATGTCATTACGTTGTTATTTTCATTATGTCTGGTTTTCATGGTGGCGACTGTTGCATCGGCAGGGGAGTCTTTGGTCGATACGGTGGCAAAGGGCTGCGAAAAAGAACTCAATTCCTATTGCGCTAATGTTACGCCCGGTGAGGGCCGAATTCTGGCCTGTTTGTATGCATATGGGGACAAACTTTCCGGTCAGTGTGAATATGCGCTTTACGATGCGGCGGTCCAACTGGAGCGTGCCGTAGCAGCGTTATCCTACCTCGCCAATGAATGTGACGCAGATTTGGAGAAATACTGTTCATCGGTTACCCCCGGCCAAGGGCGATTGATCGACTGTCTCGAAAAAAATTCCAAGAACATCAGCAAGCGTTGCAAACAGGCCGTCAAGGACGTCGGTCTGAAATAAACCCTGACGTTTTGCAACTATAGGATAAACAGCGAACACGCCGATGGGCCGACGAGGAACCACCGGAACGCCTGTCTCGACGCCTCATCGGCCGGTGATGTTAAACCGCAGTTATTTATGACACCCAAGACTTGACCTGAACAGATTTTTCCCTGGAGTGTGCGATTACCTCATCGAGATCCAGGGTCAGTAATTTGCGATCTTCCATGACCAGTTTGCCGTTGATCACCGAGTGTGTGACATCGTTTCCACTTGCAGCATAGACCAGATGGGAGGCTGCATTATACATGGGCGTGAGGTGGGGTTTATGGGTATCGATAACAATAACATCCGCTTTTTTGCCGATTTCCAATGAACCGGTGATATCTTGAAGCCCTAAAGCTTTCGCGCCTTCGATGGTTGCCATTCGCAGAACGGTAACGGCATCCACGACCGAGGGATCCATCGCATGAACCTTGTGAAGTTTTGCAGCGGTATCCATCTCTGAAAATAAATCCAGATTATTGTTGGATGCGCATCCATCTGTTCCCAGGCCAACCGTCACGCC
>Ga0070725_10002015_pt1 | contig 10895 bp, 11 predicted proteins | sample tdDd002_FD_69781 | JGI IMG/M metagenome (GOLD analysis project Ga0070725, IMG submission 69781) | Marine sediment microbial communities from the Atlantic coast under amendment with organic carbon and nitrate - tdDd00.2 | ecosystem: Environmental > Aquatic > Marine > Coastal > Sediment | place... | reverse complement strand
TGTATTCGTTAAAACTTGGGAAGTACTTGGAGCAAAGCCAACTCCAATGGCACTACAGGAAGTATTTACTTCACTACAGCAAAATACAATTCAGGGACAAGAAAATCCATATGACCTGATTGAGAGTCTTGGATTCTACGAAGTACAGAAGTATGCTTATGAAACTGAGCATGTAATCCAGTGGATCTATGCTACAGTAGGAGAAAGACAGTTCAACAAGCTGACTCCAGAGTTACAGCAGGTAGTATTAGAATCAGCAGAGGAAGCTCAAAACTATGCAGCTGGTATGTTTGATTCATTCATCGCAGAGGCTAAGCAAAACCTTATCGACAGAGGAATGGTAATCAGAACAGTAGATAAAGATGAGTTTAAGAATAGAGTAACTCCTGCAATGAAAGATATCTTAAATGCAGAGCAGTTTGAGCTTTACAACAGAATAGCTGAAGTTAAATAAAAACTAAGGAGTGAGAGCAGTGAAAAAAAATGATTATATAGCAAAAGTATTAGGAATAGGTGCAGTAATTAGTTTTACTGCTCTCATTTCAGTAGTATCTTTACAGGTGTTTGCAAGATTTATGCTCCCAAGGGCCCCATCGTGGACCGAGGAGGCTTCTAGATTTCTCTTTATATATTCAGTTGCTTTTTCAGCCCCTCTGGCATTAAAGAGAGGGGAATATGTAAAGGTAGATATAGTAGTAAGTAAACTACCTAAAAAGTTTGTAGAAAAATTGGACGGTATAATCTACGGATGTTTATCTCTGTTTTTTCTATTGATAACATACCATGGATATACATATGCGAGCCTGGGAACGATACAGACCTCTCCGGCTCTTGCTCTGCCAATGGTAATACCGTATTCGAGTATAGCGTTTTCAGCAATATTCATAACTATATATTCAGCGAAAAATTCAATAACAAACCTTAAAAAAAAGAAAAAAGATAGTAAAGAGGTGGTAGAAGAATGGAGTTAATGTTATTTGTTGTATTTTTCATCTTATTATTTATAGGAGTACCGGTGGCATTTTGCCTGGGACTCTCTTCATTTGTATACCTGCTCCTTTCCGGAATACCTTTGGTGGTAATACCGCAGAAGATGTATGCCGGAATGGACGCCTTTACACTACTTTGTATACCTGGTTTTGTCCTTGCAGGAAACCTCATGAACAGTGGTGGAATAACAGAGAGAATTATAAAGTTCTGTAATGCTTTTGTGGGACATATAAGAGGGGGACTAGGTCTTGCTAATATAGGTTCTTCCATGGTATTTGCAGGAATATCAGGAACTGCTCTGGCTGATACAGCCAGTATCGGAGGAATAATGATACCGGCTATGAAGGAGGAAGGGTATGAGGGAGAGTTTGCAGCAGCAGTAACAGCATCCTCATCTACAATAGGACCTATTATCCCGCCAAGTCTGCCTATGATAATAGTAGGAACTCTTACTGGAATATCTGTAAGCAGAATGTTCCTTGCTGGAGCAATACCAGGACTTCTTTTAGGACTTGGTCTGATGGCTGTATCATACTTTATTTCTAAAAAAAAGGGACACCCTCAGGGAAGAAAGTTTACAGCAAAGGAAAAATTCATGGCATTTAAAGATGCCTTCTGGGCACTGATGCTCACAACTCTGATATTATTTGGAATACTAGGAGGAGTATTTACTCCAACTGAAGCCTCTATAGCAGCTGTTATCTATGCAATTATCGTTGGAAAATTTGTATACAAAGAATTGAAATTTAGAGATCTTCCAAATATACTTTTGGATTCTATCGTAGCTACATCAGCTATTATGATGCTTGTGGGATTTGCCAATGTATTCGCATGGATACTGACAAGTCAGCAGGTACCTCAGATGGTAGCTCAGGGAGTGCTGGCTATATCTGAAAATAAGATAATAGTGCTGCTTCTTATAAACCTGCTGTTATTATTTGTAGGAACATTTATGGAAACTATAGCGGCCCTTGTGATACTATTCCCGGTACTTCTTGAGATAGTAACACCTCTTGGGATAGATCCTATCCAGTTTGGAGTAATAATGGTACTAAACCTTATTATAGGTCTCACAACACCGCCAGTGGGAGTGTGTCTCTTTGTAGCCTCCAGTATAGGAAAGGTACCTATGGCCAAAGCAGTAAGGGCTATAATACCATTTTTAATAGTGAGTATAGTTGTACTTATGATGGTAACTTATATACCGGCAATAAGTCTTATGTTACCGAAATTAATTTTAGGATAAAATTTCACACAGGAGGAACAGCATGAAAGCGATACAGGTAGTAGAACCAGGTAAGATGGAGATAGTCGACAGAGAGATGATGGAAGTAAAAAATACAGATGATGTACTGGTAAAGATAAAGGCTGCAGGAATATGTGGTTCAGATGTACATATATATCACGGGACTTCTCCAGTGGCTACATACCCAAGAGTGGTAGGGCACGAGATGGTAGGAGAGGTAGTGGAAGTAGGAACAGATGTGACCAGAGTAAAAGCAGGGGACAGAGTGGTAATAGAACCTATGATCGGCTGTGGTGACTGCTATGCATGTAAGAGCGGAAGACCAAATGCATGTGCAACTCTTCAGGTAAGAGGGTGTCATGTGGACGGAGGATTCCAGGAATACTTTGTAGCTCCTGAAAAAGCAGTATACAGATTTAAGGATGAGATAGAGTGGGAGAAGGCTGCTATGATAGAGCCATATACAATAGCTGACCAGATAACATGGAGAGCAGATGTAAGAGAGGGAGATATAGTATTCATCATAGGAGCGGGACCGATAGGGCTTTGTGTCCTTGAGATGGCCAAGCTAAAAGGCGGAATCTGTATCATCTCAGACTATAATGAAAAGAGGCTGGGAATAGCTAAGGAGCTGGGAGCGGACTACACACTAAATCCTGCTGACTGTGATCCTATAGAGGAAGTAAGAAGGATAACTGACGGGATGGGATCAAATGTAACTATAGATGCAGTATGTCTTCCTAAGACCTTTGAACAGGCTGTGGAGATAACATCTGTAGCAGGAAGGGTAATGTGTCTTGGATTTACCAAGGAAGTATCTGAGATAGCTCAGCTTAATATAACTTTAAAGGAACTGGATGTAAAGGGGTCAAGACACCAGACATTCAAGTTTCAGAATGTAGTAAACCTGTTTAATGAAGGGAAGTTAAACCCTGAAAAGCTGGTATCCAATGTACTGGATTATACTAAGATAGATGAGGCGATGGGTCTTATTGAAAATAAACCAGAAGAGATATGTAAGATAGTATTAAAATTTAACTAGGAGAAAAAAGGAGAATTCACAATGAAGATGACATGGAGATGGTATGGAAAGGGTAACGATGAGATTACTCTAGGGCATATAAAGCAGATACCAGGAGTAGAGGGAGTAGTCTGGTCACTGCATGATATGGCAGCTGGAGCAGAGTGGCCAATGGACAGGATAGAGGAAGTAAAGACTCAGGCTGATGAAGCCGGATTTAATATAGATGTAGTGGAAAGTGTAAATGTACACGAAGATATAAAGCTAGGACTCGATACAAGAGATGAGTATATAGACAACTATATCAAGACTATGGAAAAGCTGGCGTGTGTTGGGGTAAAGGTAATATGTTATAATTTTATGCCTGTATTTGACTGGACAAGAACAGACCTTTATAAGGAACTAGAGGACGGATCAAATGCTCTTTTCTTTGAAAGCAGCAAGATAGCAGATGTCAATCCTGTGGATCTTATAAAAACAATATCTAAAGATGTAGATGTAACTATGCCAGGATGGGAGCCGGAAAGACTGGCTAAGATAGAGGAATCATTTAATGCTTATAAAGGATTTACAGCTGAGAGACTATGGGGTAACCTAAAGTATTTCTTAGAGAGAATAATCCCTGTAGCTGAAAAACTAGATATAAAGATGGCTATCCACCAGGATGATCCTGCCTTTGATATATTTGGTCTTCCAAGAATAATGACTAACAGAAATAGTATAGAGAGATTCCTTAAACTTGTGGATAATCCTTATAACGGATTAACTCTTTGTACAGGATCACTGGGGTCTGTTACAACTAATGATATCCCGGCTATAATAAGAGAGTTTGCAGACAGAATCCACTTTGCTCACGTGAGAAATGTAAGAGTATTTGATAACGGAGACTTCATCGAAACATCTCACAGAGCATGTGACGGATCGGTAGATGTGGTAGATGTAGTAAGAGCTTATCATGAAGCAGGATTTACTGGTTATATGAGACCAGATCACGGAAGACACCTGTGGGGAGAGGAAAAAACTTGCAGACCTGGATATGGACTGTATGACAGAGCTATGGGAATAATGTATATCCTGGGAATATGGGATCAGTTAGAAAAAAAATAGGGGTGGTATTATGAAGTTAAATAATAACGGACTTTTAAATAGAGAGCAGTGGAATGAAAAGGGTTTTAAACTACCTGAATTTAACAGGGAGGAAGTAACAAGAAAAACTCTAGAAGCACCTACATGGATACACTTTGGTGCAGGAAACCTCTTCAGAGCATTTACAGCAGCAGCTCAGAATAAGCTCCTTAATGAAGGAAAAGCAGATAAGGGAATAATCGTAGCTGAAGGTTATGACTATGAGCTTATTGAAAGAGTATATAAGCCATACAACGACCTGAGTCTTCTGGTGACACTAAAATCAGATGGAAACATCCAAAAAGAAGTAGTGGGGAGTGTGGTGAAATCCATAGCAGCTGATTCTGGTGATGATACGTCATGGAATGAACTGAAGGAGATCTTTGTCAACCCGTCTCTGCAGATGGCTAGTTTTACCATAACGGAAAAGGGATACTCTGTAACAGATAACAGTGGAAACCCTCTTAAGATAGTAACAAAGGATATTAGCGGTGGGATAGAAAAGCCTGACTACTTTATCGGAAAGCTGACGGCTCTTTGTCATGAGAGATTTGTAAAGGGAGCTGCACCAATAGCTCTTGTGAGTATGGATAACTGCTCACACAATGGAACTAAGCTATATGAAGCAGTGAGCTACTACGCGAAGGAATGGGTAGCAAATGGCAGTGCTGAGAGTTCATTCTTAGATTATATAACCGATAGCTCTAAAGTATCGTTCCCGTGGAGTATGATAGATAAGATTACTCCCAGACCAGATGCCTTTGTAAAGGAGAGTCTGGAAAAAGACGGCTTTGAGGACAGTGAGATAGTAGTAACAGATAAAAACAGTTACTCTGCATCATTTGTAAATGCCGAGGAGCCTCAGTACCTTGTAATAGAGGACAGCTTTCCCAACGGAAGACCAAATCTAGATGAAGCAGGGGTAATATTCACAGACAGAGAAACAGTGGATAAGGTGGAAAGAATGAAGGTATGTACATGCCTTAACCCTCTTCATACAGCCCTTGCAATATATGGTTGTCTTTTAGAGCACAACAGTATAGCAGGAGAGATGAAGGATGAACTGCTAAAAACTCTTGTGGAAAAGATGGCTTATAATGAAGCTATAAAGGTAGTAACTGATCCGGGGATACTAAATCCAGCTGACTTTATAAAGGAAGTAATAGAGATAAGGTTCCCGAATCCATTCCTGCCGGATACTCCTCAGAGGATAGCAACTGACACTTCACAAAAGATAGCTATACGTTTTGGAGAAACAATAAAGGCATATAATACCGATGAAAACTTAGATGTTGCAGACCTGAAACTGATACCTCTTGTGGTAGCAGGATGGTGCAGGTATCTTATGGGTGTAGATGATTCAGGAAATAACTTTGACCTGAGTCCAGATCCAAGACTGGAATCCCTAAAGGAACAGGTAGAGGGAATTACTCTGGGATATGAAGGGGATATCTCAGGAAAGTTAAGACCAATACTGTCTGATGAAAAGCTCATGGGAATAAACCTATATGAGGTAGGTCTCGGAGAGAGAGTAGAGGGTTACTTTAAAGAGATGATAACAAAACCTGGTGCAATAAAAACTACATTGAAGAAGTACCTGGAGATATAGATAAAAGATAATAAAAGGACCTCATTTGAGGTCCTTTTATTATTTAGGGAATTATGTATGAAGTGCCCAGCCGAATGAAGGACAGTCTTTTTTCTTGTTTTCAGAGGATAGAAAAAAAGGCTGTTTAGTGGTATAATATCTGATAATTTTAGTAAAAAGGTGGTAAAAAAATGGAAGAACTATTAAAAAGAAGAGAAGAGCTGCTGGCAGAGCTGAAAAAGATAGATGCAGAGATAGCTAAGATAAAAAGCGGAGATCATCTGGAGGAACTGGAAGATGAGATCTTAGAAAGAATATAGATATAGCAAGGAATAAAAACTACTGATTTTGTCGGTAGCTTTTTTATTATTAAGGAAAGTATTGAATTTTACTTTAACCTTTTCTGTAATATTAAATTTTCCAAGAGCATAAAAGGGTGGAGCGTCATGCTCCTTTTCATTATATATATAAAACATAAAATCAGGGGGAAGATATGGAATTTTATAATCTGAAGGAAAAAAATGAGCTTAAAGAAGTAGTAGGGAAAAGAGTATATAAGGCATTTATTGAGGGTAAAAAAGATATGACTTTAGAGGATGTAATGGACAGACTGGATCAGGTGGAAACTATAGTGGCTGTAGAGGATAATGAATGTCTGGGAAGTGTGGCAATATTTGAAAATGACCTCACCAGCAGACAGGATCTCACCCCGTGGCTGGCATCTCTCGTTGTGGAACCGAAATACAGAAGTAAAAAAGTAGGAGCCCAGCTCATGGATCAGGTAAAGGCAGAGGTAAAGAGACAGGGGTATGATAAGGTATACCTCAGAACTGGTAATGCTCATGAATACTATCTGAAAAGAGGATGGAAACTTGTGGAGATGACCACAGATGAAGGAGGAAATGAGATAGGAGTATATGAATTTTCCCTGTAAAAAACGACAGGAGTTTTGGACCACCTTCAAAGATTGAAAAAGAACAGGATATGTGATAGAATAAAGTTTGAAAAAAGTAGTTTTGAAGGGAGAATTAAATGGCCAGAATAATAAGAGGAATAAGTAAAAATGCAAGATTTATTGCAGTGGATTCTAAAGATATAGTACAGGAATCACTTAATTTACATAAAGCTACACCAAAGGCGATTGAAGCATTTGGAAAGCTGATGACAGCAGGACTGATGATGGGAGCTACTCTAAAGGGAGATGACCTTCTGACACTGAGAACAGATACAGACGGACCACTAAACCATATGATAGTAACAACAGATGCTAAAAATGGTATCAAGGGATATATGTCTAACCCTGCAGCAGACCTGAAGTCAAATGGAATAAGTCCTATAATGGGTAAGGGAATGCTAAGAGTAATAAAGGATATGGGTCTGAAGGAACCATATGTGGGAGTAGCAGATCTTAAAGGGGGAGACCTGGCTCAGGATCTGGCGTACTACTACTACACTTCTGAACAGACACCTTCTGTAATAGCTCTGGGTGTATCTCTTAACCCTGATATGACTGTAAAGTCTGCAGGGGGATATATGATTCAGCTTCTGCCGGATGCCCAGGAGAGCTTCATTGCTGCCTTAGAGGAAAAGATCAAAGCGGTACACGATGTAACTAAACTCTTTGACGGGGGAATGGACTTAGAGAGAATAATCAAACTTCTTTATGAGGATATGACAGATGAAAATCATGAAAACCTAGTGGAAGAATATGAAATTCTTGAAGAGAGTCATGTGGAATACAGATGTAACTGTGAAAGAGAGAAGTTCTTCAGAGGTCTTATTACTTTAGGAAAAGATCAGTTAGATGATATTTTTAAAGAAAAAGATGAATTAGAGGTAGAGTGTCACTTTTGCAATAAGAAGTACTCTTTTAAAGAGAATGAATTCTTTAAAAACTAATGAAAAAAGAGGGGAATACTCCCTTCTTTTTTTTATTTAGAGGAAAAGTTAAAGTATAATGTAAATATATATAGGTGTATCGATGGAAATTAATATAACTGAAGAATAGTGGGAGGGGAAGCCATGTCAAATTATAATTGGTTAGAGATAGGAGAAAGGATACAAAACCTTTTTACAGAGGACACCTTGGACTTCAATGAGGAAGCGACATATTGTCTGATGAGAAGGTATAACCCGGAGCTGCCTTTTAGCTTTGAAAGGTACATTAAGATGTATAAAAATGAAAGAAACCTTAAATTTATTGAGAGAAGGACGATATTAGGGGATATCTTTATGGAGATGGATGTGGATAAAAGATTAGAACTTATAAACTTTATACTGTACTATTTCCACAAGAGAAAACTCAACAGAAGAAGAGTGATGGAACTGGAAGATTATCTGGACGCAAACAGATAAAAAAAGCTGGCACATAGGTGTCAGCTTTTTTTATTCTTTAAGAAACTATAAAAATTTAATGTATTGAAGCTCAGTTAATTCATTAACTGAGTACCATAAATAATAATCATTAATATCATTGATTTATGGGAAAGTGAGGCGAAGTCTCTTTTCTTCTTTTTACAGCTACAGATTATAATATGTGAGGGGGAAGTTAAGCTTTATTTAATCTCTGTGGAGTAAGGATAGATAAAATGGTACTGGAGAAAAGAGGTGGTACTATGAAAATTTTAAGACTATTTATTTTAATGGGAGTTCTTCTTTCGGTAGTCTCGTGTAGTAGTACGACCACTGGAGATGAAGAAAGAAATCCTAGGGAAAACCTGGAGTTTTTCTATAATGTAGAGGCAGATGAGAGAGAGGAACCTGAAAGAACCAAGGTCTATTATTATGGAGAACACTATTTTAAGGAATAAAGAAAAGGGACGCTTAACCGGCGTCCTTTTTGTTGTATTAAGCCTTATAAAGAGGTCAGGGGATTAGAGATCGTTTTTTAAGGGTAAATTTAGGTATAATAGACCTTTGGAGGGTGCAGGAATGAAGGGAAGGTGTGATATAATATTAGGAATGAAGAGAAAAATCAAAAGTGCAGGTAATGAAATCTAGTCTCGAGAAGATAACAGAATAAAGCGGGGTGAGAAAAGTGTCTTTACATATAAAGGATATAAAAAAGGGTGATGTCATCTCTATAACCGGAGGTGGAGGTAAAACAAGCCTTATGTTTTTTCTGGCTGAAAAGCTGGCTGAAACAGGAAGGGTAGCTGTGACTACAACCACTAAGATATATATTCCGGATGAAAAAAGTTATGAAAAGATGTATGTTCAGGGAGAGGTAACTAAAGGACTGAATAAAAATATATTTGTTATAGGGGATAAAAGGAAGGGGGATAAGCTCTCAGGTCTTACCTACGACAGTTTAGAGGTATTGAAGGGTAAGTATGATTATATCCTTGTTGAGGCAGACGGAGCAAGGGAAAGGATGCTCAAGGGATGGAATGAAACGGAACCCTGTATACCCCCATTTGCCGATATGACAATAGGAGTGGTAAATATAAAATCCCTGGGGAAATCCGTGGTAGAAAAGGATATCCACAGACTCTCTAAGTTTTGTGAGGTAACAGGAGAAAAGACAGGAACCGTGGTAGACAGGAAAGTTCTGGAAAACTATATTAATACCGGAGATTTCTTCAGGGAGAGTCAGGGAAGAAATATAGTCTACCTCAATGGAATAGAGACCGTGGATGAGCTGAAAACAGGGATAGAGATGGGAAAAACAATAGAAAACCTCTATCTGGGAAGCATATGGAATGGCTGGATAGAAAGGTATAAGAGCGTAGACGCAGTGGTTATGGCTTCTGGATACTCCAAAAGATTTGGCGGAGAGAAACTCTTTGAAGAAGTAGGGGGGATGCCTCTTATTGAATATCTACTGAAAAAGCTCAAAAACATCCCCTTTAATAAGGTAATAGTAGTGGGAAGGGATGAAAGGTCAAGGGCCCTGGCTGAGAGATATGGCTATGAATATGCAGAAAATAAAAAAGCTCACCTGGGACAGAGTGAAAGTGTAAAGGCAGGAGCTAAAAGATCCACCGGAGAGGGAGTGATGTTTTTCCCGGGAGATCAGATGATGCTCACAGAAAAAAGTATACTGACCCTCATAGAGGAGTATCAGAAAAGAGATGAGATAGTGAGACCTGAAGCAGGGGGGATACCATCTTCTCCTGTGATATTTCCCAAAAGATATATAGAGGATCTCCTTAAAATAGAGGGAGACAGTGGGGGCAGAGAAGTAATAAAAGGAGCAGAGAAGGTATTCAAGATAAGATTTGAAGATATCCATGAATTTATAGATATAGATACCAGGCAGGACCTTGAAGAGGTAGTAGAAGTGATGAAGTTAAAGCCTTCCCTTTAAAATGATAAAGATACAGACTTGGCATAAAAATTGCTTTAATAGATACATATGAAGAAAAATACTGTAACTGGATATTTGGAGGCTGAGGGATGGAAGAGTTGATAGTGGTAAGGGGCGGAGGAGATATCGCTTCTGGTGTGATACAAAAGTTCCACAGAAGTGGATTTAAAGTAGTGGTACTAGAGGTGGCAAGACCATCATTTATAAGAAGAAAGATATGTTATGGAGAAGCTGTATATGAAGGAATAGTGGATCTTGAAGGAAGCAGGTCTGTACTGGGTAAAGATACAGCAGAGGCAAGGGATATAGTGGAGAAAGGTAATATAGCTGTACTCATAGACCCCAAGGGGGAGACGTTGGGGGAGCTAAAGCCCCTGGCTGTGGTAGATGCTATCCTAGCCAAGAGAAATCTGGGAACTACAATGGAGATGGCTCCTATAACTGTAGGACTGGGACCTGGTTTTGAAGCCGGAAAAGATGTAGATATCGTAGTGGAAACCATGCGGGGTCACGATCTGGGAAGGCTGATAAAAAAAGGGAAAGCTATGGAAAATACCGGGATTCCCGGAGTGATAGAGGGATATGGAAGGGAAAGAGTAATCTATAGTGAGACCGA
>Ga0070725_10002014_pt1 | contig 10897 bp, 6 predicted proteins | sample tdDd002_FD_69781 | JGI IMG/M metagenome (GOLD analysis project Ga0070725, IMG submission 69781) | Marine sediment microbial communities from the Atlantic coast under amendment with organic carbon and nitrate - tdDd00.2 | ecosystem: Environmental > Aquatic > Marine > Coastal > Sediment | place... | reverse complement strand
TTTTCGATATGACGCAGTGAATGCTCTGATTCACATAGTGAAAACTGTCTCGCATAGGTGCGCAGCTCGGTGCGATTACTCCCGGTACTCAACAGGGTGCGATCGTTTTGAATGATGGCGCGAAATTCCCGGGTATTAAGCAAGTTTGTCACCGCGACACCGGCGCGCTTCATCTCCCGCCCCAGCTCCGCCATAGTATGACAAAGTACCGTATCGCCATTTTTTGACTTCACATAATCTTCAAGCTCGAAGCCCTTAGCGATGAAGCGATAATTAACCCCTTTACCATCACCGGCAGAAGCCAGAACCGCTTGATTTAACAGGCCATCATCGCGCTTATACTCATAGATGATAAAACTTGAATCGTGAGGCAGGTACCATCGCTCAAAACTATCTCGGGTAGAGGGTACGACTCGACTTGGATACTCACCATAAAAAACCGGGACCAAACGCTGAAGCGTGGTCTTTCCTGAGGCATTGGTACCACAGATATTCGTGTGACCGTCGAGGGCGAGTTCCACTACGCCGGGTAGGTGCGTATCGATAAGCACAATTCGATTCAAGCTTGGCATTTCTTTCCTTATCCAAACAGAGCCTCATTTGAGGCCAGAGCAGGCAATAGAGCATCACAAATACAGAGCCGAAGTTAGGTTCTCTGCACTTTTCGTCAACCTTCTGGTTCACATCGCGATCTTTTTAGAGACACTAAAATAGATCAAAGCGGCAGCAAGCGCAATCAAGTGCATCCAGGCTGTTATCTGTGAAGTTTAAAAGCGGGATCATACGCTAATTTGCATCAAAATGACGTTCAAGGAAAGAGCAATCGAAGAAGAGGAAGACACTCAGCTTTAGCGCGCAGAGAAATATCAAAAAAGAGGAGCTAACACAGGCACTATGACTAACGAAAATCGAAGGTGTGAATCTCATAAATTCACACCTCCAATCTCTGACCCGTCAGCCCGCGACTGCTTCGGCCTTATCCATTTCATTACTTTCACGTTTAGAGAAATAACGTATGGTTTCTGCATGGATAACGTGGCGTAAACCTACGATCGCAATCAGGTTGGGGATCGCCATCAGGCCATTAACGGTATCGGCAAGTAACCAGATCATATCAAGTTGTATGAAAGCACCGACAGCAATAAGGCCAAGGAACAGTCCCTGATAGAGACGTAAGCCTCTGTCTCCCATCAGGTAGTACCAACAACGCTCACCGTAATAGTGCCAACCTAAAATCGTGGTAAAGGCAAAACAGACCAGGGCGACCGTGACTAAGTACTGGCCCACCAACGCCGAACCACCACTGGCAAAGGCTGCACTGGTCATGGCAGCACCTGCGGTTTCACCACTCCACACGCCGGTAATGATCAACACGAGCCCGGTCATGGTACAGATGATAATGGTATCGAAAAATGTCCCCGTCATACTGACCAAGCCTTGCTCTACCGGCTCATTGGTCTTAGCCGCAGCAGCGGCAATCGGCGCACTGCCCAGTCCCGCTTCATTCGAGAAAACACCGCGGGCAATACCTATCTGCAGCGCCTGTGCTACCGTCGCCCCGAGGAAACCACCGGCGGCAGAGATAGGCGTGAAGGCAGACTCAAGTATTAACCCAAATGCCGGCAGAATTTGATCAGAGAAAGCGACTAAGATCCACACACAGGCAAGCACGTAACCCAGCGCCATCGTCGGCACTAACCTCTGCGCCACATTGGCAATACGCTTAACCCCGCCCAGAGTCACCGCAGCCACAAGTACAGTTAATACCAGAGCCGTTACCCAAGTTGGTATATGAAAAGCAATGGTCAAGGCATCGCTAATCGCATTGACCTGCGCAAAAGTACCGATACCGAAGAAAGCGACACCGACACCAAACACGGCGAACAATTTAGCCATCCAGCCCAGTCCCAGACCGCGCTCAATATAATACATAGGGCCACCGGCTATCTGTCCCCTCGCATCTGTGGTGCGATACTTTACCGCCAACATACACTCGGCATATTTGGTGGCCATACCGAAGAAGGCCGCGAGCCACATCCAAAACAGGGCACCCGGGCCGCCAATCTTGATAGCGGTAGCGACACCGACAATATTACCGGTACCGATAGTGGCAGAGAGCGCAGTACAAAGGGCGGCAAAGGATGAGAGGTCCCCCTTACCACTCGCGGGTTTAAACAATAACTTCAATGCTAGCGGCAGGCGAAATACCTGAATAAGCTTGAGTCTGATGGTGAGATAGAGTCCCGTACCCACCAAGAGGCATAAGGTAATAGGTCCCCAAACGATGGCGTTAACATTAGCCAGCAGGTCGGCGATTAAGAGTTGAAAATTCATACATTCCTCGTGTATTAAACAGCAAAGCTCTATAAAAGAGTTATTAATAAACGGAGGAGGAAAAGAAATGGCTGTTGAGCGACACGCCGGGCGCAATAGCAAGCCATATTCACCGGGCAATAGAGCCAAACGGTAAAAATAGCCCACGACGACAAACGACAGGGACTGTGCAGTCATCCTCTCCTCTGTCCTTTTGCCTGAGCGTTTCGCGTCGATACCCAAACGATAAGTTTGGCTATTGGTCAGTGAACGAATTCACTGTGACACTTTCGCCTTCGGCGCCGTAATACAGTTATCCAGATTTGAATACCTGTTTACGATCTCTCCAGAGGCTCGTCCAGTAACAGTCCACGCCAATCACAATTGGCACCTGAAAGAGTATTTGGCTTAACTAAATAAAAAGTACTCAAAAAAAGTAATAAATATAAAGCGCTAAACCAAAGTTGCCTCGTCGGTGTGGGGGCAATTCCCCACTCTCCTGCTACCTTCATCCGAACGGATTGCCAAATCTATCGTGATTAATCGAGATAAATTTGGCAGGTTGCACAGAATGCAGCAATCTCGGGCTTTGCTCAAGCAGGTTAGATCACACTTTTAGCTTAGATTCGACAGATGTGCTTTTTTTGGGCAGAAAGAGAGGGGTCGAGGGTCGAGGGTCGAGGGTCGAGGGTCGAGGGTCGAGGGTCGAGGGTCGAGGGTCGAGGGTCGAGCAATATGCTCAAGGAAGAGGTGAGAAAGAGCAAGCTCTCGAGCCCTCACTCTTTACAAAGAATGAATTCAGAATGACAGCCACTCAAAGTATTCAGGGGGAGGGCAAATATCAGTCGCCCTCAAGTACCAAGCTGGATCCTGAAACAAGTTCAGGATGACTAGCCTACCAAGGTTAAAACAGTTCAGACATTAAAAGCTGGTTCTGCGACCTTCATAGGTATCGCACATACCTTGCACTTTATCTGCCTCATAAGGACGCAAGCCGCTCATGACCAAGGTCTTCATGCCCGTACCCACTAAGGTGTCGCCACTGTGAAGCTCAAATTTCAGTGTCACATTACCGCGCTTTCCGTCGACGATAAGCTCCTGCTCAACCAGTGAAAGCTTTACCTGAGTAAAGTCGAGCGTATTGAGGTCGAATGACATACTCTCATAGATAACCAGTGGACGCGCCGGATTTATCATCACCTGATGTTGCTTCATCATAGGTACAAGCACATGAATAAAGTTCAATCCGGAAAAGGCCACATAGCTACGGATAAAGGACTCTATCTGAGCTTCACAATGTCTCACATCACCATGGCGCTCAACACTCAGGTAGTGCTTCTCTTTATCGTCATGAATATCAAAGCTCTCGGCGACTGACTCGGGAAACTCCAACTTCACGCCATCACCCACCATTCCGGCGAAGGTAAAGCTCATCTTCTGACTTAAACCATACTCCCCCAACACCAAAGAAAATAGCAGGTCTCCGGGAACACAGAAACGCTTGGCACCTTCATCATGGATAGGATTAAAATCCTGAGCCACGATTTTTGCAAAGTCGCTCGCCTGAGATGGGAGAATTGAGACCGATTGATTTTCTTTTTTATAATATGGAGTTAGGAACATAATCACTCAAATAATTGTTGAAGCATAAAATAGCCACACATTTTATATCAAAACTCCTCAAACACTCACCCGATGACTTAGCATCACAGCAAGTTATCAACGACACAGCGACGAGTTGCTACTGACAGGAAACAGGAAGAGGAGAGCTGGAATCATGAGTCATATGCCACCAAAAAGTTCATGGTTCGAACTTCTCAGGCAAGCCGATGACGGTAACTGTTGGGTATTAGTACAAGTTTTAACCGCCAATTTGAAAACAATTAAATTTTTTGAATCTTTTAAGAAGGTGAGCTTCGGCTCACCTTTTTTATTAACCAAAACAAATAAATCACTATTAAACAAATAGATAAATCATCTACCACGATATTTGATATGTATCAAAGTGATTTACCTTTCCTTTACATTTGTTGATCCCTATCAAGAAACTGAATGATAATAGTTTGCATTATCGAACTCAATTGTTAGAATCCCTCCAAATTAAATAACCCTTACATAACAACAGGGAACAGAATGATGATAAAGAAGACACTGATAGCAACCGCACTCGTTGGCCTTTTCGCCAGCCAAACTGCATTTGCTTCACAAGAGACTCAAGAACTTCGTAAAGTGATCGAGCAGCAGCAAAAGGTGTTACAAGATCTTGAGCGTCGTCTCGAAGCGACTGAAACTCGCGTCGAGAGAACAGCTGATGTAGTGGAAGAGGTTGCAGAGTCTAAGAGTGCGACAACTATTGGTGGTTATGGTGAACTTCACTACAACAATATTACCGATAACAAGTCTGGCAACGATAAGAAATCAATCGATTTCCACCGCTTCGTACTCTTCTTCGGTCATGAGTTCAGCGAAAAAACTCGCTTCTTCTCTGAAGTTGAGCTTGAACACTCACTTTCAGGTGATGGCAAGCCTGGCGAAGTAGAGCTTGAGCAAGCCTATATTGAGCACGACTTCAGCGAGATGCTTACCGCTAAAGCCGGTCTGTTCTTAATGCCTGTCGGTATCATCAATGAAACTCACGAGCCACCAGCATTCTACGGCGTTGAGCGTAACCCTGTTGAGAAAAACATTCTTCCTGCAACTTGGTGGGAAGCCGGTGCAGCACTTAATGTTAAAGCCGCTCCTGGCCTTGCATTCGACGGTGCTATCACCTCTGGTCTGAAGGTCGACGAGTCTTACAAGATCCGTAACGGTCGCCAGAAAGTCGCTAAGGCTGATGCCTCAGATCTTGCTTACACGGCTCGCGTTAAGTACACCGGCGTTCCAGGTCTAGAGCTTGCTGCTACGGCTCAGTATCAGTCAGATGTCACTCAAAGCACTGCTGGTGTAGACACCGCTTCAGCAACGTTACTGACTGCACACGCTATCTACAGCATTCAAGGTTTCACCGTTAAAGCGCTTTATGCACAGTGGGATATCGACGGTAAAGAAGCCGAAGCCTTAGGTCGTGATGAGCAAAATGGTTGGTACATCGAGCCTTCATACCGCTTCAACGAAAGCTTTGGTCTGTTTGCTCGCTACAACGAGTATGACAACAACGCCGGTAACAGCGACGACACTACAATTGAGCAAACCAACGTAGGTATTAACTACTGGTTGCATGAGAACGTAGTATTCAAGGCTGACTACGAAAAAGTCGGTGGCGCTAAAGATGCAGACGGTTTCAACCTGGGTGTTGGCTACCAGTTCTAATCATCTGAGTATAAGTACCTAGATACTAGTTAATAGGTACTAGATACTAGATTTCAGGTGCTAAAAGCGATTGCCTTTAGCACCTTCCTCAGCTTTACCTTAGTCAAAAATTTTTAAAGAATAACTGAGTCCATTATGAAGCTAAGCTCTGTGCTCCTTATACTCCTCACCCTGACTCTAAGTTTTTCAGCTCACTCCAAGGGCGTTTATCAGCAGCCGGAAGATTTTATCAGTCAGGCATTTAACGCACCCACTCCAAAATCGAAAGTCTTTTGGATAGACGATGAGGCTCAACAGGTTATCGAAAAGATACTGGCGCATAAATTCAAGAAGATGCGTCTGAGATACTGGCAGCAGGAAGCCGAAACGGTTTGGATATTAGAGGAGATAGGTAAAGAGTCGCTTATCACGGTCGGTATTCACATCAAAGATCAGCAGATAGCCCAGACTAAGGTACTCATCTACCGCGAGAGCCGTGGCGATGAGGTGAGACATGATTTCTTTACTGATCAGTTCAGATCGGCCAAACTAAGGGACGATCTTCAGCTCGATCAACATATCGATGGGATAACCGGTGCAACACTGTCCGTCAGGGCACTGACCAAACTATCACGTATTGCACTATGGTTGGATAACCATGTCACTAAGGGATAAAAGCGTAAGAGGTATTTAACCTTACAGCTTGGGGCCTCGATATGATGCCGATGCAAAATTTAGAAAAAGAATTAGAAAAAGAATAACTAAATGATTCATAAGCATCACCATCATCGTAAACAAAGTCTCAGGACTCAAATTACCAAGCAACTCCGCCCCTGGCATCGCAGCCTCGGGATCATCAGCGCCCTCTTCATCTTGCTGATAGCCCTGAGCGGCATGTTGATAAACCATAGCAACCACCTATCTATCGATTCCGCCCATGTAAAGCAGAATTGGCTACTGGACTACTATGGCATCACTCCTCCCGCTCAAATCGATATCTACCAGACATCGCCACTTAAGCTTGCCAGCTCAGATAACCTTATCTGGGTCGACAACAAACTCGCCGTCGAAGCCGATTCATCGATAAAGGGCATACTCTCTCTGGGCAGGATGCTGATCGCCGTCGACAGTAACAACCTCTATATGCTCTCGAAAGAGGGCGAACTGCTAGAGAAACAAGATTCCTCGACCGGGCTCCCAAGAGGAATTGAGGCTATCGGCTTCGATGAGCAGGTCTGGTTAAACACAGCTAGCGGCAGTTATATGGCCGACGCAGACCTTATCGAGTGGAATCAGGCTCAGCCATTTGCTTCCATCGACTGGAGTGAGCCACTTGCAGAGGATAGTGTCGTTAATGAACGAGAGTCGATCGCCCTTCAAGCCCGCTCTAGCCACCTCACCTGGGAGCGCGTCTTACTGGATATCCACAGCGGACGCTTCTTCGGCAGCTTAGGCCCCTGGTTTATGGATCTGGTGGCACTGGCGTTAATCATTATGTCCCTATCCGGGATCTATATTTGGCAACAGCAGAAACCTAAGAAAAGTAAGAAACAATTTCGGGTTCCTAAAGGCTAGAAACCAGACATGGAGCTAGAGACTTATAAGCACTGACAAGACCCAGTGCTCTAAAGCCACTTACATAAAAAATGCACCTATCTGAAGCTCAGTGCTCTCTTTAAACAGACAGAATCAATTACTCGAATGGATAACCTTCAACATTCTCGAGCCAGAAATCGACTCGATCTTCCTCATTACCATTTCCCTTTTTACCAAACTGAATATCTAGGTAACCATCACCATTCATATCTGCTAAACCGATTACGCTATGCCCCCCATACACATAAGCCTCAAATAATCTTGAAGTGATGAGTACGCGCTGTTCAGAGTTAGCTAATGTGTAGCTATAAAAAAAATGCTCACTACCGACGGCCGTAGCATAACTCCCGAAATCCTGATACGCGGAAAAATCATCCAGTTGATTATCCTGATTGACATCGATTTTCGCTATGAATTCATAATAATTAAAAAATAGATCTGAATAATAGTTTTCCAGCTGCTCAGTTTTAGGCTCACCATTTTGATCTAAGCTGAGATGTAATTTAAACATAGGAAGTGTCAAATCATAATAACCTGTATCGTAAACAGTTTGTCCGACCCACTCCAGAGTCGAATCACCGTTTATATCCTCCTGAAAAATTGCGTAAAAATCTTCAGGAAATACAGTGAAACTAGTGTAGTTGTCTTTGATGACAACTAACCTTTTCTTAGTGGGAGTTCCAGTGACTGGTCCATCAATCTGTAAAGACTCATTAATCACCAGCAATAACTCTTTTTCAGCCGGTAACCCATTAATATCACTTAAGACAAGACTATCAATACTGCACGAAGTGCACTCATTAAACTCAAATGAATTTATCTGCTCTAACTTCGTTTCTACAACATTAAAAATATTTGCTTTAGGTGTGTCATACCTGGCTCCTGAAACAAGGTAAGCCATAGATAATATGTCATTCTCCTCGGTAAAGCGGTAATCATAAAAAAACTCTGACAAAGTAAAAAGTGTACTCTGAATAAACCCCTGAGTGGCTTCATCATAAGACAATGAAACTATCGTATTTGCTTTATTTGGATCAGGTTCGAAAGCACCAGGGATATTTATTGCTAGTACCAGTTCGGGGACCCCGTTTTTATCGAGGTCGATAAGCTCTGATCCATCTGTATGGTGTTGATTATCTATGACTACAGATTCGCTATAGACAGGTTCACCCGTAGAGCCTGTATCCGACAGATAAAAATAGAGCGTATCGCCGTAGGTGCAGAACACATCATCGATACCATTCTGGTTATAATCAAAATACTTCTTGGCCGTATTTTCGCGACTGAGGCAGTTATCCACCGCTTCCACGTAATTACGCTCCGAATAACTGCCCGAAGATACTGAGGAAGCCGTGTCTGAAGAGACCAAATGTTTAGGCCATAGGGTTACATTCTCAAAAGGCTGAACCGTGATTGCCTTATCAAAGCTCATAGCGTCACTATCAGCTGTGATAGTCAGCGATAGCACTAGGTCCTCTGTTAACCCTTCGCCGCGAATATATTCGGGCCCTTTGGGCTCGTCCTCTTTATATTCTTTTGTCAGAGGCTTAGCCGCAAAAAATCGCACCCGATTAGGCGCAATGCTACTCAAAGGATAATCTGAGCCTTGACTGATTTCCCAGTTATAATCGACATCGGTAGAGGCAATATTTAGCAGCTTAGCTTCTGTGTCCACATAGCGCTGGGATATCGCATCGAAGGGCAAGGTGAAACCCACATCCAGTGCTGGCACAGAAAAGCTTGATGACTTTGACGCTTGATTTCCATGACTATCGGTAGCCATTAAGGTCACAGTGTAAGCGGTATCGACCGAGGTCAGCGGAATTTGATAACTCAGCGCGTCAATACCAACATGTTCCATATTGAGGCCGGCATCCGAGCTCAAGTGCCAAAGTAGAGAAACAGTGTCATTTTCAGGGTCGGTAACTTGAGCGGTGATGGTTACCTGCTCGAGAGAGAGCGAGGAAGATGGCGCTTGCAGCTGAATGACGGGTGGAAGGTTGACCTCTTCAGAGTTATCGTCTGAACCCGAGCAACCCAGTAAAATAAAACTGATAAAGACTAATGCAAACCTGCAATATATCAGCATGTTACGACTCCATTCTTAACAAGATTATCGCTGGATGATATCTGACCTACTGGACGATTACAATGGCCATTCAAAGAAAAAACAAGGATACTTTTAGTAACAACAAAATATATAAATCAGGAGTAAGATGAAAGACTTAAGGTTGGAAAACTCAAGTAAGATCTGAAACCAGGCTCACTCAATAATAAGCATTTTATTAATGAAAGGTCAGAAGCTCATGAACGAGAAATATTGAAGCCAAATTTTGAAACTTGTTATCTAACAAGTTCCATCAAGCTTGTGTCAGCAAAATAGGGCCACCTTGGCAGCCCTATTATCACAATTGAAAAGCCACAGTTTAAAAGCCAGAGTTTAGCCGCCTGTCAGCTTCTGCCACCAGGATAGCGGCTCGCCGCAGTTCTTCGCCGGGTGGTAACTGGCTTTTAGCGCCGGCAGTGCAATCGTGTTCTCACAGCCCGCCTGTTTGGCAACCCCGGTGGTGCGCTCGAAATGACCGTTAACGACGCCATTAATCGGCGTTCTTCTGAGACTGATAGGCGGTCTGTCTCCGAGGAAGTCCTGATATACGGCCATAGCACCGCTGCTACCATAGAGCTTCGTCTTACCGTTATCATCGCGGCCAACCCAGATGGCAGCGACATTACGCTCGTCGAAACCGGCAAACCAGGAGTCTCGGGAGTCGTTACTGGTTCCCGTTTTACCTGCCAGCGTGGTGCGCGGAAAGGCTTTACCCAGCCTGGAGGCGGTGCCTGAGTTCACCACTTGTGTCATCGCATACTGCACCAGATAATTAGTTGCAGGATCCAGTGCCTGAACCGGCGTTATGGGCGATGCCGGTAGTGGATTATTGTCCATATCCAGCACCGAGGTAATTGAACTTAGCTTGCGGTAACGACCGTTGTCCGCGATGGTCTGAAATACCTGAGCGACCATCAAGGGAGAACCATTGACCGCGCCAAGCAACATAGAGGGGTACTCAGGGATCTTATCCCGCCAACCCGCCTTATCTAATGTGGTCGCCACACTGCCAACGCCGATAGTCATGCCTAAATTGACCGTAGGCACATTGATCGATTTCTTAAAGGCAGTTAACAGCGGCACTTCTCCCCTGAACTGCTTATCCACATTCTTGGGCGACCAGCTTTTTCCCTGACCATTTTTCAATGTAATGGGCTGATCTTTAATCGGCGTCGCCAGATTGTACTGGTCGCCATGACTCAACGCCGTGGCATAGACGAAAGGCTTTATCAAAGAACCGATGGGACGACGAATTTCAACCGCGCGATTAAAGCCTTTATACCCCGGCACTTTATCGCCCACCATCGCGGCGATACCGGCAGAATACTTATCGGTAACGACCATGCCGACCTGTAGAGACTTATCATTCTTACCTAAACGTGCCATGGTCTTCTTAACCGCTTTTTCCGCGGCTTCCTGAGCCATAGGGTCGAGCGTGGTATAGACCTTTATTCCCGACTGCTTAAGCAGAGAGTCGCCGAAGCGCCTCGCCAGTTCATGTTGCACCACGGCAAAGAATGCCGGCAATTTTTGGTGTACAGGTTTATCCGCTTTACGCAGCCCCAGAGGAGATTCGACCGCCGCCGTGTACTG
>Ga0070725_10002013_pt1 | contig 10898 bp, 8 predicted proteins | sample tdDd002_FD_69781 | JGI IMG/M metagenome (GOLD analysis project Ga0070725, IMG submission 69781) | Marine sediment microbial communities from the Atlantic coast under amendment with organic carbon and nitrate - tdDd00.2 | ecosystem: Environmental > Aquatic > Marine > Coastal > Sediment | place... | reverse complement strand
TTGCTTTTTTTCTGCTGATAAATACATAGTACTTAAAATTAAATTGTTTTTGTTTGAACTATTAATTCGGCAAAAGTAAGGATTTATTTTTATAAATCAATAAGCTTGCTTTGTTGTTTTTACTGAGAGGATTAAATCTCTTTAGTCGAGCTCTGCCTTGATATAAGTAGGGTAAGACTTTTTTATTTAATGGACATCTTTTTCTGGTATGCGTTCTTATAGTTACTAGATGTTTTCTGATACTATATTGTTATTACCTAATAGTTATCATTCATATTTCTTATTCGTAACTTAGTATATATCCAACTCCTCTTAGTGTGTTGATTTTTAAAGAGGAGTCATCTTTGAATAAATCTCTTAGTTTTGATAAAATATTATTCAAACTTGCGATGTTTTGCGTTTTAAGAGAGTGTCCCCATAGTTTTTCTGCAAATTGTTCTTTACTTACTGCTTGGTTGGGATATTGCATTAGTAATTCCAAAGCATTTCTTTCAGAGGGACTGAGTTTTCTAACCAACTGCTTTTTTTTAGAAAGTTCGCTTGTAAGTAAATTGAGTTGATAATTAGCTACTTCTATCACCTGTTTTTGCCTTGTGTTTGAAGTAAAACGTTGAATGTATGAAACTAGAACAGGAATAGATAAAGGTTTTGCAATATACGCATTCCCACCAGTGTTTATTCCCTTTGTTATAAATTCATCCTCAGTATGTGAGGACACAAATAGAATTGGAATTCCTGGTTGTTGTTCTACAATATCTTTTGCTTTATCAATGCCACTATCTCTACCTATTTCCACATCTAAAATTATAATATCGGGTTTAAGAGATTTTATAATTTGATCAATTCCTAGTAGTGTATTTTGGAAATGTACATGATAGTTGTAATCAGTTTCCAGTACAGTGCTGACAAATCCACCCAAGTTGATATCATCATCTACAAATAGTATATTTAACTGCTTCATTACTAAGTTTTATTATGGTTTTAAATAATGATTGTCATAGGAAGAATAATGTGAAATGTACTACCTTTTCCCACTTCACTCTGTAAACTTATGTTCCCTTTGAAGGCTTTTACAACCTGTCTGGTAAAAGCCAAACCAATGCCATGGCCCTTACTCTTACTGTCAGCGCGATAGAATTCATGAAAGATCTTATGTTGCTCTTTTTTAGGAATTCCTTGACCTGAATCTCTAATACAAATGTTTAAATGTTTTTTTTTTCTAAATGCTTTAATTTCTAGTTTTGCATATGCACTAGAATATTTTAAAGCATTATCTAACAAATTTCGTAATGCTGCATCAAAATATAGTGAATCAACGTAGATCACAAAGTTTTCAGAAATAGACAGTTTCGATTCAATTTGCTTATCTTGATAGATAATCTTTAATTCTGATAGTAATTCGATACACTTTTGTTTCAGATTGTAGGGAGAAGGCTCCATTATTATCATTTTTTTCTTCCCACGGAATAATGTCAATAGAATTTCCATTTTATTGGTTAACTGGGCGACATTTGTACTTGCATCTTTAAGCTGTTTCTGCGTGGTAGGTAGGTGCTCTTTGCTGGCAAGATAATCTAAAAATGTATAGACATATGATAGAGGAGATTTTAGATCGTGTACAATACCGCTTACGGCTTGTTCGCGCCACTTCAGTTGTGCCATTTGCTGTTGTAAAGTCCATAAAAGCCAGAATGTGAAAATTGCAACTAAGATTATCGCGAAGGCAGATATGCCTATAGAAAATATCATCTGGCGTAAAAACGGGAATGTCTCCAGTTGTAGATCAGATGTATATATGTATGTTCCTTTCGTCCCTAAGGGAAAACGGATATGTATTGTAGCTAGTGAGTTTATCCTTACTTTATCCATAACTTCTCCATGATACAATCTATCGAGGATCGAATCATTTTTTATGAGTTGCATACGATAAGCTTGTATTTTATCTATTTCAGGGAAATTATTCTGAAACAATGAATCAACAATATTTAGTTTGATTTTTTTATTGGATAAACTTTTGTCTGTAAATGTTGCTTCTATAAGTTTTCCTAAAGCAAAATTAGGAACATATTCATTCGTATTAATTTCAGATCGACCTAATTCAGATGAAATGTTTTTATTTATTTCATTGTTTTTCATCTTTCCCATTGAAATAGTAGCCACATCTGTTTTTATAGGATTAGGAGTACTGTATCCTTGTAAAGCATGAAAATTGATAATGCATTGTAAAGAACCTTCTATCTTCGATGTAAACGTCTGTTTCTCTTGCTCTAATTGCTCCCATAACCATAAACCCTGAGAAAAAACAAGCATCGCTAGCACGAGAATTGCCATTATGCCGAGTCGTTTGAGTAATTTACTGTTCATAAAGTAAAGATATATTACTTCTCATAAAAGCATATTTTTTTATTGTTAGAACAATTCTAAATTGTGTTTTTAATCAAAAAAAACAGTCATTTTTCTAATTAAAATCAGTTCCGTTTTCTAATCAAATTGCTATCGAAACCTAATCTCCTAATTAAGGCATTTGTTTAATACATAAACATCTGTATTGTTTAAGCTTTTTATTTTGAATAAAGTGGGGTATCTACTCGTTTTTTTGACCTCCTTAAGTTTTGAAAACAATCTTTCCTGTAGATTATTTCGTTGATTATTCTACTGGAATGAACAAGTTTGAAGCTAAGTATTCATTTATTCTGATTAGAAATAGATTGATGTTTGGTTAGGTTTCTAATTTTTAACTATTAGGAAACTAATCGTTTTTAAGGCCTTCTGTTTCTAGTTTTGAGAGTCTAAAATGAATATCCTATTTAAAAGTAAAACCCATGAAAATAAAAAAACACAGCAAATTGCTTGAGATCTTAAGCCAAAAAGAATTAGCCTTACTAAAAGGAGGAAATGAAAGAGATTATTACACTGTTGTTATTGATGGTGTTGAGGTGAGAATATATGTGTAATTAAAAAAAATAAATTAATCCAGTTAATATGACGATCTACCTTTTAGGGAAAAATAATTTAGGAAAGTAGCCGCCCCGGATTACAAGAGAAAATATATCCATCCTCTGCCGGAGGCGGCTATAGTAGTTAAAACTACTATAAAGAGGTGAATTTTGCCATTGCGAAAGAAAGGATGTCTATTATATATTAAACATACAAATAAACATATCATGAAAAAGCAAATTAACATTACAAATCCATTAACAAAAGAACAATTGAAAAATCTTAAAGGTGGAAAAAATATTTGGTCGAATACAAGTGAGGCTACACCAGGTCTTGAAGGCTGGAATACATGTTGTAATACAGGTACTACTCCTGTTGAACCAACAAAAAAGGAAAAGTAAATATTAAGAAAGTAATAGGAGCATACCACTTTAGGTATGTTCCTAGATTATGTTAGTGTGTTAATTAAATTTTCAGGAATCACAATATGAATATCAATCCAAATACTCAATATACTTTATCCTCTAATTATTTATTAAGAGATGATTATGCTAATGGTAATAAAAGAGAGCAATTCACTCTTCACGATATAACTAAAGATGAGGTTACAACATTAAGTGAGTCGTTATATCGAATATTAAATATTCTAGAATATAATAAAATTACGTTGAATGAATTAGAAGAGTATGTGACTGAGCATAATAATGAAATAAAAAAAGGAGAAATAATAGAAATTTTCAATGAAAAAAAGTATTTGAAACTTCTGTCGAATAAAGACAATCCTAAAAAGTATTACTCTCTTCCAGATTACCAACATGATTTACCACTAAAAATATGTAATACACCATCATTAGTTGAAATTCACCCAACAAATGCTTGCAATTTAAACTGTCCTCATTGCTATATGGAAAGTTCACCTCAAAGTGGTTTTGGGAATTCTTTACCATTAAATAAATGGAAAGAGATTATCGATGAAGTAGAATATTTAAAAGTGCCTAATTTAAATATTTCAGGAGGAGAGCCTCTCGTTTATCCCTACATGAAAGAAATGTTAAAATATCTCACTCAAAAAAGAATAAGAACAACTCTTATTTCAAATGGAATGTTAATTGATGATGATATTATAATGAGTTTGTCTCATCCTCATATGTCTGTGAGTATATCATTGGATGGTATAACTGCAGAGACTCATGATCAAATAAGAGGTAAAGGGAGTTTTGACAAGTTGATTCAAATTATTAACAAGTTAAAAAATAAAGTAAATTTTAATTTATGCTTTACTATTTCTAAAGTAAATAAACATGAAACTGAAGGTTTTTTGAAATTTTGCATTCAAAATAATGCTACCGTTGCAAGTTTAATTATGCTGTCAAATATTGGAAGGTGTAAGGAAAATCCTTTCCTTCATAATGATGATAAAGAATCAGATTTAATTAAAACTCAAAAACTTATTGATAAGTATGAGCCGTCTATTAGAATAAACTTTATCTCAGGCGATCCCAAAGGTGAGAATGCGGGTAGTAATCCTGAATCTTGTGTTTCTTGTACTGGGCTAACATCAACATTATTCATAAATGAAAAAGGAGATGTGTATCCATGTGTTGTAGCTTCAAAATCAACTTTTTTTAAGGTTGGTAGCTTAAAAGAAAATTCAATAGCAGAAATGTGGCAAAAGCCAGATCATAATAGTCCTTTTAGAGGAGGTATTAAATATAAAGAATTAACTGAATGTAATGATTGTTCCTTTTATGAGACATGCTCTTTAAAAAACTGTAGAGCAAAAGCATTTATTCTGGAAGACAATATTTATGGTAAACCTTGCATGCTATAAGAAACGATACTACTCATAGTCATTGAAATGCTACTTTTATGAAACTTAATTTCATTTCAAATATGGTCTTCTCTTACTTCGGAAAGAAGACCATTTATACAAATAATTTAATCAAATACTGTGTCAGCATTTACATTGTATTTTCTGTCTCTTTTTTTAGCTCTGCGCAGGAAATTTCAATTACTGGGAACTTAAATGATCAGACACATACCCCAATTGAGTATTTTCACGCAATGCTCCTTTCGTCAAGCGATTCTAGTCTAGTTGTAGGAGGTGCATTTTTAGATGGTGATTTTGAATTGATTGCCCCTAATAAAGGAAATTATATTTTGTCGTTTTCATGTTTGGGTTATCAATCAAAACATGAAAACGTGAGCGTCACAAAAAAAATAAATTTAGGTGAAATACAATTAAATCAAAACAACTTAAATCTCAAAGAAGTAAACATTGCAGCTCGGAGACCAAGTTTTAAGGAAAAGCGTGGTAAAATAATAATGAACGTTGTAAATACTTCAATAAGTGATCTTGGATCAACAATAGATGTGTTGGAAAGAGCACCGGGTGTTATAATTGATAGTCAAAACAATATTTCGATATTTGGAAAAGGTTCTCCATTAATATTTATTGATGATAAAGAAGTAATTGTAAATAATGAACTTGAAAGTATACAATCAGATGATATTGCAAGTATAGAAATTGATAGAAATCCTTCTGCCGTTTATAGTGCTAATGCTCGTTCGGTTATCAGAATTATAACAAAAGAAGCAAAAAGAGATCAATTTAACGTACAAGCTTACAATTATGCTACTTACGCAAGAAAGTTTCAAAATTATACAGGTGTTAAAGTAAACAATAGAAAAGGGAAGCTGTCAAATTTCTTTCAATTTGCTTATGAAAACACGAAAATTAAAACACCAACAGAGAATTTTCAATACAACTATCTGCAAAATTACACTATTCAAAATAATTCTACTACCACAGAAAATTTAAAACGTAATAGCTACGTTCTTTTTTTAGGAAGTAAGTATTTAATTAATGCTAAGAATGAATTAAACTTCCAATACAGTTATAATGGATTATATGATGATTATAATACACTTTCAGAACAAAGAATTAATAAGACCAATGAACACGAAGATATCCGACGAATTATTAATCACTCTAATGAAGATAAAGAACAGCACAATTCAAATATCAGCTATAAGCTAGAAATTGATAGTATTTCGTCTTATAGTTTGTCTATGGATTTTGCAAGAATATCAGCTCCAAGCAGATCAAATATTCAGGAGTTAAATCTGACGCAGAACTCAAAATTACAATCAAAAATTCTTAATTCGAATATATATCACGTTTATACTTTAAACAGTAGGTATCAATATTCTTTGTTAGGTTTATTCAAATCGGTTGTAGGAGTAAAAGTGGCACAAATAGAAGATAATGGTAGTACGGAATCATCTTATATATCTAACAATAACATATATCAAGATCGTAATACAATTAAAGATAACGTTCTTGCTGGTTATTTCACTGCTAGCAAACAATTAAAAGACGTAAGTTTCGATGTAGGACTAAGGTTAGAACATTCAATAACAAAAATAAAAAATAATCAAGAAACTGTTGTTGATTGTAATTCTACCGAAATATTTCCCTCATTACTCATTAATTACCAGATTAATAAAAATGAAAATGTAACATTCAGTTATTCCAAGAAAATCAGTAAACCTTCTTTTTCTGAATTAAGTCCTGCTTTTAGTTATATAGATTCTTTATCCTATGAACAAGGTAATCCATTATTGAAACCAACAATATATCACTCACTGTCTCTAGATTACAGTCCACTCAAAAAGCTATCTTTTTCTGCAGAATATACAAATTCAAAAAATGCAATAATATTCACGAGTGTTAATGATCCAGAAAGTCCTGATATCATTAAACATACTGCCATTAATATTGGAAGATCCGAAAAAATAAATTTCATGTCAAACTATAATCTATCCATTAATAATTATAGTTTTTTCATTAGTAATGGAGTTGAGTTTCCCATAATTAATGCACCATACTTAAATTCTGAAATAAAGATCAGAAGAGCATCTTGGTATACTCAAATAAAAAATGACATTCATTTGAATAAGAACATACTACTATATTGTAAGTTTAAGTATCAGAGTAAAGCAAATTATGATTTAACAATAATGAGAAATAGATATAATTTATCATGTGGTATACAAGCTAAATTTTTGCAAAAAAGAATGCTTATATCTCTATCTGCGAATGATATCCTCAACAAGTACAATGCTGATTGGTTTGATAAATATCAGAATATTAAAAGCGGACAAATTAGAGATCACGATACCTCATATGTTAGATTATATGTACGCTATAACTTTAATAATTTTAAAAATATTTTTAATAAACAAAGTAAGAATAGTGAAGAGTTGAATCGTCTATAAAGAAAATTGTTATACCCAGTGATAATAAGTATATCTATATGAGGAGTAATAATTCCTTTCTGAATGTTCACTTCTCGAGACGTTATGATAGTTTTTGATTTTTTATTAGACTAAATGTTTACCTCCAAGCAAAAACCAATAAATTATCATCAAGATGATAAAATTACATGCAAGCTCAGCAGACTTTCTATAATAAGGGAAAGTATTGCATTTTAAGATCAGGAACTACTTGAGACGTTTCAGTTAATATTTTATTTAGTTTATGGTCTTACCGATCAAATAAAACATAGATAATGCGGAGCAATCAAATGTATAAATTCTAATTCGTGAGATTTGTACAATCCGTCTAATGTGTATACTATTTTAAAGATTAATCAATGAAATATATCTTTCATAAACAATTTGATGCAATGGATTGTGGTCCTACTTGTGTACGTATGATTGCTGAATACTATGGGCGCCATTACTCATTAGAACAACTCAGAAAACAGAGCTTTATTACTCGAGAAGGTGTATCTATGCTTGGTATTAGTGATTGTGCAGAAACTATTGGATTTCGAACATCGGCAGGATGCTTTACATTTGAAAAATTGAAAGAAGAAGCTCTTCTTCCTTGTATTATTCATTGGCGACAAGATCATTTTGTAGTTGTATATGCTATTAAGAAAAAATCATTCTTTAATAAAAAAGATATTCAAATTGTTGTTGCTGATCCCGGCAATGGTATTATTAAATATGATAAAGATGAGTTTATAGAAAACTGGATAAGTACTAAAACAGATGGTGAAGACAAAGGTGTTGGTTTACTATTAGAGCCAACGCCCAAATTTTACGAACAAGGTGGTGAGAAAAAGAATAAAGGGGGTTTTACTCTCATATATTCTTATTTTGGACGATATAAGAAGTATTTTGCTCAATTACTAATTGGTTTGTTTTTGGGTAGTATTTTGCAATTGATTTTTCCATTCTTAACTCAAGCTATCGTTGATGTTGGTATTTCGGATCAAAATTTAGGCTTTATATATCTAATACTAATTGCTCAATTGGTCCTTTTTATCAGTCGTATGTCGGTTGATTTTATTCGAAGATGGATTCTTTTACACATCAGTACACGTATTAATGTATCACTCATATCTGATTTTTTGATAAAATTAATGAAGTTACCTATGAGCTTTTTCGATACGAAATTGGTTGGAGATATACTGCAACGTATCGAAGATCATCGACGAATAGAGCGTTTTCTTACGGCTCAATCCTTAGGTGTTGTTTTCTCCTTATTCAACTTTATTGTTTTTGGTGTTGTTCTTTTAATATACAGTGTACCGATATTCGCAATTTTTTTAGTCGGTAGTATTCTGTACGTTTTATGGATTTTCATCTTTTTGAAGAAACGCCGCACTCTTGACTATCAGTTTTTTGAACAGCAAGCTTTAAATCAAAGTAAAACATATCAATTGATTAATGGTATGCAGGAAATTAAGCTTCAGAATTGTGAAAAGCGAAAAAGGTGGGAATGGGAAGATGTACAAGCTGATTTATTTCACGTGAATGTAGCTTCTTTGTCACTTCAACAGTCTCAGGAAGGAGGAACTGTATTTATCAACGAGTTTAAAAATATCCTAATTACCATTGTTGCTGCTACAGCCGTAATCAACGGATCCCTCACTTTAGGAATGATGCTTGCTATCCAATACATTATAGGTCAGTTAAATAGTCCTTTAGAACAAATTGTCGGTTTTATTCATAATATGCAAGATGTGAAGATCAGTATGGATCGTTTGTCCGAAATTCATCAAAAAGAGGATGAGGATGAACAGAACGAAATTAAATTTCAGGATTTCTCGCATGGTGATCGAAGCTTTAAAATTGATCATTTGGACTTCCAATATGAAGGCCCCTATTCTCCTAAAGTTCTGAATAATATTAATCTAATTATACCTGAGGGAAAAGTGACTGCAATTGTTGGTGCCAGTGGTAGCGGCAAAACAACATTGGTAAAGTTGCTGTTAGGTTATTATTTTCCTTCAAACGGTTCTATAAAGGTTGGTCAGCAGCAACTTTCAGAATATGAGTTAAGATGGTGGCGAAACCAGTGTGGAGCAGTGATGCAGGATGGTTTTATTTTTTCAGAATCAATTGCTAGAAATATAGCCGTATCAGATGAAGAAATTGATAAAGACAGACTGTTACATGCTGCCAAAGTGGCTAATTGTCATACCTTCATTCAGGAACTACCTTTGGCGTATAATACTATTGTAGGACAGGAAGGACAAGGAGTAAGCCAGGGACAACGTCAGCGTATTCTAATCGCTAGGGCTGTATATAAAAATCCTGATTTTTTGTTTTTGGATGAGGCGACCAATGCTTTAGATGCTAATAATGAAAAAAAAATCAGTGAAAATTTGGATAATTTTTTTGATGGTAAAACGGTTGTTATTGTTGCACATCGACTTAGTACAGTGAGAAATGCCGATCAGATAATTGTATTGGAAAAGGGAGAAATTGTAGAGAGAGGGACACATGCTGAACTCACTGAAAAGCGAGAGTGTTATTATGAATTGGTAAAAAACCAATTAGAATTGGGGAATTAAGATTATAGATATGTCAGAAAAAAAAGATAACATAGAGCTTCGAAGTGAAAAAGTGAGGAGTATAATTGGACAAATACCATCTCGAATAATACGGAGTGGAATAGTAGTGATCTTTATTATTGTGATAATACTTTTAACAGGTAGCTATTTTTTTCACTACCCTGATAAAGTTGAAGGGACAGCATATTTATTAGAGCACTCCGACACTTCACATCAATATTACACCCAAATACAACTCAGGTATCGCTTCATTGGGAAAATAAAACAGCAGCAAAAGGTATCTATTGAACTAGAAGGATATCCAGTAAGCAATTTTGGTTTATTGAAAGGAAAAGTAATAAAGATATTTCCTGTACCTATTGAAATTAATGGACAAAGTTATTTCATAATAAAAGCAAAATTGGACAATGGAATGATTACTTCTCAAAATAAGAATATTCCTTATTATCTTAATTTAAAAGGGAATGCGAAAATAATAGTTGGTGAACATCGATTAATTGCAAAACTATTATCACCTATTACTTCAATATTGAAAGAGGAATAAAATTTATCAGTTGATGATTTAGTATGAATACTATTATCAGATGTGTTAAAAAAATAAGGATGCTCACATTGAGCATCCTTATTTAGTTTGTATAGTAGGTAGTGAAGTCGATTTACTCTACTTCAACATGCTCTTCAATATAGTTTTCAAGAGGTTCACAAGTACACATCAAGTTTCTGTCTCCAAAAGCATCGTCAACACGTGAAATTGAAGGCCAGAATTTGTTGTCAGCAACCCACTCCAATGGATAAGCTGCCTTCTTACGTGAATAAGAGTGATTCCACTCGTCAGCAGTTAATACCATATGAGTATGAGGTGCATGCTTAAGAACGTTGTCTTGAGCATCAGCAACACCATCTTCAATTTCCTTCATCTCTTCGTTAATCTTAGCTAATGCCTCAACGAAACGATCTAATTCTTCTAATGGCTCACTTTCAGTAGGTTCTACCATAAGTGTTCCGTGAACTGGGAAAGAAAGAGTTGGCGCATGGAAACCGTAGTCCATTAAACGCTTCGCAATATCACCATCAGTAATACCAACTGAT
>Ga0070725_10002011_pt1 | contig 10905 bp, 13 predicted proteins | sample tdDd002_FD_69781 | JGI IMG/M metagenome (GOLD analysis project Ga0070725, IMG submission 69781) | Marine sediment microbial communities from the Atlantic coast under amendment with organic carbon and nitrate - tdDd00.2 | ecosystem: Environmental > Aquatic > Marine > Coastal > Sediment | place... | reverse complement strand
TGACTCCCATGCAAGTAGGATAAGCATTGATGACTTACAGGCGATTGAGGATCTCTATAAAAAAGTATTTCCTGGTTATCCAAAACTAGCCTATATGGAAGAAAAGTTATTGGATAAGAGAGGTTCCGGTTTTATGCTTGCAAGTGATCATATCATGTCTGTAGCACAAAGTGACTTTGGTCAATTGATTGTCGGTGTTGCAACTGACCCAAGTGACTTAAGACATGGATATGCAGAAGTATGTATGCATGCATTGTTACATGATATGTTTAAAAGTGAATCAAAAGTCTATCTTCAATATGATAATCCGATTGCAGGTAGGCTATATGAAAAATTAGGATTTAAAATAATTGACCAAGTCATGCATTATGTGAGGTAAAAATGAAAGAAATTATTATGTATTCAAGTCCAACTTGACCACATTGTCATACAGCTAAGGAGTTCCTTAACAAACATAGTTTTAAATATAGAGTTAAAGATGTTTCTGTTGATCAAAGTGCTCAACAGGAAATGATGAAATATGGCATGAAGGGTGTACCGTCATTTTACATTGATGGTGACATTATAGTAGGCTTTGATCAAAATGCTCTACTAAAGCATATTGACTTTAAAATTTTCACATGTAAGAAATGTGATACTAAGATGCGCATACCTAAGGATAAGGGCACAATATTGCTTACATGTAGTGGGTGCCAAACAAAATATAAGGTGAGAACATGAAGATAACAGGCAAATCGAAAACAGCTATAAAAGCATTAATTGTGCTTGGATTAAATGAAAATAGGTTATCAGTTAGAGAAATTGCTGAAAAAGAAGACTTACCGGTAAGGTATCTAGAACAATTAATCTCAAGTCTAAAGAAGGCTAAGTTAGTGACCAGTGTCAAAGGTCCATCAGGAGGCTATTCTTTATCAAAAACACCTGACCAAATCACATTATTAGATATTGTATCAGCAGTTGATGGTATGAATCTATTTTCTGACAATGAAAAAGGTTTGCTTTCTGAGATTATCAATGATAAAGTCTTAAAACCTTTAGATGAAAGTGTTTATAATAAGTTAAGGTCATTATCTTTACAAGAGCTTATAGACCTATATAAAGAAAAATCTAATCAAGAATATATGTATTATATTTAAAAAGACGAGTTTTTTACTCGTCTTTTAACATATATTCAGCTAGTACATCCATAGGATCAATAAATGGACAATTAACATGATCTTGATTTAAAATTACACCTATTTCAGTGCACCCTGCAATGATGACTTCAGCACCTCTTTCGATGAGCTCATTTCCAGCAGCGATTAAGAGATTTAGACTTCTCTTAGTGATACCAATATTTTTTATACCTTCACGACCATAGATGGCTTCCATAACTTTCTTTTCTTGTGAATCATCAACGGGATAGATGATCTTATGGTCTATCTGCTTATCAAAGATACCTGTTGTTACTGTCCCTGTTGTTGCTAAGATACCAACAGTTTTGTTAGGAAACTCATCCTTAAGTTTATCGTTGACAGATTCAATGGCTGATACAATAGTTATACTTGTATGCTTTCTAAGATCTTCTAAATAGTAATGAGCTGTAATACAGGGGATTCCAGCAACCTCAACATCTAGTTTTTCTAGATTCTTTGCTGTTTCTATTAAGGCATTTAAAGGTGATTCAGTGCCTTTTAAGATAGCAGAGGTCCTATCAGGAATCTTAGGATTACTATCAATAATCACCCTATAATGGTCCTGATCACATGAAACTTTAGTTTGCTCTATGATTCTTCTATAGAAACTCACTGTGGCTTCAGGTCCCATACCACCAATAATACCTAAACGTTTATCATTCATGATTTCTCACTTTCTAATAAACCAGCAACCCTTGTTTTAAGAGGTTTGAATAAAACATCTTTTGGAATGTCTGGTCTTAATTCTTCTATCTGATTTAAGGCAATATTACAACCATAGTCCATGCCCTGGCAACCGGCTAATAAAATTACATCTTCATCTTCTACTTCGCTTAATGATTTAGCAATAGCATCTTTTAAGTGGTCAAATAAATGGACTTTAATACCTGCTTGAGCCATAATACTTAAGAACACTTCTTCTTCTTCTTTTGTAACTTCATCTTTCCAAATCACGTGGCCAATTGATTTTGTAGCAATGATTTCATTTACACCTAATTTTTTTGACCATTCTACAATAGCTTCAGCGTTTTCTCTGTTAACCGTAACACCTCTAGACCCTCTTATGGCATAAACAAAGTGTAGATTCTTATATGTCATGTAGTCTAATGTTTCCAAGGTCACATTGATATTACCTGCATTGGCAAAATGATCATCAATAATCTTAAAGTTATCTTCAAAGATATATTCAAATCTTCTTTCGACACCTTCTAATGTTTCAATTCCTTCTTGTATTATTGATGTAGGAATTTTAAGAATCATTGCTGCAGCTATAGCTACTAAGGAGTTATAGACACAATGGAAACCAGGAATAGAGATTTTTATTTCAAAAGGTTCATAACCCAATTTATTATGTAGTGTAAATTTAGCACGACCTGTCGATAAATCTAAATCTTCAATCCAAATATGACCTGATTTATCGTTCACACCGTAAGTTACTACTTTTGCCTTCGTTTCATCTTTTAGTCTGATGCTATAGGGATCATCCATATTTAAAATAGCATAAGCATCTGATTTTGCCTCACGTATAAGGCTTGCTTTAAAATCATAGTATGCTTCAAAAGAACCATGTGTATCAATATGTTCTCTTGTGATATTGTTTAAGGCTACGATATCAAAGTCACTGCCAGCAGAACGTTTAAGTTCTAAAGCCGAAGAAGATACTTCCATAGTCGTGTGAGTCACACCTTTGTCTCTCATCATTCTGAAATAGTGGTGTAAATCAAGAGATTCAGGTGTTGTTAATACAGATGGAATTTCCTCATCATCAATCTTAACAATAACTGTACCAATAAGACCTGTTTTTAGTTGATGGGTCTCAAGGATATTATTTAACATAAAAGAAGTAGAAGTTTTTCCATTGCTGGCAGTAATACCAATAAGCTTCATTTCCCTTGAAGGGTGATTATAAAATTCGTCGGCAAGTAAAGCCAAAGCCAGACGGCTATTCTCAACTTTATATTGAGCTATATCTTCATCCATAAAATTTTCAACTATAGCAGCTGTAGCGCCATTTTCTATAGCAGATTTTAAATAGTCATGGCCATCTACTTTGTAACCTTTGACGCATACAAAAAGAGTATTTTTTTCTACACGGCCTGAATGATAATGTATAGCATTTATATCAGTCTTTTTATCATTTTTTGATTCAATTACATTTATAGATTTTAATAATTCATGTAAGTTCATGTTATCACCTTCTTAATAGTTTCTTGAATATCTTACCAATGACTTCTCCTATGACCATAAAATATGGTTTCGGATCATCAAAAGCCCAAATTGCGTAGGCCTTCTTTCTGAAATGTGCTTTAAACACTTGGCCAAAAGTCAATTGATTACTTCTTATATAGCCAATTACTGCTAAGATATCTTCAAATGCATAAACAAAAGTTCTGCCACTTGAAGATTCAATAAATTTGCTATCAATGGTCTGTCCTGTTAATTCCATGTATGCAATTAAAGGGAAGTTAAGACCCACGCGTTCTAAAAGAACATTAAGGTTAGTTGTTCTTACATTGATTTCTATGAGATAAAATTCGCCTGTTTTTTCATCTTTTTTAAATTCAATTTCAGCAAACCCTTTGAAACCAACTGCTTGTAAAAACGGTGCACCGATAACATGTAACTCAGGGACATGTACTTGTTGTGTATAAACTGAAGCGCCAAAGTTAATAGGGTATTGTCTATTTTTATTACACGTCATATAGTGAGTTACTTTAGATGATTGGTCTAAATAACAATCATATGTATACATATGATCATCAAATCCAGGAATAATTCTCTGAACAAATACTTCTAAATTATTTGCAGTGGCTTTATCAATGGCTTCAGTAAGTTCCTGTGTGTTATGAACCTTAAACATTTTTCTTCTGAACACATCAACAAAAGCTGGTGAATCAGAGGGTTTAACAATACATGGATAACCCAGTTCACTTGATACTCTATCAATTAAATGATTCTCATCTATACGTATCGTTTCAGGCACCCTTACATTGTGCTCAACAGCGATATCATGAAGAGAGTTTTTATCCATGAGTTTTGTGAACAAACCTTGTTCTTCTTGATTGATTAAATAATACTCTTTTAATTGATCAAGGTGTGCATCTACCACTTCTACATATGGGTCTGCACAAGGAAAAAGTACTGGTTTTTCAGCTTGTCCTTTGGCATATTCAATTAAGTATTTTATAAATCCTTGTGTGTCCTTTTTATAATGAGGGGCTATATGCTTTTCTTTAAGGTATTTAGAAGCAAATCCATATGTCCCTTTTTTCTGATATTCTATAGCTACGGTGTGGATATTATGTCGTCCTAAACATCTGATAACACTTAGTCCAATATAGTAATTTGCACCGAGAATAACTGCTTTGTTTTTCAAGTGCGCCTCCTTAATTCTTATCATATTATTTTAACACGAATTGACCTATTTTTCATTAAGTTATATGGATAAGGAATTAAAGATTGTTTAGAAGTCTATTATTGGGTATTGAAATAAATAAGCAGATAAATTACAATGAAATTACCCCTATACAGGAGGGGTTTAGGAGGTTATATGGAAAAATTAATAAAAACAATGTTAGATAAGAAAAACTGGGTTGTTGTAGGTGCTCATCCAAACCCAGAGAAATTTGGTAATAAAATCGTAAAAAAATTGCAAGCACATGATCATAATGTTATTCCTGTGAATCCTGTTTATGAAGAAGTTGAAGGTATGAAAACAATTCCTTCACTAAAGGATGTGGCTGAACCTTTTGATTGCGTTAATGTTGTTGTTGCACCTAAACGTGCTATAGAAGTTGTAAAAGATGCGATTGATATGGGCGTAAAGTATATTTGGTTCCAACCAGGTGCATTTAACGAAGAAGTAATAGATTTAGCTGAATCAAATGGTTTAGAAGTCGTATTTCACGCATGCGTTTTAGTAGAACTTGACAAAAAATAGACTGAGAAAGGTTTTTACCTTTCTTTTTTTTTGACCTCATGATAACATAAGCATATGTTAGTTGTATAAACATATGTAAAGAGGTGTTCTATGACAGATCGAGAAAAGGAAATTTTAGAGCTTATAAGAAAGAATCCTTTAATATCTCAAAATGAGTTAGCAAATGAATTAAAAATAACACGATCATCAGTCGCTGTTCATATCTCCAATTTAATAAAAAAGGGATTTATTAAGGGAAAGGGTTACGTTTTAACTGAGGGAAGTGGTGATGTAATTGTTATTGGTGGTGCCAATATAGATATGACAGGTCATGTCCATAATGATGTTAAAAAGTATGATTCAAATCCAGGAAGTGTCAGTACGACTTATGGTGGTGTTGGCAGAAATATCGCAGAAAACCTATCAAGATTAGGTTTTTCTGTTAAACTCATATCTACTTTAGGTGATGATTATCAAGGTGATCGTATGGTTAAGTACTGTGAAAATTCAGGTATAGACATGTCTTTGACCAAGAAGTATCCTGGTGAAAGAACATCCATATATATGCAGGTTCTAAATGATATAGGTGAGCTAGATGTTGCTGTAGCAGATATGGAAGTTATCAATAAGTTGACACGAGATATTATCATTGGCTATCAACATTATCTAGAAAGCGCTAAGGCAATTGTGGTTGATTGTAACGTAAGTGAATCAATAATTGCCTATTTATCAAATCATTATGGCCATAAATTGTTTATTGATCCTGTTTCAACAGTTAAGGCAAGAAAAATAAAAACAGCTTTAAATAAAGCATATTGCATCACACCAAATAAATTTGAATTAGATCAGTTCGCTGATGGTGATAACTTAGAGGAAATGATGACTGATATAGCTCAAAAAGGTGCAAAACATGTTGTGACGACAATGGGTGGTAATGGTGTAATTTATTATGATCAAAAGTTACACATTAAAGAGGCATTGCAAGCTGATATCATAAATGTAACAGGGGCGGGAGATGCTTTTGTGGCTGGTTTGGTCTATGGTTTTATTAATGATAGAGTATTTTCTGAATCTGTAGATTATGGATTGAAAATGGCCAAGTTAACAGTAGAAAGTGAAACAACAGTAAGTCAATTACTAAGTGAGAATATATTGGAGGCATAAATGAATAAGTATTTAGATATCAATGAGGAAGTAAAAAAAGCATTAGAAGAGGGTAAGCCAGTTGTAGCATTGGAATCAACAATTATATCACACGGTATGCCATACCCTCAGAATGTAAAAACAGCTAGAAGAGTAGAAGAAATTGTTAGAGAGCAAGGGGCTATTCCTGCTACAATTGCTGTAATAGATGGTCGATTGAAAGTAGGTTTAACATCAGATGAGTTAGAATTTTTTGGTCAATCAAGCGATATTCTTAAAGCCAGTAGAAGGGACTTACCATTTATTATAGCCAATCAATTACATGGTGCTACAACAGTTGCAACAACAATGATTATTGCAGAAATGGCTGGTATAAAAGTCTTTGTAACTGGGGGAATCGGTGGTGTGCATAGAGGTGCTAGCGAGACCTTTGATATATCTGCTGATTTACAAGAACTTGCCAAAACAAATGTGGCAGTGGTTTGTGCCGGTGTCAAATCTATTTTAGATATTGGTTTAACACTTGAGTATCTTGAGACACAAGGCGTACCTGTCTTGGGTTATCAAACAAAAGATTTTCCAGCATTCTACACTAGAACAAGTGGTTATGAAGTACTATACAAATTAGATGACGCTGAAGTTACTGCTAAAACAATGAAAGCTAAATGGGACATGAAATTAAATGGTGGTTTAGTTATTGCAAATCCAGTGCCTGCTGAAAAAGCTATGGATGATAGTATAAATGAGGCTATTGAATCTTCATTACTGGAATGCAATCAAAGAGGTATAAAAGGTAAAGATATAACACCATTCTTATTGGGTAGGATAAAAGAAGTAACAGAGGGTAAAAGTTTAGATACAAATATTGCACTGGTATATAATAATGCCAAAGTAGGTGGACAAATCGCTGTTGCCTATGCAGGCTTGGACAAGTAAAGGTTTGGCAATTGTCAATCCTTCTGCAAATGCTAGAAATCATATATTTAACAAAAAACTAAGTATAACTAAGCAGGTCAACATAATCATGGTGATCAGCTGGTTTTGTACGAGTTTAAAAAATAATAGAATAAAATTTATGGCATACTGGGAAGTGTGCCTTTTTTATATGATATAATAAGTGTTAACTGACAGAAGGGGGAACTATGAAAAAGATTTTAGTTATTTTACTAATGGCATTAATGCTGGTTGCATGTTCATCTGATCCACTTGTAGGGCAATGGTATGATGAGTCATCAGGACAGATGCTTACATTTGACGACGACAATACAGTAACATTTGGTGTGGCAACAATGGACTATCGTATTGAAGATGATTTACTTATCTTTGTAAGTGGTGATACTGAAGATGTGATGCAGTTTAAAATTGAAGATGATATTTTGGAACTTAGTTTTCCTGATATAGATGACTTTGAGTTATATTTCAAGAAGATTAAATAATGAAAAAAGTATTTTTACTATGTATATGCCTATTTCTTATTGGATGTAGCCCAAACCTAAATGGACGTTGGGTAAACCCAGATGGGTTAACAGAAATTACTTTTTCAGAAGAAAATGTTAATTTCTTTGATGTAGAAGGTACCTATAAGACAAAAGGTAATAAACTGATACTTGTATTTGAGTCTATGTCACTAGAGTATGAGTATGAATTAAATGGAGATGAACTCATCTTATTTATAGATGAAGATGAACTTCATTTAGAAAGGGTGTTAGAATGAAAAAAATAGTAGTAATAATGCTGGCACTACTTCTTACATTGACATTAGTAGCTTGTGGCGGTGCGTCAATAGAAGGTAAATGGAATCCTGAAGGAGTTGAAGGTTTAACAGAAGCCCTTATGGAAATAACAGATACTGATATGATTATATTGGGTGCACCAATTCCTTACACCATTGATGGGAATCAAATTGTAATTACAGGTGAATCTGGAGAAGAAAGAATTGATTTTGCATTAGATGGAGATAAGTTAACTTTTAGTGTAGAAGATGAAGTTCAAGTTTTTATTAGAGTAGAAGAGTAAGGTTTATATACCTTACTTTTTTTTCGGATTTCATGTTTTGTTAATATACGTTTAAGCTTTATCTGATATGATATATATAAGATAAAGAACATTACATATGAAAGGAGTTCCAATGAAGTCGCATGAAATTGATTATAAACTGTTTGGAGATGATATGCAGTTTGTAGAAGTAGAATTAGATCCAGGTGAAACAGTTATAGCTGAAGCTGGTGCTATGATGTACATGGATTATCCAGTTCAAATGGAATCTATATTTGGAGATGGATCAGAGCAGAGTTCAAGTGGTGGACTTATGGGTAAACTTATGGGTGCTGGTAAAAGAATGATTACTGGTGAGAGTTTATTTATGACTGCATTCACAAATGAAGGTGCTGGTAAAAGATCAGTATCATTTGCTGCTCCATATGCAGGAAAGATAGTACCATTAGATTTAGCTGAACATGGAGAAAAAATTATATGTCAGAAGGATGCATTCTTATGTTGTGCTAAAGGTATCAGTATAGGTGTAGAATTCCAAAAGAAAATCGGTGTTGGTTTCTTCGGTGGAGAAGGTTTCATCATGCAAAAGTTAGAAGGTGACGGTATGGCTTTCATTCACGCAAGTGGTACCATCATTGAAAGAGAATTAAGAGATGGTGAAAAATTAAAAGTAGACACAGGTTGTCTGGTTGCCTTAGAAAAAACGGTTGGATATGACATCGAAATGGTTAAAGGCATTAAGAGCGCATTCTTTGGTGGAGAAGGTTTATTCTTTGCAACAGTAACTGGTCCTGGTAAGGTATGGTTACAATCATTACCATTCAGTAGATTAGCTGATAGAATTTACAAAAATGCACCATCGGCAGGTGGGCGTAGTCAGGGAGAGGGCAGCGTTTTAGGTGCACTCGGTAACTTGCTAGACGGTAATTAAATTTTTAAGAGTATTGATTGATTCAATACTCTTTCTATTTTATTTTGATAATTCTTGAGTCCTTTTGAAGTTTTTTGAAACCTATATGTTTACAATAAATTAAATTTTCAGATAGTTTGAGCATAATTATGAATACAGACGTATAAACATTCAAACATACCTATCTAGGAAAATGTTTTCCCTTTGAAAGCCTTGTATCCAAGTAGAACTGTAAATATATGACATCGTATGCATTGCATGAATATCCGTACTTTGCATATTATACAGAGAAACTTATAGAAACCTTTAAAAATAAGGGGTTGAAAAGGTTTTCTTAAGATTGTATACTGATATGGAAGACACGGAAAGTGAATATATTGACAAAAAATGTTAATGCATAATTGTTAGTAGGAATAGGATAAGGTAGGTGTATAATGACAAGTAAGATCAAGTTACAGGTAAACTCTGAAATTGGTCGGTTGAAGAAAGTGTTGCTTCATAGACCAGGCTTTGAGATTGAAAACCTAACACCGGATTTAATGGAAAGATTACTGTTTGATGATATTCCATATTTAAAAATTGCAAGAGAAGAACATGATGCTTTTGCCAAGATTTTTAGAGATAATGGTGTAGAAGTTTTTTACTTAGAAGATTTAATTGCAGAAACACTTGAGAATGAAGATGTTAAAATAAAGTTCATTGATGAGTTTTTACGTGAAACAAGCATTGAAAGTGATGCTAAAAAAGAAACAATGAAATCTTATTTCTTGGCTTTTGACAAGCTTAGAGATATGGTGGATAAAATGATGGCAGGTGTTAGAAAAGAAGAAGTAGCTTTTGAAGCTAACAATACTTTAGCTGACATGTGTGAAAGTGATTATCCATTTATTATTGATCCAATGCCAAACTTATACTTTACAAGAGATCCATTTGCTACAATTGGTACAGGTATATCATTAAACCATATGGCAACAGTCACTAGAAATAGAGAAACTATCTTTGCTAAGTACATATTTGAATACCATCCAATGTTTGAAGGCAATGAAGTTCAAAAGTGGTATGATAGAGATTATGACTACTCAATTGAGGGTGGTGATGAGCTTGTATTATCTGATAAGGTAATTGCTATTGGTGTTTCTGAAAGAACTCAAGCAGCAGCAATAGATACAATTGCAAAAAGAATATTCTCAGATGGTCAAACATTTGATACAATATTAGCATTCGATATACCAAAAACAAGGGCATTTATGCACTTAGATACAGTATTTACTATGGTAGACTATGATAAGTTTACTATCCATCCAGCAATAGAAGGTCCTTTAACAGTTTTCGCTATTCATAAAGATGGAGATAATGGTGAATACACAATTGAAAAAGAAACAATGGTACTTGAAGAAGTATTAGCTAAACACTTAGGCTTAGAAAAAGTTGAGTTGATTCGTTGTGGTGGCGGCCCAGGCATTGATGCAGGTCGTGAACAATGGAATGATGGTTCAAATACTTTAGCTATTGCACCAGGTGAAGTAATTGTTTATTCAAGAAATCATGTAACAAATAAATTACTTGAGGAAAAAGGTGTTAAGTTACACATCATGCCTTCAAGTGAGTTATCAAGAGGTAGAGGTGGCCCTCGTTGTATGTCTATGCCACTTGAAAGAGAACCTATTAACAAATAATCTAAGGATTATCATTATAAATTAAAATTATTTCATGAATTTTAAGGAGGAAAAGCAATGCCAGTAAATTTAAAAGGAAGAAATTTT
>Ga0070725_10002010_pt1 | contig 10905 bp, 10 predicted proteins | sample tdDd002_FD_69781 | JGI IMG/M metagenome (GOLD analysis project Ga0070725, IMG submission 69781) | Marine sediment microbial communities from the Atlantic coast under amendment with organic carbon and nitrate - tdDd00.2 | ecosystem: Environmental > Aquatic > Marine > Coastal > Sediment | place... | reverse complement strand
AGTGTTGGTCAATACGACTACAACGATTTCTCTCAGCTAAGCCCTAAAAATACAAGACATAATCCAAAAGGTTTTGATAAGCAGTACAACGATTTTGTTGATTACATCATGAAAATCACACACAACATTTGGGAAGAAAAAGGTATTGGTGTTATTTACGACACATACCACAATAATGTGACAATGCACTTTGGTGCACACAATGCAGTAGGTATTCAAGGTGTTATCAAAGGCACGCTTGAAACACTACATGCTTTCCCGGACCGTAAGTTAATTGGTCAAAACGTTGTTTGGTCAAAATTTGGTACAGATGGCTACTTGTCATCACATAGAATTATCTCAACAGCTACGAACTTAAATGATTCTTCATTCGGTCCTGCAACAGGCAAAGCGGTTAACTTCAGAACGACAGTTGATGTTGCAGCAGAAAACAATAGAATCTTTGAAGAATGGTTAGTAAGAGACAACCTATGGATTGTTAAGCAACTTGGATTCGATCCAAACGAAGTTGCTAAGCGTATGGCAATAGCTTCAAAAGATACAAATGGTGTTTACAGAACACGATTTGGAAAGGACGAAAACATGACTGGCCAATTCTTCCCTGAGAAATACGAAGCGAAGGACAATTCAGTTGGCGAGCGTGTTAAAGAAATGTTCTGCAGAGTTTACAATGGTAGACGCTTTAACGAAGTGAAGGACTACTACGCAGAAAATGCAGTCATTCACTACATCTGTGACAAAGACCTTAACGGACACCAGCAAATTCAAGGTATGTTAGTGAATATATTCGCTTCATTCCCGAATGCTAAGTTCGCAGTTGAGCGTGTTACATGTAACGACCGTCCAGAAAAGAATGGTTATGATGTTTCAGTACGTTGGAGACTAAGTGGTATGCACGAAGGTCTTGGTATGTTTGGTCCTGCTTCTGGTAACCCAGTTGAGATTCTAGGTATTAACCACCTCAAGGTTCTTGACAATGAAATTGTTGAAGAGTGGATGACTTACGATGGTCTAGATGTTCTAAGACAAATTCATATGGTTAAAGAGTCAGAAGAATCTGCAGAGTAAAGAATAGAGCAAGCTAAAGTTCTTGGTAATGGAATACTTGATTGTTATATTGGGGGGAGATTTTTCCCCCTTGCTATTATATTTACTTATCTATAAGGAGGAATTATGGAAGCAAGAAAAGAAGACGCTATCGTTCAAGAAGATAATGGTATCGTTTTGGGGGCAGATAGGTCACTTGCACAAAGATTTGCTGCATTTGGATCTATACTAGTAATTTACTTTTTCTACTGTTACAATTTCATGGTGGGTACGTTTGTTAGACCTACTATGGTTAAGGCAGTAACTGAGGGTGGTTTTGGTTTTGACCTTTCTCAAGCATCAGCAATTTTCGCAATCATGTCGTTTGCAACGATTCCTGGTACACTGTTCTTTGGTATGTTAACAACTAAGATTGGTAAGAAGCGTACGCTTATGGCAATCGCTGTTTCAATCGCAGTTATGACTTACCTACCACTGCTTTCTCCAACAAGTTTTACGCTTTGGAGAGCTGCACGTTTCCTAACAGGTTTCTCTTTAGGTGGTGTGTTTGGTACTGCTGTACCACTGGTTACTGAAATGTTTGAAGCTAAGTATCGTGGAAAGCTTGCAGCGATTCTTACATCTACTTTCTCTGTAGCTATGATCTTTGCAGGTAAACTTTATGGTATGCTAGGTGATGCCAACTGGAAACTTTTAATCCTAACGGCAGTAATCCCACCACTAGTAGGTTGTGTACTAACATTCTTCCTTGTTCCAGATGATAAGGAACTGACTCTTCAGCGTAACAAAGAATCAGAAAAAGAAAAAGGTGAAAAAGTAAGCTACCTAAGCATGTACAAAGGCAAATACCTATTTATCGGTGTTGGCGTAATCTTGCTTTCGGGTATGAACTTTACTGCATACTCTGCATTTTCTAACAATGCTGTTACTTACCTAACTGCTGGTCTTGGTATGTCTGCGGCAACTGCTGGTTCAATCTACTCACTACGAGGTGTAGGTCAGCTTATTGGTTACAACATGTGGGGCTTCATTGCTGATAAATTCGGTAGAAAAGTTCCTGCTATCGGTATGGCACTTTGTGCGGTGTTCGTATTCATCTACCTAAAGCTTGGTCCTCAAGATCTAAGCACATTTAGAGTTGTAATCTTTGCACTTGGTCTATCAATCGGTTTCTCTGGTGCATGGGGTGCATACTACACAGAGCTATTCCCTAAGCGTTTCTCTGGTCTAGCACCTGGTATCTCATTCAACGGCGGCCGTATTATTTCTACATTCGCTCTACCAATCATCGCTGGTATGGGTTCTGTAGAAACTGGCATGATGCCAATCTTCAACGTGTCAATGGGTATATTCGTTCTAGGAGCTGTAATCTGGGCATTCCTACCTGAGACGCTAAATAAAGAAAGAGAAGCATAATTCAATTTGTTAAGTTGAATATCTCTAGCTATAGTTTTAACTCATCATTTGACATTAAACTCAGACAGATCAGAATTGATTGATCTGAGTCGTAAGAATTGACCTACCATAAAGGCATAAGGCGTACATCGCCTTATGCCTTGTGGTGCATTCTATCATAGGGGAGGAATCACATGATTTCACGTTTTGATATTATACTTATATTTGCATACATCGCAGCACTTCTCGTTATGGGATGGCGACTGGGTAAAGGGAACGAAAATCAAGAGGATTATTTCCTTGCTGGTCGTTCTATGCCATGGTTGCCGATAGGTTTATCTGTAGCTGCAACTATGATTTCTGCTAACGGATTTATAGGTGCACCAGGCTGGGCTTACGGCGCTGGTATTAGTCCGTTTATGGTTAACATAGGTGTACCACTTGCGATATTCTTAGTACTTTTTACAACAATGCCTGTCTTATACAATTTAAGACTAACCTCAGTCTACGAGTATGTTGAACTTAGATTAGGGGTTTACAGCCGTGTGTTGACTGTGGTTGGTTTTATTGTCAACTCGATTATTCAGGTCAGCTCTATGGTATTTATTCCAGCACTTATTATTCAAACATTCACAGGATGGTCTTTAACCCTTGTGGTTCCGATTGTAGTTGTATCTGCTATTGTTTATACACTCCTTGGTGGTATAAAGGCTGTAATTTGGACCGATGCCCTTCAGATGGTTGTAATGTGGTTAGGTTTACTACTTTCAATTTTCCTTATTCTAAATAAAACAGGTTTAAGCTTTTTCGAAACCATTGCAGTCGCACAAGAAGCTGGTAAAATGACAGCTTTAGACTTCAGTTTTGACATTTCAAGAACCAATGCATTCTGGGCAACACTCCTTGGGGGTACAGTTATGTGGATTCGTTATTTCGGATTCGACCAAGGTCAAGTTCAGCGTGTCTTAACAGCAAAATCAATGAAGGGTGTAAAAAACTCATTTGTAGTTTCAGCATTCATTATGAATATTATGTACTTCCTACTCATGTTATTAGGTGTACTCCTATACGTGTTCTATGAAGGTCGTGTATTCGATTCATCAAATGGTATCATGATAGACTTTATCCTAAATCACCTACCAGTAGGCGTAGTAGGTCTGGTTGTAGCGGGCGTATTTGCAGCGGCAATGTCTAGTGTTGATTCCCTGTTAAACTCCATGTCTACGGTTTATGTAAAAGATATTCATGAAAGATTCATCTCCAAGTCTGAATCAGAAGCATCTCTAAAAATGTCTATGATGATTTCAGCTGTATGGGGTTTAATCATCATTGTTGTAACTTTACTGGGTTTCTCGGGTACAACAAAGTCAGTCCTTGCAGTTGTAGGTAGCTATATCTCCAATATTTCAGGCCCTATGTGTGGCGCTTTCTTCTTGGCAATGTTCACTAGAAAAGCCAACGATAAAGGTGTTGCAACAGGTGTCGTAGTAGGTTTTATCCTAACATACCTATTCGGCAAATATGCCGGAGCAAGTTGGATTTGGAAACCAGGTGTAGGTATGTTGTTAACCTTCACTGCAGGGTATTTGTTCAGTATGATTTTCAAAGGTAAACCATTTGAAGAAGTTGAAGAATATACAGTAAAAGGCCAAAGAGAAAAACTAATCAAAGAAAATAAACTGGTTGAAGACGGTGTTAGTATCCTTCCGCTTGAGATGGATAAGTACACATGGATCGTTCTTGGATTTTTTATTGTTCAGTATGTATTCTTGGCTTTGATTGGATAATATAAGCCTAAATTTAAAAGCATTTAATTTGATTTTAGTGATTAGAACTGAGTCTGCTATGAGATAGTGGACTCAGTTTTTTTGTAATAGGCACAACTCCGCATACAAGTGGGCCACAAAATCAAAATCCAGTTTGACCCAAAAGGGTTTTAATCTGGTTATGTACGATGAATTGGTATAAAAGGGGTCAGAGATTTTACGCAAAGAAGCGTCTTTAAGTTCTGATGAACCGCAATAATTATAAATTCAAATCATAGTAAAAGCGGCAAGCTGTCCGAGCAAAGCGAGTTCTTGCCGATTCTATGATGTTAATTTCTAATTATATGCGGTTCACAGGTCTTAAAGTAGCGCCGTGTGAAAAATCTCTGACCCCTTTTCCAAACCAACTCAACAAAAGAATTCACTATCTATAAACACTAAATTAAGAATTTGTTCACATACTTAGTACCAGGTCATGATATAATGTTCCTGGTCAATACATTATTACGTTATAGACTGTCGTCTGTGGGGACAATCAGACAATCGGACAGATATTTAATAGACGAAAATAGATAGGAGTTGTCTTTATGAAGGTAGCAGTATTGGGAGCAGGCAGTTGGGGAACTGCGCTTGGTCTAGTTTTAGCGCAAAAAGATATTGATGTAAGTCTTTGGTCTTGGCAACAAGAGCAGACTGATGAAATTATAAAAACAAAACGAAATGAAACATACCTACCAGGTGTTGAGCTACCAAATAACATGGTGCCAACATCCGATTTGGAAATAAGTATTAATGGATCTGACATTGTACTGATTGCTGTACCTTCACAGGTTGTACGTGAAACCCTTGAAAAGTGTGCATCTATGATTCAACCAGATCAGGTGATTGTTAACGTTTCTAAAGGTATTGAAATGACAACCCTAAAGAGAATATCTGAGGTTGTTGCAGAGTTCTTGCCTGAAAATAAGTTTGTTGCACTATCAGGACCTTCTCATGCAGAGGAAGTGGCTGCAAAAATTCCAACGACTCTGGTATCTGCATCTACAAGTAGACAAGCTGCTGAAATGGTACAAGATGCCTTTACAACAGAAAACCTACGTGTTTACACAAATCCAGATCTTATAGGTGTTGAAGTTGGTGGAGCTTTAAAAAACATCATTGCACTTGGTGCTGGTATTACGGATGGCTTAGGCTTTGGTGACAATGCTAAAGCAGCACTAATGACACGTGGTATCCGTGAAATTGCACGACTAGGCATACAGATGGGGGCTAAAATCGAAACATTCTCTGGCCTTTCAGGTATTGGCGATTTAATCGTTACATGTACATCTATGCACAGTCGTAACAGACGATGTGGTATTAGTATTGGTGAAGGAATGTCTACTCAAGACGCTATTGAAAAAGTAGGTATGGTTGTTGAGGGGATTTATACAATTAAGTCTGCTTATAACTTAAGCCAAAAATTTAATGTAGAAATGCCAATAACAGAACAGTTATACAAAGTCATTTATGAAAACTACAACGCTAAAGAATCGGTAAGTAATTTGATGCTTCGTCGCATGACCCATGAAACTGAAGAAGCAGCACATGAAGCATGGGGTGAATAGTTACAACTGAAGCAGTCATGAACTGTAATCGTACTGTAACTAAAGGCTTAAAGGCAATCATGGAAAATATAGCGCTGTTGATGTATAATGTGAATAGAGCTATTTTGAAAGTGGTGAAATAATGAACAGATACATTGAAATGATACTTTTCCTAAGTTTAATCGTATCTATATTTGGCTATTTATTCTCAGTTATTAAAGAAAGAATGGATCTCAAAAATCAACGTGTATCTATTAAAAGTAACAAGTTAACTCAAGACCTTATTGATGATATCGACTTTAAAGTTTTTAAACTTGGTGAAAGAAAGTTGAACATTGGTGACGAAGTGAGTGTTAGACTGAAGAATAACAATCTTGTAAAGGGAACTTTAATTGGTGCCCGAAAGGTTGAAAATGCCCTGTGTATTGTCACTGAAGACGATGAACTTTTAGATGTACACGTAGCTAGAATTAAAAAGTTACGAGTCACATTAAAGTATGGCAGACTTTTCTAAGTCAAGCTGAGAAAACACATATAAAGGCTACTATACTCTAGTGTAAGTAGCCTTTTTAAGTACAGACGACCATGACACATCAAATGGAAGTTGAGCAGAATGGGGACGGGCTGAATGAAGTTTAATTTCGGACGTTTTTTCAGAGCCATTGTATTTATCGGGATCATAGTCTATTTTGCTATTAAATTGGCTACCGGTATCCTTATGGATGAAAAACTCACTGAGACGGTTGTATACGGACAATTGAATATTAAAAATGTATACGACGGTATTATCTTCAGAAACGAACTCATTATTAATACAAATGTTGAAGGCAATATCCGTTATAATGTTGCAGATGGGGATAAGATCAAAAAAGGTCTGAAAATTGCTGAGGTTTATCGCGATGTTGGCGATGTTGCAGTTGTGGAAAATTCGGATGATTTATCTGAAACATTGGTTACGGCTCAATCTCTTACAATATCTGAGGAAGATTTAAATGCTGAAATTGAAAAATTAGTTGAGGCTCTATTAGATGCAAGGGGTCGAAACGATTTCTTACAAGTAAAAGACCTCAAACAAGACTTAGATCTAAAGTTAGATAAACTTGAGATGTTAACGGATATGGATGCTGTTTCAGGGAGTGGTTTTGAACAAGCATTTGTAGGTGGGGGTGTTCTTGGTGAAGGACAATCCATTTCATTCTACAGTCCTAAGGCAGGGATTGTGACATTTGCAAGTGATGGCATGGAGTCGGTTTTAACACTAGAAAATATTTATAAGTTAGACTACGACAGTGTTATCAAACAGGCAATTCAAGTCAAATCACTTACTACCGATTATGTTACGAATGGCCGACCAGTTTATAAAATCGTTGATAACTCAGTGTGGATGTTAGTTGCAATCATTGATAAAGAAGAAATTGGACTTTATGATGAAGGCAAATATGTAAAAGTTGAAGTTGCTGATGAAACGGTAACAGGTGTTGTTTCGAAGGTATTTGAAACTGGAGAAAAAGGCGCTTTAGTTCTGAAGATGACGGAACAAGTCCGTGACTTCCATAAAGAGCGTGTTGTAAAAACGACAATTATACGTGAAAATTACCAAGGTTTAAAAATACCAAGCACATCCATTGTTACAAACGATGGTCAGCAAGGAGTCTTTATTCTTGGTGTTGATAATAAAACCTTATTCAAACCAGTACAAGTTATTGGCTATGATGCATCATTTGCTATAGTAAAGAATGGGTTTGTTGAAGTTGTAAAAGGGGAAACAACAGAACGTGTTCGTTCTATTGATATTAATGATGATGTACTCATTCAAGGTGTCAATTATAACGAAGGGGATTCTGTTTATTAAATCCGCCAATAAAAAGCGGACAGTTATAGAGGTGAAAAATGTCTTATACGTACGTTAAAGAAAATCTTGAAGAAATTCAAATGAAGATAGAAGCCGCTGCAAAACGTGCTGGTAGAACACCAGACGAAGTAACTCTTGTTGCGGTGACTAAAACCGTAGAAGCAGACGTTATGAATGCATCTATCGATTTTGGTGTTACCATTGTAGGTGAAAATCGTGTCCAAGAAATTCGCAGAAAGTTTGACGATGTTAAACCTGTTTCTTGGCATCAAATTGGTCATTTACAAACCAATAAAGTGAAATACATCGTAGACAAAGTGGATATGATTCACTCTGTTGATAGTATACGATTGGCACAAGAAATCTCAAGTAAAGCGAGCAAACACGACCGTGTTATTGATGTTTTGATTCAGGTTAATGTTGCTGAAGAGTCACAAAAGTTTGGAATAGGCGAAAATGACCTCCCTGATATCTTGGCTGAAGTATCAAAAATGTCAAATATCAAGGTCAAAGGTCTTATGCTGATCGCCCCATTTGTTGAAGATCCTGAAACTGTACGTCCAATTTTCCGCAGAATGAAGGAAATCTTTGATTCAATGAAGAATAGTGTCTATAATGGAACATATGAGAATGTTGAAATGGAGTACTTATCGATGGGTATGTCTGGGGATTATGTGGTAGCCATCGAAGAGGGAGCAAATATGGTTCGTATCGGAAGTGGTATTTTCGGTGCTAGAACCTACTAATAAACCGTTATATGGAGGTCAGCATGTCTGAAAAGTTTGTAGATAAAATCAAGTTCTTTATGGGATTCGGGGCTTATGAGGACGAAGAAGAATATATAGAAGAAGAAATTGTTGAAGAAGAGAAAAAGCAGATTACAAGCACTTTTACATCTTCTACGCCATCACCAGCACCATCAAAGGTTGTGAGCTTACATTCAACTGGATCTTCGTCTAGTACAACTCTTGGCTCAAACATGAAGGTTGTCTTATACCAACCTGTTGAGTTTGAAGATACTAAATCGATTGTTGACAGTTTGAAGGCAAAAAAGCCTGTAATTATTAACATTGAAGATATTGACGCAGAACTTGCTAAGAAAATTTTTGATTTTTGTAGCGGTGCATTATATGCATTAGATGGTCATATCCAAAAAGTATCAAGAGGTATATTCATTCTTGCGCCAAACAACGTTGATGTTTCTGGCGATGTTAAATCTGAGCTTGCAGATAAGGGGATCTTTCCTTGGTCATCAAAGTAATATGAAGGGTCTTATCGGCTCGCAAAGGAGTGTTTAGACATGGGTGCATTTAAAGCAGCAACGGCCTACTTTTTCCAACTTATTTATCTGATGGTAATGATCAGAATTATTTTAAGTTGGGTTGGTAGAGGCTATAACAACCAATTTACACAAACAATCTATCAGATTACGGAGCCACTACTTGCTCCATTTAAGAATCTACAGCAGCGACTAGGCGTTGGAGGTCCACTTGATTTTTCTCCAATCTTCTTACTGCTGACACTACAACTTATTAGTGGTTTCATTAATAGACTGTAGAACATGTTAAATAAAGAAAAAATCTTAGAAAAAGCGCGGGTAAACGCATCTTCACGTCAGATTGCCATTCGGATTATGGATTTGGCAAGTCAAGTTATGAAGAAGCATGAACCTGCTTTTTCTGATTTTATGTCACCTGAAGACCAAGATGTAGCTGTTAAAATACTCATGCAAATACCTGATGTACAGTTTGATATGTTTGGTGGGTATCCAGAAGCAGAGTATATGGTGGTCGGTGTGTTTCCAGACTGGATGATGCATACAAAAGCTGATTTTCCTCTTCACATTGTTGATATCAAAATGAAGGAAGAAACCAGTCACCCCTCTGTTATGGGATCGGTACTGGGGCTTGGTATAAAGAGGGAAAAGATTGGTGACATAATCGTATATGACGATGTAATACAAGTTGTCTCAGGTGGAGCAATGGCAGATTACATCGGAACACATTTAAGAAAAATTGGAAAACATAAAGCTGAAGCAAGTGTGTTTTCTATTGATCATATTAAACCCAAAGAACCTGAATATGAATCCTTTTCAACGACCGTTAAATCCTTAAGGTTAGATGCTATAGTGTCTGCTGGATTTAATATGTCTAGGGGAAAAGCAGCAGACTTGATTAAACAGGAACGAGTTAAAGTCAATTACCGCTACATAACCTCGGTATCCGTTCAGTTAAAAGAAGGAGACCTTATTTCTGTACGAGGTAAAGGTCGCTTAGTTTATGCAGGAGATGATGGAACAACAAGGAAAGAACGTATTCGAGTTCAATTAAAACGTGTCAAATAGGGGGCGTATTAGATGAAACCAATCGATATTCAAAAGAAAGAATTTAATAAGTCTATGCGTGGTTACAACACTGCTGACGTGGATTTATTCATGAATCAAGTAGCGAGTACACTCGAGGAACTTCTAAAAGATAATGAAGACCTCCAAGTACGTGTGAAACATGCTGAAGATGAACTGGATAAATTTAATAGAATTGAGCAAACTTTAAGGGATGCACTTGTAGTTGCCCAAAGTACAGCAGAAGATGTTGTTAGAACAGCTAATGAAAAAGCAGACCATATAGTTGCAACGGCAGAACATAAAGCTGAAAAAATTCTTGATGATGCAAACAATCGAATCATTGATGCCCGTAAGGAATATGAGGAAGCAAAAAAAGATGCAATCCTATTTAAAACAAGGTTTAAAACTCTTTTGTCGGCACAACTTGAAGCTGTCGAAGAATCCCTTGTTGACGAGAAATAGAAAATACTTTATAATTCAAATGAATCCTATAGAATAATATGGGAGATTAGTATGAACTGAAAATCCTGCGTTGATGGGGAAGAGTATAAAGGTATGTCCTTCAAGAGAGCTGATGGTTGGTGTGAATCAGTGGGACAGAATTTAGAAAATCACCCCTGAGCATTTAAAGTGAACCGTGGCAATGACCACTTAGTAATTTTAAACGGTCTGATACCGATATCATCTTAATGAGTGATTGCATATTTTGTGCAATAAACTTAGGTGGTACCACGTGATTATTATCCCGTCCTAAGCGATTTATCGTTTAGGGCGGGATTAATTTTTTACCCGAAATCTATGATTTCGATGTAAAAATTACTCCACGACCATCGGGAGTAGAGTGTCTTCCTGACTGCCCGAAGGGCATTTGCACCCGAAATCTATGATTTCGATGTAAAAATTACTCCACGACCA
>Ga0070725_10002002_pt1 | contig 10927 bp, 6 predicted proteins | sample tdDd002_FD_69781 | JGI IMG/M metagenome (GOLD analysis project Ga0070725, IMG submission 69781) | Marine sediment microbial communities from the Atlantic coast under amendment with organic carbon and nitrate - tdDd00.2 | ecosystem: Environmental > Aquatic > Marine > Coastal > Sediment | place... | reverse complement strand
AATGTCTACTGAACATCAACTATTGGTCGGGCTTTTAAAGAAATTAAAGGCTGATTCCTTAGTGCTGCCTACGTTACCCGAGGTCGCGATGAGAGTTCAGGAGGTCGTGTCGAGACCGGATTCGAGTCCTAAACAGGTGGCTGAGATCATAGGTCAGGATGCCGCGATTTCGGCAAGAATGATCAAGGTGGCTAATAGTGCCTTGTACAGTCGCGGCGTGAAAGCCGAAAACGTCAACAGTGCGGTCACCAGAATCGGATTAACTCAGATTAAAGCGATTGCGACCTCTGTTGCTATGGAGCAGTTGTTTATCTCGACCAACGAGATGGTCTGGGAGGTGATGGATGAAGTCTGGACCTGCTCTATCGAAGTGACCTCGGCGGCCTGTGCCATGTTACAGATCTATAATAAGGCCCATAGGGGCAGTGGGCTTAACTTTGACACCCTGACATTAGCGGGCTTGGTTCATAATATCGGTGCCTTGCCAGTGCTCACCGAGGCTGAGTCCCAGCCCGAGTTGTTTACCAGTATCGATCAACTTAGGGCATTAGTGCGCAAGATGCAGGGACCGATAGGCCGTGCCGTCTTGAAAAGTTGGGATTTTGCCCCGGAAGTGATGGAAGTTGTCGAAAGATGGTCGGATCTTCATTATCTTCCTGATAATGTCGGATACCTCGACTTTGTTCGCGCCGCCGCATTTTATACCGGTGAGTTAAGGTCTGGGGCCGAACTCGAAGAGCGGTTGGATGTATTTGCAAAACGTGGACTGCCGGTTTCGGCCGAAGAGTTGGCCGGTGATGAGTTTCTTGATAAATACCACTCTATCAAGCTGAGTTATGAGTAAGTGAGCAGTGGACTTATCGTCTTCAATTTTTAATTGATAAATAAACAAGTTGGGGTTGACGGACTCGCGTGGAAAGCGACTGGTATATCTGGTTTTTACTCATTTTATCTGTCGCTGGTATCATCTATTGGTACCGGCATAAAAAAGATGACACTGAGTTTATTCAAGCTTTAGTACAATATCTAAAAAGGCCTCACGGCTATCATCAGTTACATGTTTCAGAGATCCCCACGAAATATGCTCAGCTTTATCAAGCATTACAATACTTTATTGCAAGCCTTCCCATCCAGAGTGATAAAGATAAGTTAACCGGCTTTGCTAACCGTTTAGGGCTGAAATCAAAGTTTATGAGTCTGATGCCATTAACACTGGGAACCTTAGTGTTAATCGATGTCTATCGCTTTCGATTCGTCAACGATCTGTTTGGCTTCTCTGTCGGCGATAAATTACTCCTTTCACTATCAAAGCGCCTCACCGCTCTCGATGAAGAGGTGACGTTTATGGCTCGCATGAATGAAGATGAGTTTCTGCTCTATTTTGACTGTGCCCAAACGGAAGAGACACTGCTCTCTATTCGTCAGCAATTGGAGTCTCCCTTTGAGATAGATGATACCCCGATAACGGTTCAAATTCAGATGGGCTACCTGGATTTGAAGCAACATCACACCGATGTGAGTCAGCTGTTGAGACGGCTGGATCTTGCCCTTATTAAAGCCAAACAAGATAAATATTTTTTCGCCAGCTATGTCAAAGATGACGATGTCAGTCAACATCGCCAACTCAGTATTATTAACCGACTGCCTAAGGCCTTAGCGTCGGGGGAGCTGTATATGGTTTATCAACCGAAACTAACCATATCTGATGGACGATGTGTACAGGTGGAGGCGTTGATGCGCTGGGAGCACGACCAATTAGGAGTGTTGTCTCCGGCGGAGTTTATTCCACTTGTCGAGTATGCCGGGATGATAAAGGTTGTGAGCCAGTGGGCGCTGGAACAGGTGATTTCTCAACAGGCCAAATGGCAGCAATCGGGCTTAGAGCTGCAGGTTGCGGTAAACCTTTCAACTCAAGATCTTATCAGTGGCACACTGTGTGATGATATTCAGGCTAAGCTAGACCGACATAGGGTCGATGCCAGTGCGCTTTCCATTGAGATAACTGAGAGCACACTGATGGGCGATATGGATATTGCGGTTCAAACGATAGAGAAGTTGAAGCGGGTGGGTGTTGACGTTGCTATCGATGATTTTGGTACGGGTCACTCATCTCTGGCTTATTTGAAAAACTTTCCTGTGGATGAGGTGAAAATAGATAAGGCGTTTATCGATGATCTGTTAGTCGACCCTCGTGCATTACACATTATGAAATGCAGCATTGAGTTGGCAAAGGGGCTTGCCTTTAAGGTGACCGTTGAGGGAGTTGAAACCGATGAGATATATCAGGAATTGGTGAATATGGGGGTCGATAAAATTCAAGGTGATCTCTTCGCGAAGCCGATGAGTGCCGCTGACCTCGAAGCGAGCTGGGGACAACTTCAGCAGGGCAGGCAGACCCGGATTGAAGGCGATGAGAGATAATTGGCGGACGAATAAGCAATGAGTTTGCTTATTCGTCTATATTAATCATTAGTTATGTCAGTGTCGGTGAGCTGAAAGACTGACTGAGACGCTTAATTAAATCCGCCGACATGGGGGTAAGCTGACGGGCCTTATTCATACAGACCATCTCTATTTGAGCAGTAACCGCAGGTTTCTTAGCGTTGGGGCGCCAAATCTCTTGCTTCCAGACCGTTCTGTATTTGCTCTCGAAGTAAAAGCTGGTTCGAACATCAATAATATCGGCAAATTCGACACCGTCATGACACAACATATCGCTTCGATATACCGCAAACCCCAGACCGTCCTCTTGCCATAAGGCCGATAGTATCTCGGCTCCGATGACATGTTCTCTTGCCCGTTCAAAATACTTTAGAAAATTGGGGTGGTAAACCACACCGGAAAAGTCAGTATCTTCATAATAGATCTGTACCGGAAAGTGAAATGTTGAGCTGTAATTCATCTCTTTAGTGTTTTGCATATTAGTACGGCATAGGGGGCGGTAGAAAAATTAGCGCTAGTCTAGCACAGCAATACGTTTAAGAGGTGTTACCTCTATACCTTCATCGCCGCTAGCTTTGCACCTAAGTGACCTCAATTTCAATGCTCTGAAGAGATCTGAGACGACACATGCCTGCTAAGGCTTTAACTTCCCATTCGAATGATGAGCTGTTTGGATGCTCGAAGTCATAATTTGCTGGTAACTGCCATCATTTTTAAGGGCAGTTAACCCTGTGTCCAACAACTCGGCTAAGTGTTTTGCTTCGGGGTTCTTCTTGGAGAATGCGAGATAAACTTGCCCGGTATGATTAATGAATGTCGAACTTATCTCTGATGACACCCGCATCTGTTCAATATATTGCTCGGCAACCAGATCATACATGATTGCAGTATCTATCCTATTTAATAACAGCAAATTAATCAGTTGATTGTGATTCGATAGCTTAATGAGCCGTATGTTTGGCAAGTCAGATAATTCATCTCCGTACTCATAGCCATCGATGATGCCGACTTTGGTATTTTGGGGCAACTTCCATTTACTTCTCACGTTAAGTGGTGAATGGTTATTTTGATAAAAGGATGCGGTGGCTGAAAAAAGCGCTTGCTTGCCGAAGATAAACTGATCTTGAGTGCTTTTCTCTTTTATTAAGTTAAAGACACCGTCGACTATCCCCTTTTTGGCCATAACAACTGCGCGAGCATAGGGCACAACAATGCTGTCGACTTCGATGCCAACACGCGAGAAGGCGGAATTGATCAGAGAGTGGGAAAGTCCGCTTCCGGAGGATTCGGCATAAGGAGCCCAATTGTCTTCGGCGGCTAACTTGATGGTCTTAGCCATGTCATCGGCGGCAAGATTATAGCTGATGACACACAATAGCAGTGAAAGTGCTCGCGGGAGAAGGTTGAGGTTTGGCATAAAATCCTTTAAACCATGAGTATCCATATGACTCTTAAAAACATGATAATCGAAATAGCTAAATTTGTGGCAGTTATTTGTCCGTTTTAATATGTTTTTTGTGATCTGGATGTTAATACCTGTTGGCTGTCGCCCTTAGTTTCGTTTAGACAGAGCAAGCTTTCCAGTAGGACCTAATGTTTATCGTTTATTTTAGAACGATCGAAATTCAGATTTTCAGTTGTACTAATAGTTACTTGTCTCATTTTTATAACGATTCTGCTACAATCAGAGTTCGTAACTCCCTATTTATTTAAGAGATTCGTTCCGTCCTATGGATTCAGATGTCATTTTTTCTTTAGTGCAGAATGCGGCGCTGCTTTTGGCTATGGTATTTGTGTACGATGCCGTTCCAAGAAAGCAGAGGCATGAGTACTTTTTTCTTTGGCGAATTTCCGTCGGAACCGTCATTGGTGGGATCACTGTGACGACCATGATGACTCACTGGGAATATCTGCCAGGGGTCTTTTTCGATGCGCGATCCATTATTTTAGGGGTTTCCGGGCTCTTCTTCGGAGGCTTGCCCACCTTTGTTGCCATGGTTATCGCATCCGTTTATCGGTACTTAGAGGGAGGGAGTGGCTGGTGGGCCGGAATAGGCATCATTTTTACCTCCGGCCTCCTGGGGAGTTATTGGCGATACTATCGAAAGAGTTTCATTGCGGATCTTTCCTTTAGAGAACTCTATATTTTTGGTTTTATCCTGCAAGTCGCTAGCCTTCTATGGATGTTTGCACTGCCATTTGAGATGGCGATAAGTATCTTATCCCGGATTAGCTTCCCAGCATTAATCGTCTACCCGATCGCATTTGTCTTGCTTGGCCTGTTGCTCTCCAGGCGCCTGGAGATTGAGCGAGACGCCAAGATCCAGCTTCAAGATGACTTCATTTTCCGCTCTCAATTTAATGTTGGCAATATTGGTATTGCAATCTCTTCGGTGGACCAGCACTGGATAAAGGTGAATCCTCGCATGTGTCAGATGCTGCAATATACCGAGGAGGAGTTGCTGTTAAAAACCTGGGCCGAAATGACCTATTTTGATGACTTGCAAACGGATTTAGAGCTGTTTAACCGCATGTTAGATGGTGAGTTTGATGAGTACGAGATGGATAAACGTTATGTGGCTAAAGATGGAACGATTGTCTATACCCACTTAACGGTAGCTTGTCAGAGAGTGAATAATCAAGTTCAGTTGGTAATAGCAGGAATGTTAGATATCACCTCTCAGAAACAGGCAGAATCGGCCATGTCAAAAAGTCAGGAGCAGCTAGCACTGGTATTAGACAGCAGTGAGCTTGGGCTGTGGGACTGGGATTTAAAGTCGGATAAGGTCGATCGTAATGACTACTGTGCCAAGCTCTTGGGCTCAGGTGTCGAACAGCTTAATGAAGACGGACGGTTATGGATCAATGCTATTCATCCACAGGACAGGCTGGAGGTGTTACATGCGATGGATAAACACCTCAAGGGAGAGAACCCTCAATACACTGTCGAATATCGATTAAATACATTCAGCGGTGAGACGCGTTGGATACTCGATCGAGGCAAGGTTGCGAGCAAAGACGCTAATGGTGTTCCCCTTCGAGTCTGCGGCACGAATACGGATATCACCGACAGAAAGCGGGTAGAGGAGTCATTACAACTCGCGGCATCTGTGTATAACAACTCGAGTGAGGCGATGAGTGTTCAGGACAGCTTGGGTAATATCATCACCATCAACGCTGCCTTTACCGATATAACCGGCTATCAGGAGGATGAGGTCTTAAGTCAGCATATTCGAATTCTGCAGTGTGATAGAACCAGTAAAAGTCAATATGATCAGATGAATCTACAGATAACTGAAACAGGTCGGTGGCAAGGCGAAGTGTGGTTGAAGCACAAGAGTGGAACTGAATTTATTGTCTGGCTGACCATCAATACCATTTTAGATAACAAGGAGGAGGTCTATCGCCGAGTCGCACTGTTTTCCGACATTACCGATAAGAAACAGGCCGAACATATTATCTGGAAGCAGGCGAATTATGACCCCCTAACCGGATTACCCAATCGTAGAATGCTACTCGAATATCTGGGTACAGAATTACTTAAGTCAGACCGAAATAAAAAACATTTTGCACTAATGTTTCTCGATTTAGATTATTTCAAAGAGGTCAATGATAGCTTAGGTCATGATATTGGCGATCTGCTCCTCGTGGAAACGGCAAAACGTCTCAAGGGCTGCATTCGTGAGTCAGATGTGGTGGCAAGGTTAGGAGGGGATGAGTTTACTGTCGTACTTTCGGCGATAGAAGATCACAAAGGGGTTGAAAGAGTTGCCGAAAATATTCTCTCCAGGCTGGCTGAGCCATTTAATCTTGATAATGAAAGTGCTTATATTAGTGCGAGTATCGGGATCACCCTCTACCCTGACGATGCCTCAACTATCGATGGTCTGCTCAAACATGCGGATCAAGCCATGTACGCGGCAAAAGAGCAAGGGAGAAATCGATACCACTATTTTACCCCTTCTATGCAGGAATATGCCAAATACCGGATGCTGCTTATTCGGGACTTACGAAAGGCGATAGTACGCAAAGAGTTTGAAATTTATTACCAACCAATTATCGAATTAACAGACTCCAAAGTGTTTAAAGCCGAAGCACTGATCCGTTGGCATCATCCCGTCAGAGGAGTGGTATCACCCGGTGAGTTTATTCCCGTAGCCGAAGAGACGGGCTTAATCATCGAAATCGGCAACTGGGTATTTGAGCAGGCTGCGAAACAGAGTGCGATGTGGCGTGAACGTTTTGGTGTCGCGATACAGATCAGTATTAATAAATCGCCTATTCAGTTCAGGGATGAGGGAGAGAGCTTCGTCGATTGGATCGAGCAGTTAAAAAAGCTCAATCTCGAGAGCAACGGGATCTGTGTGGAGATAACCGAAGGCCTGTTATTGGATGCGAGTATGGGGGTCTCTGAAAAACTACTGGCATACCGGGATGCCGGGGTTCAGGTTTCTCTCGATGATTTTGGGACGGGTTACTCATCACTGGCCTATCTCAAGAAATTCGATATCGATTATCTTAAGATTGATCAATCCTTCACTCGTAACTTAGAGTCTGATGCTAATGACGTTACTCTCTGCGAGGCCATTATTGTGATGGCCCATAAGCTTGGAATGAAAGTGATTGCCGAAGGCGTCGAAACCGAGTTCCAGAAAAAAATATTACTCGAAGCAGGTTGTGATTATGGTCAGGGCTACCTGTTCTCAAAACCTATTCCAGTTGCAGATTTTGAAGCGAAATACCTTATCGCGTTAACAGAGTTACCCAATGAAAAGGGTTCGCCGTAGCCAGTGATGCCTGATTTTGGTAGACTCCGCGCTCATTTATTATCCCCTGTGAGTTTTTCATGAAATTTGACGCACTCGAATTGAACCCCTCAATTCTTGAAGCCATCGATGTATGTGGCTATCAACAACTGACTCAGGTGCAATGTGAGGTTATTCCTGTTGCATTAACGGGCGTGGATCTTATGGCTTGTGCCGAAACAGGTACAGGTAAAACCGCAGCGTTTGCACTGCCCCTATTACAGAGGCTGCTCTTTGATGAGACAAATTTAGGTTCGCTCAGGGGCCTGATATTGACCCCGACTCGAGAGCTGGCGATACAGGTAGCAGAGAATATCTCTCGCTACAGTCAGTTCACAGCACTGAAAACCTTAGCGGTTTATGGTGGTGCCAATATGAACCCACAACGAAAAGCACTCAATGCCGGGGTTGATATTCTGGTGGCCACACCAGGTCGCTTATTCGACTTTATCGGCCAGCATGGATTAGACCTATCGAATGTGACCACGCTGGTTATCGATGAAGCCGATAGAATGCTGGATATGGGGTTTGTTCGTGATATAGAGCGAGTAAAAGCCCTTGTCGCAGCTGAGCACATTACACACTTCTTTTCTGCTACCTATAGTGATGATGTAAAGACGCTGGCGCAGAAAATGTTGCAATCTCCTCAGTGGATAAACGTCGCCCAGAGCCGATCGGCGTCCAGTGTCGAGCAGGAAGTCTATCTTGTCGATAAACGGCGTAAATCAGAGCTGTTATCTGAGTTAGTCGGTCGTAATAATTGGCAGCAAGTATTGGTTTTTGCCAGCAGTAAAGAGAGCGCAGAGCACCTTCAGAACGAGTTAAAACTCGATGGGGTTAAGAGTGCGGTGTTTCATGGCGATAAGACCCAAGGTGCTCGCAACCGTGCCCTCGATGATTTTAAAAATGGTGTGTTAAGAGTGCTGGTAGCCACCGACGTTGCGGCAAGGGGGCTGGATATCCAAGCCTTGCCTCTGGTTATCAATCTGGAGCTTCCCTTCGATGCCGAAGACTATGTTCATCGTATAGGACGAACAGGCAGAGCGGGTCTTCAGGGGCGCGCTATCTCCTTTGTATGCCCATCCGATGAGAAGATGCTCGAAGATATTGAAACCTTAATTGAGCTTAAGTTACCCCGTACAGTCCTTCCCGGGTATGAGCTTGGAACGCCACTACCTGCCCGCTATAGAGAAACTCAAGAGTCGACCAAGAAACGTGTCGAGAGACGTAAAGGGAAGCCTAAGCACGGGAAGAGAGGAACAAGCGGCGGTAATAGCGCAGATAAAGGTAAGTCTAGTTACGCAAGCCGAAGAGCCGATAAGAAACGTTAATCTGACGGGTCTACAAAGATAAAAAAACCGCCTACAGAGGCGGTTTTTGTTATCTGTTGAGCAATACCTACAGGTAGAAAATTAAAGCTCTGCTTCAATCCAAACTAAGCGGTGATCGGAAGAGATATCTTTACCGTTACCCCATTTCCCAACGCGTGAATCGTTCATCAGCAAGCGACCCTCTTCAAAGGTTGCCGGCCAGAATACGCCAGAGTCGATGATGTTTAGATCATTCGATGGGATAGCGTGATCGACACGAAGACCAAATGTGCTGGTGATACGATCCGGGTAGATGCTGTCACCACAGTCGCCAAGGGCGACACACTCAGTAGAGCCTAAGCTGTTTGGCGCGTAAACACCATCTGTAGCAAGCACGTTTACACGCTCATGATTCATCAGGTCTTGAATTGACTCCAGAAAGCCATCACCATTTTCAGGATCGGCATTAAGATCGCCCATAACCACGAAAGATGCATCCAAACCTAAACCACCTTTAACACCCGCATCATCATAGATATAGTCGGCATTTGATACATAGTCGCTCCAGAATTTAATCTCGGCACTGTTTAACAACTTGTTGTTTTCAGTGACGTAATCGAATACTGGTGGCGTTGGGTGAGATAGGAGCAGGTGAACAACTTTTTCACCATTGGCGGTTGGGATAAGAATTGGTGCATCGACATGGTTTTTAGAAGAAAGTGGTTTATGCGCCCATGCTTCGGCTGTATACCACTCATCTCCACACGCTAATCCATCAGGAATAGGCTTGTCTGGATTATCACAAACAGTGATCACTGGGTTAGTTTCGCCCGGCATATCTTTCCACTTAAAGTCTTGGAAAGTACGGATGTTATCTGTATCAATTGGGTACTGTGATAGTAGGCCAAAAGCATACTGTCCGTGGTAGTTACCATAGCCCCAAGCATCGCCAGGTAGCGCGACAGTGCCGTTTCTGTCGAGATCAAACTCACTCAATAAACCTGTGTTGGTCGAAAAGTTCTCAGTATAAGCAAACTGAATAGGCTCAAGCATCTTCTTCTCATCAGAGGTGGTGCCTAGACCATTTTGTGGTACTGCAAGATAGTTTAAACGGAAGCCATTAATTGCATCCTGATTTTCACCTATCCCGTCATTATTAAACTCACCCATCATCAATACCGCTGGACGTTCAGTTTGAATTACGGCCGCAACGTTACGGATCTGGATGATTTTTTCGACAATTTTTAATTCATCCTCAGTGAGATCATCTTCAAACCACTTGGTCATCAAGGCTTCTTGTTCTGGTGCAGAGTACTGCATTTCAGTGACAAGGTCTTCAAAGGTATAACGATCGAAAGAGAGGTTGTATGTTGCGAAACGAACATTCGTTGGTTCAGTTGGCTCTGGTGGATAGATGTTATTAGTTTCATCATTACATCCAGCTAATAACGCCATAGATATTGCAGCCGCAGCCGCTGTTTTTAGTAGTTTCATGTTGTGACCCATCATTATTAATTGTTATCTTTAGCTCATTTAGTTGAGCTTTCGGTGCATCATATACAGGTGTACATTAACGGATTATTAAATCGAGCAGTTTATCCGCCTTTTTACGCAAAATTTACTTTGTTTAACAGCTTGTGGGGTTTGTGTTGCGTTATTGTGTTTATGTGTTTTGAGGCTAGTTTTAACATTTTGGTTTGAATATATTTTTTTGTGCTCAAATCCTAAGACCACTAGTTATTGAGACTCTGTTGATTAATGCCTACACTGTTCGGCTTTCTTTGTGCTATTGAGAACCCGCTATGATAATTAAACCTATCGCCACCAATGTGATCACAGGCTTTCTGGGCGTTGGGAAGACCAGCTTTATTAAGCAGCTTTTCCTGAGTAAACCCGCCGATGAAAAGTGGGCCGTGTTGATCAACGAGTTTGGTGAGGTAGGCATAGATGCGGCGTTGCTTGGCGGTGGCGAGCAGGCTATCGAGATCCGGGAAGTCGCTGGTGGGTGCATGTGCTGCGCGGCAGGTGTGCCTATGCAGGTGGCGATAAATCAGTTGATAGCGAAAGCTAAGCCAGATCGCTTATTGATTGAACCTACGGGACTAGGGCACCCCAGAGAGGTGCTTAAGGTACTCAGTGAGCCACATTACCACAATGTCATCAATCTAAAATCGACAGTGTGTCTGGTCGATGCCAGAAAAATTGAGGATGCCCGATATAGGGAGCATGAGATCTTTAATCAGCAGCTGGAAGTTGCAGATGTCGTGCTGGCGGCTAAATCAGACCTCTATTCAGAGCAAAATATCGAAGGGTTGAACTCTTTTCTCTCTGAGAAATGGACGAGCAACGGCTCTGGTGATATCCCCGTTA
>Ga0070725_10002000_pt1 | contig 10937 bp, 7 predicted proteins | sample tdDd002_FD_69781 | JGI IMG/M metagenome (GOLD analysis project Ga0070725, IMG submission 69781) | Marine sediment microbial communities from the Atlantic coast under amendment with organic carbon and nitrate - tdDd00.2 | ecosystem: Environmental > Aquatic > Marine > Coastal > Sediment | place... | reverse complement strand
TTCCAGATCGGGCTTATCTGAAACAAGCGTCATCCAAGCCGTGAACAAAGTGCCAAAGTACTTTTGAGTCTGCTTTTCTAAGTGCTCAGCAAACTGAGATGGTGAAGAAAATCGGTGTAGCTCCGCAAAACAACCGAAACGCTCTTCGGCAGGAATTTCGATGACTCGAATCAGCTGACCTGCTTTCACTTGATAACCAGAGGACTCCATCAGCTCTGTCAGGCCAATCTCTCCATTGCTCAATGTCAACGTTCGCCAATTGGCAATATTCGCCAGGCCGCCTGTTTCCGTGGCTCGCAGCTTCCCACATCCATTTACGATTTGATAAGCCGCAGAACTGGCTTCTTCCGCAGAGCACAACCCTAGCTCATCCAACACAAGCAACATGTCGTGATGTTCTGATGCAACCGCCTCAATACCGTTAGCGGTTGTTTTCCAAGACTTGATATAAGACTTATCAGCATAAACAGACGCAGCGACAAACGATGTGACAGACTTACCCGACGAAGATGGCCCCATGATATGAAATGCCGCACTTTCCATCCCTACTGGCTTGAGAAGCGGTGCGGCCAACGCAACACCAACAGAAAAAATGAGCAGAGGATTGCCGACCAACAAAGAACCGACTTCACTTTGCCATTCCGCTAAGCTGCCTTCTGCCAAGCAGAGTGAATCAGCCATACCACCAGAAAAGTAGTAAGACTCATCTGACCGTCCGAAACTTTTCTCCGGAGTGACGAACACCTTGTCATGCCAACCTGTTCTTGTGACACAAAAGGCCGTTTCTGCCGCTTTGAGCTCTTCCCGCAAATAGCGCTGGACCATACTCCATGCAGTTTGCTCTGGCTCCAGCCAAAAACCGATATCGAACAATTCATCTCTTAACTGATAGTTGGTCCCTCCCATGATCTTTCTGGCTGGCACTATCATTCTGATCATCTGCCTGTCCATATTGATGATTTCAATGCAAGCACTGAACCCTGACTTCCGATCTGGTGAACGCGTTCTAGCAAGAACCTTGACCGAAGAGCTCAACGAACGCCAACCTCGCTCACGGCAAAAATACTGTAATTGATCATGGTGATGACGAAACTTCATATGACCTCCCTATCACAGGCTCAGAAGCCACTTCTGCACATCTTCAAGGCGAAATCTCACACTTCGAGCGCCAGGTGAGAGCGTGACTGGTGTAGGAAAGGAACCGTTTTTTACATAGCGGCGAATCGTCGCTTGAGATAGTTGCGTTAGTTTACAAACTTCTTGATAGCTTAATAGCTGATTTGATTGATTTTGTTCGGTCATGACTACTCCTGACAGTTAATGGATAATCAAGGAATAGTTTGCAGAATGAGCAATGCAAAGGCGCGTGGTGCTCAGGCCCAAAATGGGCAGATTGAGCAGAAAATATACCTGTAAAATGCTTTAGTTAGGGTTACAGAAGCAGATAATGAGGCGGTAATGCAGTCCTCTTTTCGTAGGTTACGTTTAACATTCTGCACAAGTATCGATTAACTGCCCCATTTTCACATGTGAAAGTGAGACGCTTATTGCGTAGTAAGCCACATTTTTTAATTATTAAGCCACTGTCCACCATTCTAAAAATTTGGTTTCAACTCAAATAAGTTGAGAAAAATCATAATAGTGATAGGGTATGCAACTGTGATAATTCCCCAAATTTTAGGGTTAAAAAATACCGTGGAGAAAGCATGATTCGCTGCCACCTAGCCCGTTTAATGGGCGAGAGAAAAATGCGCATTAGCGACGTGATGCGAGAAACCGGCCTAAGCCGTACCACCGTCACGCTACTTTACAAAGAAACCGCGCTCAAGGTGGACTTAGAAGCGCTCGATAAGCTATGCGATTTATTTAACTGCCCATTGAGCGACATATTGGAAAAAATGCCAAGCGATAGCCAACGCTAAAAAGCATCAAGGAGTGACGATATGTCGTCAGAAGCAGATACCAGAGCAAACTACATCGACCCAGCGTTAAAGGCCGCGCATTGGCAACCGGGCAATATCATTCGGGAACATTACTTTACCGATGGCCGAAAGCTTGCTGGCGGTGTCCGTGGCCGTCGTTGTTTCGTCGATTATCTACTCCACAAAGACAATCGTTACCTTGCAGTTGTTGAAGCAAAAAAAGAGTCCGAGCATCCAACCAAAGGTCTTCAACAAGCAATCGACTATGCCAAGAAGCTACTCGTTCGTTTTGTCTATTCAAGCAACGGTAAACAAACCTATGAGTTCGATTTAGAAACGGGTAAAGGCGACTACATCGAGTTTTACCCAACACCACAAGAGCTTGAAAACCGCTACGCGGGTATTAACTCGGACCTAGGCCAGCAGCTTCGTAATGTGCCCTTTCATTTAGAAGGCGCAATGCAGCCGCGTTATTACCAAGAATTAGCGGTACACGCTGCCACAGATGCCATTGGTAAAGGTAAACCTCGAGTACTATTAACGCTTGCTACCGGCACAGGTAAAACCTTTATTGCCTTTCAAATCGTCCATAAACTGTTTCAGTCCCGTTGGAACAAAGAATCTCCGGGTACACGTAGGCCTAGAATTTTGTTTTTAGCCGATCGCAATATTTTGGCCGATCAAGCCATTAACACTTTCAATCCATACGAAAAAGATCTCATCAAAATAAACGGTGAGGAGGTACGCAAGCGGGGTGGAGTCGTGCCAACTAATGCGCATATCTTTTTTGCTATCTACCAAGCCATTGCTGAGCGTGAAAATATTGAAGGCTACTACAAAGCGTATCCAAGTGATTTCTTTGACCTTGTAATGATTGACGAGTGTCACCGTGGCAGCGCTAATGAGACAGGCTCTTGGCGAGCCATACTCGATCATTTTGGCAGTGCGGTACATGTCGGCCTAACAGCCACGCCAAAACGTGAAGCTAATGTGGATACCTATGATTACTTTGGACCCCCCGCATTTGAATACTCATTAAAAGACGGCATCAACGATGGCTTTTTAACGCCATATCGTGTAAAGCGAGTACGTACCAACTTAGACGAGCTCGTGCTGACCAAAGATGACCAAGTGATCGAAGGTGAATCAGGGCAAGACGTCTATCAGGTAGAAGATTACGACAAGAAGATCATTGTTGATGAACGTACCGAACTGGTCGCAAAAGCCATTTTAGACAATATCAATCCACTAGAAAAAACCATCGTCTTTTGCGAAAACCAAAATCATGCACTGACCATGCGTGACATGATCAATAAACACAAAAAGCTGAAAGATCCGCATTACTGTGTGCGTGTAACCAGTGATGAAGGTAAAGTTGGCCGCGAGCTACTGGAAAAATTCCAAGATAACGACAAAGACATTCCCACCATCATTACCTCATCGCAAATGTTAACCACTGGGGTAGATGCCCGTAACGTGCGAAATGTAGTGCTGGATCGAACCGTCGGCTCAATGGTGGAGTTTAAACAAATTGTCGGTCGCGGCACCCGTGTTTTTGATGGCAAAGACTATTTCACGATTGTCGATTTTCGCGGTGCAACCAACAAGTTTTATGACAAAGATTGGGATGGAGAGCCTGAAGCGCCAGAGCCCGGTGGCACTGGTGAGCCAACTCCACCACCTTATACACCAGAACCACCCGGAGGAACAGATGGCCCAGAACCTGAGCCGGGTGAGCCAAAACCTCGGTTGAAAGTAAAGCTAGGCAAACACCGTGAACTGAAAGTCATTGACGTTGAAACCCGTTATATCGATGAAAACGGAAAACCTCTCACGCTGCAAGAATTTGTTGAGCGTTTGGTCACTCAATTACCAGGGTTGTTTAGATCGGTTGAGGAACTGCGGCAGATATGGTCAGACCCAGACGAGCGCGAAACCTTGCTCGGTAAACTCGTACAAGCAGGTTTTGATAAAGAGCAACTCGCCACACTACGACGCATGTTTGAAGCAGAAGAGTGCGATATCTTCGATCTGTTGGCTTTTTTAGCCTTTGAACAGCCCATGGCAACCCGTAAAGCTCGTGCCGATCAAGTACGCACTAACAGCACCTTCTTTAATCAGTACCGACAAGAAAAGGCACAGCAGTTTTTGCACTTTGTGCTCAATCGTTATGAGCAAACTGGCAGCTCGGAGCTATCACGCGAGCGCTTGCCTGCTCTCATCGAGCTATCAGGCTTGGGTACAGTGAAAGACGCTTCAACAGCATTCGGTGGAAAACCAGCCTATTTACTGGCGGCTTTTAAACAATTACAACAACAACTTTATCACGTGAATTAAAATGGAATTAACCTTACCTCCAAACCACCTTAATCCTAATGAGCAAACATTTAAATTGGAGAAGTTTTCAGCTTTAATCGGTGAAAATGGATGTGGGAAGTCATCTATCCTTCAAACTATTTTTGAAGGACGCATGTCGGATGTTATGTTGCCAGACTGGAAAATTGTTTGTTTTTCTTCTGGGCATAATGAGCGCTATTCAAATTCATTTTCAACTTTTCTTAAAAAGGTTAGGAAATCAAAAAACGGTCTATCGTTGCATTGTTTTTACTATGACAAATCCTGGTCTCCATTATTAATTTTTTTGGCTTCAGTCCTCAAAAAAAATGGAAAAGTAAGGGAGTTGCTAAAATCGTTAGGGCATGTTCAAGAAAGTGATGATTTAAGGGATGATCTTAGCTCAAAACTATCTTGTAGTTTCAGAGTTGATAGGCCTTACGTCAACAAGGTTGCAGCGGCTCTAAAACAAGAAGAGACTGGGGTGACTGATACCATCCGATCGACACCTTTTTTTAGAAGTCTTTCAAGTTTTATCGAAAGTGTTATAAACGAAGAATATGATTTCGAAGATATAATCTCAAAACAAGAAATTACAATATCGAGCAAAGATATCTTCAATACGTCTTTTGAATCTGGCTACGCTGAAGGGGAGACTAGCATATTTGGTGACGATCCAGCAGTTACGTTTTTAACTCAAGCAATTGATGCAAACAACCCAATAACTAAAACAAGTCTCAGATTGAGATTTCATAATGACCTTTCTTTATCTGAAGTAAGTGATGGTGAATATCAGTTGTTGTTTGTTTATGCACTTTTAGACCTTTTTGATAACGAGAAAACACTATTTCTGTTTGATGAAGCTGACAGCCACCTCCACTACAGGAATATCAATAAGCTATGGTCAAGTATTGCCAACGCAAAAGGTAAAGCTTTGATGACTACTCACCTATTGGATTCCATATCTGAAATCGGAGTTGAGAACATTCATGTAGTAAAGCAAGGTCGTGTTTTGCCTTTCACTGAAAGAAAAGAACTGCAAGAACGTTTAGAACAATTATCAAATATTAATAAAGCAAAGCTAAAGACTTATGCACTTCATGAAAGCATCGTACTTATGGATAACGAGAACGATTGGGAAATCTTCACTCGCCTTGTTATAAGGAAGTTTGGACAAGAAAAGAAAGAGGAGATCTGCTCTATATTACGGAAGATATGCTGTATTTCCGTAGAATCAGGCTGGAACTCCCATACGTCATCTTTTGCAGCAAAAAAGCTTAAGTGGCTAGAGTCCTTTGTAAGCTACATTGATGGAAGTAATCACAAAGCCAAAAATATTTACTTAATTTGCGATAGAGATAGCCTGCCATTAGCGAGCATAGATAACGAAAACTTACAACTAAATGGCGGTAAAGATCTTATATCTTCGATAGCAGGAAAATCCAAAATCAATGCTGAAATTCTTGTTTGGAGAAGGCGCGAAATGAAGCATTATCTTCTTTCATATACGGCATTGAGGCATCACCAACTGCTCACAAAGATTAATAATGACTCTTTAGGGTTGGCCTGCTATCTCCATCAGAATATGAATGGCGATTATCAGTGCTTGGTAGATGAAGAAACTGGCAACAAAGCCCCGTTGGTAACTCAACACCTTGGAGAAGACTTAGAATTTAATGAAGGGCTTGGTCAACTCGCATCAAGGAAAGTCAAAAGCATTCTAGATCCGTTAATTAACATAAATGGTAATGGATTAGACGTTCCCAAGCTCCAAGCCTATATCGACCTGATTCCGCCCGCAGAAATCAGCGAAGACATCACCAATATGTACAATTTTATTATCGGAAAACTATAAGCCATGTCATTACAACAAAAGATCGACCGAATTACCGACATACTGCGCCGCGACGATGGCATTAGTGGTGCTATGCACTATACCGAGCAAACCTCTTGGGTGTTGTTCTTAAAGTTTTTGGATGATTACGAGTCTGAAAAAGAAGATGAAGCGGTACTGTCAGGTAAAGCCTATCAACCGGTTTTGGATGACGAACACCGCTGGTCGAATTGGGCCTGCCCGAAAAATGCTGAGGGCAAGCTAGACATCAACAAAGTTCGCACAGGTGATGACTTAACCGATTATGTGAATAACGAGTTGTTTCCCTACTTAAAGAGCTTTGCCAACGCCGCCGTTACAGGTTCAGACCCAAAGTCCTTCGCCTATAAAATTGGTGCCATCTTCCAGTATTTAGACAACAAGGTAGCGTCTGGCCATACCTTGCGTGAAGTGTTGGATATTATCGATACCCTGAACTTCCAATCCAGCGATGAAATGTTTGAGTTGTCGTTGGTTTATGAAGGCTTATTGCAAAACATGGGCGATGCCGGTGGTTATGCGGGCGAGTTTTACACCCCGCGTCCAGTAGTGCGTGCCATGATTAAGGCCATTGACCCACAAGCCGGGCAAACCATTTACGATGCAGCGGCTGGCTCGTGCGGATTCCTAGTAGAAGCCTTTGACCACCTGAAAGCAAAAAAGAGTGCGCTTTCTACTGAGCAATGGGACTTTATCCAGCGTGATACCTTCTTTGGTTTCGAAAAAACCTCGCTGGCTTATGTGATGGGCATGATGAACATGATTTTACATGGTATCGAGTCACCCAATTTGTTCCGTGGTAATACCTTAACTCAGAATATCCGCGATATTCAGGAAAAAGACCGTTACGACATTATTCTGGCTAACCCACCGTTTGGCGGGAAAGAAAAAGATCAGATCCAACAGAACTTTCCTATTAAAGCGAATGCCACCGAATTGCTGTTTTTACAACACTTCATGAAAACCCTGAAAAGTGGCGGCAAAGCAGCCATCGTCGTACCAGAAGGCGTGCTGTTCCAAACCAACAGTGCGTTTAAACAGGTCAAACAAGAACTGCTGGAAAACTTTAACCTGCACACCATTTTAAGCCTACCCGCTGGGGTATTTTTGCCATATTCGGGCGTAAAAACCAACGTGCTGTTTTTCGAGCGTAGCGGCGGCACCAGCGATGTCTGGTACTACGAATGCGAGCCCGAACATAAGCTCACCAAAAACAAACCCATCACCGATGACCACCTAAAAGAGTTTGTTGAGCTGTATAGCAGCCGAGAAACAACCGATCGCTCTTGGACAGTTTCAGCTAGTAAATTGGCTGAAGACTATGACCTATCGGCCAAAAACCCAGCCAAACAGAAAGATGCCGAGCATTTAGCACCTAGCGATATTCTTAAGCAGATCCGCATCAAAGAAAAACTGGTGTCAGGCATATTGGATGAAATTGAAGACCTGTTGGTGGAGAAATAAGCATGGAGCAGGTTGATTTTAATGCTCCAACAGGCTGGAGCTGGAAAAAATTTAAAGATGTCTGTGTGCTTAAAAGGGGTTACGACCTTCCAACACACGCGAGGTCAGCAGGCGACTTCCCTTTATATAGTGCAAATGGCGTTACCGATTACATTGACCAATATAAAGTTGATGGACCAGGCGTTGTAACTGGTCGAAGTGGCACGATAGGGAAAGTTCATTTCGTTGAGGGTGATTACTGGCCGCTCAATACGGCACTTTACGTACAGAAATTTAATGGAAATCACCCGCGTTTTATAAAGTACTTTCTTGAAAATTTTGATTTAACTCGCTTCGCTTCTGGTGCAGCAGTCCCGACTCTAAATCGTAATTCACTTAGTGCAGAGTTGGTGTGTGTCCCAGATAGCGTAGATGAACAAAAACGCATCGTCGAAAAACTCGATGCACTGCTCACCCGCATCGACACCGCTATCGAGCATTTGCAGGAAAGCGTCACACTGGCTGATGCGCTATCTCAGAATGGGCTTGATGTCTATTTTGCTGAACTCACAGAAACAAACCCCGAGTTAACCTTGTCAAAGTTAGCTGATTTTATATCTGGTTATGCATTCAAAAGCGGTGACTTCACATCAGAATCCGGAATTAAGCCGATTAAAATAACCAACGTTGGTGTTAATGAGTTTTCTGAAAATGCAGAAGAGTTTCTGCCAGCTAACTATGAAACTGAATATCAGAGATTTGCAGCAAAGACGAACGATATCGTAATCGCATTAACTCGTCCGATAATTAATGGCGGGTTGAAAGTCTGCCGAGTACCTGAAGCTTATAGCGGAGCGCTAGTGAATCAGCGTGTCGCTGCAATAACTTCACACAACAAACACGTATTAGATTTCATTTATCTTTACTTGCAGTCATCCCGCACTAAAAATTATGTGCTGGAAAAATCTAAGTCCCTGAATCAGCCGAATTTATCAATAACAGACCTAAAGAACCTCACGCTTCCTTTACCGGTTAATGACGAGGCCATTGCTAAAGCGGTTGCTGATTGCAATGCTTTGATATCCAAAGCAAGAAAGAGCAAAGCTGAAATTTCTGAAAAAATAACAATGATGCAGCAACTAAAAGCATCAATTCTCGATTCCGCCTTTAAAGGCGAGTTCTAAGGAGGGAGTATGAGTTTACAAACCAATCTCAAAGGTCGCTTACGCAACACTTCTTTACCTAAAAGTCACGGCCTGATGCCTGTTTTTGAGGCGGTGGTAAACTCTATTCACTCGATTGAAGAAAAAGGGAATAGCGATAACGGTAAGGTTGTTCTTCGGATCGATCGCGCGACTCAGGAGAGTCTAGATTTCGACGCCAAATCGCTACCACCTATATTGGGTTTCACTATAACTGATAATGGTTGTGGTTTTGATGAAACCAACTTTAAGTCATTTGAAACACTGGACTCCGACCACAAAATTGACAAAGGCTGCCGAGGTGTCGGTCGCTTGATGTGGTTGAAGGTGTTTGACTTAGTTGAAGTAGAAAGCCATTTTGTCGATGGGGATGGTCAGCTAAAAAAGCGTGTATTTCGCTTTAACGATAAATCAGGCGTCCACAGTGAAAATCTTCAGGTAGCTACCGAACAACAGTCAGGTACTCAAATCAAACTGTTGGGATTTGATGAAAGTTATCGAAAGCAGGTACCAACCAAGGGACTAACTGTAGCTAATCAGCTACTTGAGCATGTGCTCTGGTACTTTGTTCGTCAAGGCAGTGCTCCCAATATACAAGTCGAAGACGCTGGTGAGATTTTCGAACTGGATTCCTTGCTCGAAGAACATATGCACGCCAGTGCATTTCTCGAAACGATAAAAATACGCGATTATTCGTTTGATCTAACTCATATCAAGTTTCGTGCATCGGTAAATAAAAAGCATCAGTTAGCCTTGTGTGCCGCTAATCGTTTGGTTAAAGAGGAATCCATTCAAGGAAAAATTCCTGGCTTGTACGGCAAAATATCTGACGAATCGGGGGAATTTACCTATACCTGTTACGTGTCTTCAGGCTACCTAGATGAGCGTGTACGCAGCGAGCGCACCTCTTTTGATATTGCCGAAAATGTAGAGGACATGCTAAACGAAGTAAGCTTTAAAGATATTCGCGATGCAGTGCTCGCACGCACGAAAGAATATCTGCAAGATGTTTTGGCAGAAAATGTCTCAGCCGGTCGTAAACGCGTAGATGATTTTATTAATAGCCATGCACCCCGATACCGGCCTATTGCTCACTATGTTGCAGAAGAACAGCTCATTGTTGACCCAGAAAAGTCGGACAAAGACTTAGAGTTACATCTACATGCTCAGTGGTATGAGGTCGAGAGACAATTAGTCAGTGAGGGTCATGACATCATGCAACCTCAAAATGAGGAGCATATAGAGCAGTACAAGGAACGACTGAGCGAGTATCTGCAAAAAGCTGAAGACCTTAAACAATCAGATCTCGCTAATTACGTATCCCATCGAAAGGTCATTATTGATCTGCTGCAAAAATCCATCGAGCGACTGGATGATGGCAAGTATGCTCGTGAGGATATGATTCATGAGTTAATCATGCCTATGCGTAAAGATTCCAGTGAGGTTTTACTGGATTCTTGCAATCTTTGGCTGATCGACGAACGTTTAGCATTTCACAACTATTTGGCTTCCGACAAAACTTTGAATGCGATGCCGATTACTGGTAATGATTCGACAAAGGAACCGGATTTACTCAGCCTAAGAGTGTTTGATAACCCACTGCTTGTTAATGATCAAAATAGCTTTCCCTTAGCATCTATCACTGTGGTCGAGATCAAACGCCCAATGCGCAACGATATGCGCGAAGGTGAAGATAAAGACCCAATTGATCAGGCTCTCGGTTATTTAGAGCGAATACGAGAGGGAAAAGTAAAGACAAAATCAGGCCGCCCAATACCCGGCAACAACGATATCCCCGGGTATTGCTATGTGCTTTGTGACCTGACTGAGTCCATGCATCGTCGCTGTCGCAGGGCCAATTTGCGCATTACATCTGACGGAATGGGTTATTTCGGTTACAACGAACCATCCCATGCCTACATCGAAGTCATTAGTTTCGACCAGTTAGTAAAGGCAGCCAAAGAACGAAACCGTGCATTCTTTGACAAGCTTGGACTTCCCTCTATGTAAGTAAAAAGGTTGATTGCATGACAGATAATATCCCCCAAGCTCCTCATGGTGAGTTTGTTCTTTTCACCAGTGCTGACGGTCAAACCCGCGTTGAGTGTCGTTTTGAGTCTGACACTTTGTGGCTTTCTCAGGCTGCAATGGCTGAGCTTTATG
>Ga0070725_10001999_pt1 | contig 10939 bp, 5 predicted proteins | sample tdDd002_FD_69781 | JGI IMG/M metagenome (GOLD analysis project Ga0070725, IMG submission 69781) | Marine sediment microbial communities from the Atlantic coast under amendment with organic carbon and nitrate - tdDd00.2 | ecosystem: Environmental > Aquatic > Marine > Coastal > Sediment | place... | reverse complement strand
CCAGTTCAAAATTCTTTGATAAAAGCCCCTGTAAGGCTCTTTTAAATCGAGGTTGTGATAACGCGCCTTGGTTTAATACAGTTTGACCGGCTTGAACCTTTAATACCCAAGAGTCACTTAATCCATGCACTGCATTCTCAATGCGAGGAGGATAATTCAGCGCTTTGACGTTACCGCCAAGAGAGGCCGACAACTCACTAACAGCCGCTGGACGCGTAAACTCAATATTAGTGTATCGGCCCTGCTTAGCCATTGCTGCTTGTTGTATTTCAGCTTGAAGAGCGTGGCTAACAACTGGCGTGATTGCCAAATAGCCATCTCGATAAGGCAGGCGAACTTGAATCGAATATTTATCGACACGACTGGGGCTCTCATTGCTAGGCAATGAAGCTTTAATCCTGCAGCACAAATTCATGAAATGCTTCACAGACATACCAAGTTGCTGAAAAGCTTCTTTCCACTCCTTAGGAGCATCAGCCAAAAGAGTCGCGAGGCAACAAACACGGCCTTGCCAATTAAAATGACATGAAAACAACTTTGCTAAATTCACTTTGGCACTGTCATGTGACCAACCCAAAGTGCTTATGCAGTTTGCACTACTCAATACATGAGGATGTGAAAACGGAGGTGCTGTTATCAGCCTTTGCTTGCTGACTCGTATGTCGGGATACTTTAAATTATGCGTATGTAACCATTGCACCTCGCCAATACAGGCATCTACATGTGCATCAGTATTGAGTGTTTGCTTGGCTAACCGTTTATCAAGTAGATCATCAACCCGTTTTCTAGGGTAAGTCAGATTAAGTAGAATAGTTAACGCAGCAGCTTCATAACCTGTCACATCCATCGGCGCGGTATAGGCAGTAAATGCTCGTCTTAAAACGATATTCCGCTCAGAGATATCATCAATGTCGAGCAATTCTTGGAATTTTAGTTTATCTACCATGCTGATAAGTACATTCCTTGTTTATCGTTGCCAAAACTAGTGTTGTACTCAATAACTTGTCTTAAGTAGAACACACCAATATGAGGACCGATTCGTGTGCGAATCTTTTGTTTAAATCCAGCAGTTAACACACCATCTTGATAAAGCCGATACACTTGCTCATGAGTGGTCGATAGTAATACTGCGGTTTCAGCCACAGAGACCAACATATCAGCCACATTTGGCTTTTTTGACTTAGGGTGCGACTCTACTAGTTTGCTGATGTATTCCATCAAAGCAAGGTAGATAAAATGCGGCTCTTTATCTTCAGGCAGTAAACACTGGGAATCTAAAATCAGCTCACCGTAAATTGACCGAAATGATGTGCGATTAAACAGGTCAATAAGCCTCACCTCAGCACCAGTAGTCACCGCATCGAGTTCTCGATAGAAACTTGTAGGCCAGTCTTCAAAGTAGCCAACTGATCCATGCGTCATACATTCAGTATTTTTAGCATGACGCTTCTGGTACCAAAGCAAAGCGGCAAATCGATGAGTCGCAGATGTCCCCATAAATAACAGAGGGTTGTTAGATAAGGCATCACCATCAAACAAGCTACGGGATAATAGAACTGCTTGGCTATCGGCTTTTACACTCGGAGCGGTAGCCAACTCAAAACCGCATGAGCAGTGAGCAATAGATTCATTTTCAATGTAATTGATAGGCTGCTGGCACTCAGGGCATTGATGAAGTAACTCACAACTATGCTTAGCGCACACCTCAACAGGCTTTAGATGCCAAACTTGGCGAATATAAGGTTTTTCTTTCAAACATTGAGGACAAATCGGTACGCTTTCAATACCATTTTCTCCCGCGTTTCGGATAAAGCTAAGCGGAATATCAATGCCGTTGCGATGCACTGCCGACATACCTCCCACAAACGTTCTATTAGATCGTAGTAAGGCTAGCTTTTGTAACTCATGGGGAGGTAGATCAAGGAGGGATTCTAGCAAGCTCAATGCCCGCATTCTAAAGTGGCTATTATGTTGGGCATGGTAAACATTGAGGCGTTTTAGTTCGATGGGGAAAGCGCCATGAGCTTCAAAATCGAGTTCATGAAGCTCCAACCTGATGGCCAAACTCAGCTGCTGATAGGAGTCAAAGAAGTTCTCAGCAACAACTCGCAGCAGGTAGCTCTCTAATGACTCATCAGAGAATGCGCGCGCATTAGGAGAAAAAAGAAATGCCATACATAACCAAAACTAAGGAAATCTTAGTTTCAATCTATATTAATCTAGAACTGCTTTGCAAGGAAAATTAAAGCGTACTAAATAGTTTCTGGCCCATTCATTGTTAGATTAAAGAGCTCATACACATCCTATTTATCACACTTTTCCATACAAGAGTTTATGTGTCAGGCAAGAATCAATACCAAACCAGCTTCAGATTTTTATTAAAAAAAGGGGGATTATCCTAGTTAAATCAGATATTTTTGACAGCTAAAGAATAAGCTCTTTCTCACTTCTATTTCAGTGAGTTAGGGAGTAAACTGCGACGTCAATGATAATAAATTCACGCTAGGCATTCGCTAAAGCCCTCAATCACCTGCGTGACAGCCTCCAGCCTTTTTTCTCTTTTAAAAAGGCTCCCAATAGGCATTTGAACTACTAATACTATCTACAAAAGATAAAAACTTAAATGTCAAAAAAGAGATTGTAAAATGCTTAAGTCAGAAAGCAAGACTATACAGTTGAGGATGTATCCAGCAATAAATGGCGATTCCTTTTTGCTTAAAGCAAATTGGCCTGAACCAGTGAATATATTGATAGATGGAGGTTACGCTTCAACGTTTAAAAAATATATCTACCCTGATTTGAATATCCTAGCGTCCCAAGGCCACTGCCTAGACTTAGTCGTAGCAACACATATTGATTCTGACCACGTTGGTGGTCTAATAGAGTTCTTTAAACAAAATGGAAACTCGAAAGATCCTCAAATTATTCAGGTGAAAAATGTTTTACACAATAGCATTCGTAGCTTGAATTCGGCGACTGCTGATAAGTTAAGAAATGATGACCTTGAGTTGTTGAATGAAATATCTCTCCAAGGATATTCAGCTTCTGCGGAGCCTGTATCTGATCAAGAAGAGATCAGTGCTAGTCAAGGAAGTTCTTTAGCAGCTTTATTACTTGGTGGTGGGTTTAAATGGAATGGTGCTAACGGAAGTACTAGCATTGATTGCTATAACACTCCTTTTATACAACTTAAGGAGAAAGTACATCTACAGCTTATCAGCCCTCAACCACAGCGTTTAACAGAGCTTAAAAGTTGGTGGATGAGAGAGTTACGAAGGCTAGGTTTCATTGGAAACCTTGGCGAAAGTGCTGTTTTTGATGATGCCTTTGAGTTTTTATGTTCGCAAAATAACTCGCAATCAAGTGATACGGAGTCATTAAACCAAATCAGCGCTTCAACGTCTTGCTCTCTAAGTAAGATATATTCACCTGACAAGTCAGTAACAAATTCAAGTTCGATCGCATTTATTGCTCACGTAGGATCTGCAAAAGTTCTTTTTTTAGGTGATGCATGGTCTGAAGATATTGAACTACAGATTAAGAAGCTAAAAACTGAAAATAAGCCTCTTATTTTCGATGCGATAAAAGTATCTCATCATGGGAGCCTTCATAACACGAGTGTCTCATTGTTGGAGTTAATTGACTCATCTGCCTTTTTTATTTCGTCTAATGGGAGCCTCCACAACCATCCAGATCTTGCTGTCTTAAAAGAAATTGTCGACAGACCAAGCGAGTTTAAGCGAAACCTCTACTTTAGCCATTCAACTCTCGCATCTAAGAAAATGAGCAACTACAAATCAAAGTCTGGATCTGAATTTGTTATTCATGAAAGTGCAAATAATTGGATTGAACTTACTACGGAATTATTATGATTGAAAATATTGTCAAAGCATCCACTTGTAAGGTTGAATGTGGGTCAGAACTTGGTACAGGCTTTCTAGTGTCAAGTACGTTAATCCTTACTGCTCGCCATTGCATATCTGATGCATTCGATAAGCCTGAGACTATTAACCTAAAATTCCCAGACTACAGTACTGAATTTGAAGCAACCATCGTGTCAGATAGTGAGGAATTCGATATATGCCTGCTATCTATTTCGCAAGAAGTCGACCTTATCCCGCTCCAGTTTGTTGATTCATTACCACGAGAAGGCAGTATTTGGTATGCTTTTGGCTTCCCCAAAGTCAAAAGGTCATTAGGACATAGAGTTAATGGCAATGTGTCTCAATCACTTAGAGAGCCTAAACTTAAAATTGATCTGGATTTAGCTTTAGACACCAGTTCTGCATTAACAGCCTACGAAGGACTATCTGGTTCTCCCTTGATATGTGAGAATGAGTGTTGCGGCCTCCTCCGAATAAAAACTGATAAAACACTAGGTGCTATAAGCGGTTCTCAAATAGCAGGGTTCCTCCTGCAAAATGAAATTCAGACAAAGAGTCGAAATTCTATACCAGAAAAACCTTTAGCTGGAAGAACTGAGTTTACTTTACAATTTGAGAAAAAACTTAAGGACAACTTTGGGAAGTATATATTTCTTGGGGGGGCAAATGGTATAGGTAAAACAACATATTGCTCCAACTTCCAAGCCTCAGACCCTTCATTGTTAATACTTGGTTCTTATAGTTTTTCATCTGTCGAGCGTGAAGCTGGTGCAGCTCTTCGTATTCAACCAAATGTATTTTTTGATTGGATTTTTACATCTATTTCAACACTATTAACAGGCAAAGCAGCCCGAAAAGAGGAAAAATCATTTTCAGAATTGGTAGAGCATACTAGCCACATTTTGGATGATTTCTCTAAATACTGTTTGTCCAAAGATCTCTTAGGTGTCATATTTATTGATGGATTAAATGAGGCTCAAGCTATAAGTGATGAACTGTTTTCTCAGTTTATTGGATTGCTTCCTATAACCCTTCCAAAGGGGATCACTGTTGTCTTCACCGCACCAAACTTTGAGATTATTTCACCTCATTTTACTGGAAGGGTTAATTCGGAGAATCAAATAGAACTCCCGTCATTGCAAAGAGATGTAGCCTACAACTACTGTTGCCGCGAAATTCGAGAGGACAGGTCTTCACCTTCTGTCATCACACGTATTTGTGAAAAGGCTCAAGGGCATCCACTTTACCTTAGGTATTTAATTGAGTTCGTAAATAATTGCACTGGCTTAGATGAGCTAGAAAGTTTCCCTCAATTTTCAGGGAGTATAGGTGAATATTATGAGCAGCTTTGGTCGAGGTTACTTCAAGATCAAGAAGCAGTTCATTTACTCGCCATATTGGCACGCTTAAGGTGGGGGATTGATATCGGTGTTTTACCAAATATATTAAGACCCGAAGAAGTGGCAGTATTAGTACCCACTTTAAGTAGAATACGTCACTTATTGGCTAATTCTGATCAAACTACCATCTACCATTCATCATTTGGTGAATTTTTATTGGAAAAAACTAGCCGACTCAACGAAGTCATTGAAGGTAGGCTTACAGATTTTTGTATACAGTATAGTGAACTTGAGTATTGTGCTCTTAATTCTGTATTTCATGCACTTAATTCTGATTCTAGTGGTCTCTTGTTAGCAATACAGCTGTGTGAACAATCCTGGGTGGATACGTGTGTTACCTTGGGAGTCAAACCTGACACCCTCTTATTTGACATTGAAGAAGTTCTCGCAGTAGTGGTTGAGTTCGGATCTACTGTTGATGTTGTTCGTATTCTGTTACTTTCTCATCGTACCAATTTCCGTTACAACACTCTTTTTACTCAATCAGCATATTTAATTACTGAAGCTCTTATTTCCTTAGGTAAACCAAAAGAGGCTCTTCAACACGCAATTCGTTTTAACAGATTGATTATAAGCCCCGATGAAACGTTTCGAGTAATCCTTCTTTTAAATGACAAAGATTATAAAGAAGAAGCCAGTGAGCTATTAAAATTACTAAGAAACTTGATTACAGAGTCTCTTTATCGAGATGAGCACACGATCGAAGAATATATTACTCTTTGTGGGCTATACATACGTAGCCTACTTTTAATGGGAGTTATTGATGGGAAATCGAGAACTCGCCAAGTAATTTCATTCCTATCACAATCAGTAACGAGTATACGAGACAGCATTGAAAATATCACTGACGACGAATTAAGCCACATACTTGTAGACCTTCAATGTCAATTCCCAGGGTTTTATTTATATTTTTATGATTCTTATGCCGGATTGTCAGAAATAAGAGAAAGAGAGCATCCAGTACCAGAAAATATATTGGAATTACTGATATACACATTAAATCAAGCTATGTCATGGCATTCTGGCTCTCAGAAAGTTCAATCTTACAGCTCTTTGCTAGCTGTTTTTTCAGATATTGAAGAAGTTCTTTCTTCCGATTCATTTGCTAATACTGACATTACTTTGGCTGACGCCAGTATGCTCATAAAGCTTGGTGCACCTAAATCACTAATTAAAAGTGTATCAATTGATCATCATAACCTTCCAATGACATTCAGCCTCTTAGATGAAAGTGGCGTCGAACTAGATTATGAGAAACTATATGAACATCAAATGTATTGGCGAACAGTATCGTTTCTGGACAATGTTCAGGAGTGCCCCTTAGTTTCTAATTTCGATCAAATTAACTGGCTACAATCCTTTAAACAATTGTTTAGTGCATTATCATGGTGTGAAGGTAAAGCACGACGAGGCAAGATTGAAAATGACAAGGAGCTTCTTCACCTTGCACTAGAAAACCTTCAATCCAATGTATTACAGCCCTTATCGTTTAGTCTACAAGAGCGAGTCACGTGGGAAAATAGTTATTTTATTCCTGAAAAAGCACTTCCTTTAATATATAGAACATTATCAGAACTATATTTAGAGTGTTTCCCAGATGAACTTCAGTTTTTTTTAAAACATGTTTCCACAAACTTCAATCGTCAGTTAGGCATATATTCTGAAGGGTTTAGAAATGTCCTATTCGAAATATCAGACTCGTTTACCTCTTCTAGTTTAGAGGAAGAGGTAGAAAATGAAATTTTCAATCTTATTAACAAATGGAAAGATTTTATTGTCGATAATTTGGAAAACCGCCATGAATTAGTACCTGAACTCTTGAAATTAATACCATTATTCGTCAAAGTTGATGCGAAAGAAATTGCGGAACAGCTTTATCCATATATGCTGAATGTATCCATGGGCCCTAACTGGTACAAGGAAGATCAATTTGGGTTGATGGTTAGTTATTTAACTAATGCAGAGACTTTAAATGATAAATCGGTAGTGGCTTCGCAGATAGCTGGCTATCTAGAAAAGGCCTCAGGAGAGATGACTTTTCAGCGGTTTGTTCGATATGAAAAGGCTGCATTGATAGGAGAATTAGTTCGACAAAATAAATGCTCTCAAGCTATTAATTACTTCAAACGACAAACTTGTGGTACTTTGACTGAATTACGATCAGAAGCAACCAAAGGTGATATTGATAGAGTTAGTACCTATAGCGGAATGCGCTTTCCAGGCGGAGCTCTAGATGAGCAAGATGCCATTCTAAAAATTGTAAGTAATGTCAAAAATGCAAACTGGCGATTATGTTGGTCATTGTTAGAGATTTACTTGTTTGGCGATGACAGACACCTGTCTAATTATGCTTGTGAGTTTGCTGAGATAATCAACTCCGCTAGTACTGAACCAGAAATCATTTCAGAAATGGCAATTCGGATGAAGCTACTTATCGCCTCAGAAATGAATCCTGATAAATATTTAGACTTTATAACGTCTTTTAAACAGTCACTAAATATAACATTACACGATGACTTTCATGGGATATTTGAACTACTTCCAACTCAAGAAATAAGCAGTTTCCCTCCCGAAATATATGAAGAAAAAAGTATTGATGTACCCTCAGAATCTAAGAGTAAACGTGACGATGACATGTTATTTATGCCTGGCACTTTTGGTCGAGAATCAGCCACTGTTGAAGCCTCTCAATATTTGAAGAAAGCAGAAGCAAAGTTAGCTAGACAGAATACTAGAGAAGCGCAAAGTCTCGCGGTTACGGGGTTACAAATACTTCAACAGGGCGGATGGTCTATATGGGGTAATTTATCTGGTGAAGCAAATAGAATGATGGCAATTCTACAAGAAGGAGAGCTAACATTAGATGAAAAAACTCATCTTTATGCTCCTCTTATACTTGAAGAAAGATATGCGCCAAGATGGCGGATTGCAGAGCATTTGATTGATGAATCTGCCAATAAGCTTAACTCAGAACATAGCGCTTCTCTTGCTCAATGCGTACTGGATCACATAAAGCTGATGGTTGGTGATGCGCAACATGAGATTAGAGAATTTAAATTTATCGAAGACGAAGGTAATAATAGCACTTCTGAGGAGCTTTTTTCCTTCCTTGTTTGGATAGTCGATCATCCACAATGGTTACGCCAAGAGAAAGCTGCAAACATATTCACTTGGTTATTAGAAAATAATTCGTCTTATTATATTCATGCAGTGCCCCAAGCATTTTCTATGCAAACTGGATTTGGGGCTGATGTCCTTTGTGGAGTTTTAGCTTCTTTATCGAGAAAGCAGCCTCTTCAAACCTGGGATTTAATGAAACCTTTCCTCGACATGAATATTGTCATTGAAAAGTGTCACCATATCAGTCGCTTGACTGTGCTGTGCAATATTGCAGAGAGGGCAAGTGTTTTAGGTTCAACATCTGCATCTTCAGTTGCTTCTGACATTAATAGCATACTCAATGCAGAATTAACCCAGGGACAAGTACAAAACCAAGATATGAAATTACCAGATTGGGCTTTTTGCATACGAAAAGAATGGAAAGAACTAGACGCCGTTAAACTTATCAACGGTGAACTTGTTGCCTTGCTCAATGAAGAAATGGGTAACGTATGTTCCCCATTGGATATTGAAACAGCTTGGACTATTGAAAAAGCGGTTGCAAAAGGGTTTCAGGTGCTTGAAAAAAACCCACTAAACAGATGGGAATCAAGGGTTCGTTTTGCTTTGAACGTAGCTTTATTTCGAACAGAATTTAGGAAAGACAATTTAAAGATTGAACCAATTCTTAGGGTGTATAATCCCTCAACCTTGTGGCTTACTTTAAAAGATGGAAGTGAGTCTCGAGCTGAAAAAATATTTGAAGCTCTATCTAATGGATGTGATCCAATAGACGTCATTAACAATAAAAATTCAATCCTTTTGAACTATCAAGAGATAATAGATCGTGAAGATATTGGAAAATGCATACAAATCGAAATAACGGCGGTCTTAACTTCTAGATATTCTAACTATCAGCCCAATTTACCAGATGACAACGCTCTTTTCGGTTCGAAAGAATATCCTGACGAGGCAAAGAAAGTGGCTAGTTATGAAACTTGCCATCGTGTTGCTCCTGACTCTATTTTTTTGGGAACTTTCACTCCAGCATTGCCAACTACTTCGTTTATAAAGTTAATTGGCGGTAAACAAGAGGATTTTATACGGAGCAATTGGAAGCAAGGACGTTCAGACAACCTTCGAAGACCTGGGCTACCAAATCACGAAGGCTGTTTATTAGCCATTAAAAGTCATGCATTACATTTACCAGAAGGCCATAAGTTAGCTTGGATTTTTAAAGTTAACGGAGAGATTGTAGGTATAAGAAATGGAATGGAGAATAAATAATGAGTAAAATGGAATCAATGGACACCCCTCAAAATCGTTCGGAATTCGAACAGAACTTTCATCTTCTTAAAGAGAAAATACAGAATGATAAAATGCATTTTAATCCAGGCATGGGCTTAGGGCTTACTAAAGTAAGGCTTCTACCTAATGGACGTATTGACTTTTTAAGTGTTAACGAGTCAGCTCGGTTACACGCTAATACGATGGCACATTTTGATAGCAGTAGAATGAAAGAGTTGATGAAACAGCAAGAGGGTGAAAGCGAAAAGTAAACTATCAATACCTTATTATTTGTTCTAATGAACAATCATTGATGTAGTGAGATAAACCGTAGAATTAACCTTGTTGCAATACAACCTTTATCGATGCTCAAAGTGCTTTGTAGTAGCACTTTGAGCAAAAATGTACTACCGACTGAAACATCACAAGCCCATAATAGCTGGTTAGCAACCTTATATTGCGACGACTAAAGGCACTTAAATTATAAAACTATCTATAAATTACTTAATTTTAAAACCTATTCCCCTCTACCGCTAGATCTTGATATTTGCTCTATCAAAATATCTTTTTCTTCATCACTCATTTGCTCTAGAAGACATAGTAGTTGGGCACTCTTTTCTGACTCACAGAAAAAATAAGCTACTGGCACACCTAGTTCATCCGCCATCGCTTTTAGCGTGGCGTAATCGGGGGTGTGCTTACCTTTCTCATAATGATTCATACGCGCACTCGCCGTACCTGGTTCCATTCCTAACTGAATGCCCAATTGTTTTTGGCTGATGCCCATCGCTGTTCTTGCCTGCTTAAGCCTAAGCGGCAGTGGATTGCTCTGCTTTTCTGACACGAGTTCATTATTGTCTGATCCTAGATAACTTAGATTGTCTTAGTTTTTTTACTTAAGGTATACTAAGGAATCCTTAGCTTTTTGGGCCGCATTGTCAAGTTTTAACCAAATTCGATAAGGTCTGAACTGATAAAGGGAGAAATAGTTAGAGGATATTAATTATAGAAACGTCACGGAATGGCTCATTACACATTGAAATTATTAACAATTGGTAAATATCGTGACCCAATCAACTATCCGTATAAACGAAATACTTATTAGTATCTTAAAAAGTAAAACGCTCACTCAATTTTCAGCCGTTGAGTTGAAAAAAATGTTCATAAAGGCATTACCTGACACAAAAAACAAAGATGCTAGCCAATTAGTGCATAGAACACTGAATAAACTATGTAGCGCTAACTTCATTGAAAAACAGATTGATGGCA
>Ga0070725_10001998_pt1 | contig 10940 bp, 5 predicted proteins | sample tdDd002_FD_69781 | JGI IMG/M metagenome (GOLD analysis project Ga0070725, IMG submission 69781) | Marine sediment microbial communities from the Atlantic coast under amendment with organic carbon and nitrate - tdDd00.2 | ecosystem: Environmental > Aquatic > Marine > Coastal > Sediment | place... | reverse complement strand
TCAAAATCGCTTCACCAAAAGCGCTTGATCGCCGCGGCCAACCTTTACTATTAAAAGTAAAAGGGACTGTAGAAGTATTCTACAAGTAAATCAGTTTTACTGAACAAGCGTGTTGGTCAAGAAACTATTGGCCGACATTCTTCCTCTTAATTGCAAGTGTAAATCTACTTCAAGTACGCCCCTCTTATACCTTTAAATTGATCAACTCACACTCTATAGGACTAATTTCCTATACAGATTGGGACCTTTGATCGATGTTTCTACTCCTAACAATGGTGAATAATTATTCATTCAAAATAATTATAAAATCAATCAGGAGTATCTATGCGGTTTTTTCTGTCTGCCACAGCACTTGCTGTGAGTATGAGTATGGTAGCGCCTGTTGCAGCAAAATGGGGGAATGACACCTCAACATTTGTAACCGCAACACAAAGCTCTGCCTCACATAAAACGGTTGTCGATCACAAAGGCAATATAATTGTTGGTTATTCAGATCCGAGCACTGGCTATGACTTTCTAATCAACAAATTGGATCGTCATGGTAATTTTGCTTGGGAGCAAGGTGCAAAAACACTTTACGACCGCGAGCAATCATTCATCCTAACATGGTCAATGATGCTTGATGACGAAGGAGCTATTTACACTGGGTTTGAAGATTTGAATGTCTACCCATATAGCACCATGGTGTTTAAAACCAATTCAGACGGCAGCGCAGGCTGGGAAGAACCATTTATACCAACTCCTGAAGATGCTGGCCGCACGCTCCCAATTCACCTAACCAGCGCAGATGATAAACTCTTTTACGCCTTAGACTACGATACAAAAAGTCGCTCAGCCAAAGTTGCCGTAGGCATGCTTGATAAAAATGGAAACGAGCTTTGGCAAATTGCAGAGCAAATGGGGTCAACGCGTTTTTCATCCTTTACTCCTGTAAAAGATGGGTTAGTCGTGGTGTTTAGTGGGAGTCGTGAAGACGGTGCAAACTCGTTGTTTGTGCAAAAGTACGATTTCGATGGTAACCCTCTGTGGGGCGAGTCACCACAAGCCATTATGTTTGGTGATATTAGCTTACCAGCACGCGCATCAACAACCGCCGCGATTGTGCCAGATGGTCAAGGTGGTGTGACCTTAGCATGGTCCCACCCCACACTGTTCAATCGTATTTTGATGTTTCAACACATTGATAACGATGGTCAATTACAATTTCCAAACTCGGGTTTACGCCTCTCTCATGGGGACGACTTAGAGTTTGATAATGCCGCCCATCCTGCCTTGTTAGCAACCGATGATGGCTACCTGGTTGCTTGGGCCGCTCAGTATTCAAAGAATAACTTTGGCAATTATGGCCTATTCATGCAACACATTGCACACGACGGTTCGCTGATGTTAGGCTCTGAGCCAGTGTCATTGGTACCAATTCTTTATGGTGACACACAAGACTCTGGCTATTATTCCGCAGGTTATTTAAGTCGTTATGACGAAACGTTTTCTTTCACCTATTTAAAGTCGGAAGATTATACCTCGCAAACAGAAAACCTTTACCGCGTTGATTTCAAAATAGATGGCTCACTAATAAACAACCAAGTGATCGCTAAAGTCGATAAAGTAATTAATGGCGAGAGCATTTCACACTCTCCATTCGGAGAAACCATCGCAAGTCTGCGTACTACAGTCGAAAGAGATGCTGCAGTTCAACTACAAAGCATTAAACAAAATGGTGAGGTAGGCAATGAAGAAGGGATCCGTCTTGCATGGCCGGATAAACCGTTAACCACGCATGAAGATCAACCTTTCTCAATACGCCTGCCCTTTGTTGATGAATTATCAAGTGATTACAGCATACGTATTGAAGGGACGAGTGAAAATGATAACTCAGATTACAGCGCCGAAATTGACAACAGCTCTGTATTAGTGCAGATCACGCCTTCACCAGAGTACGCAGGAAAACTCCCTTTTGTACTGACTCTAACTGATGATAAAGACAGTAGCCGTACTCGTAGCATGAACTACACGCTAAATGTCACTCAAATCAACGATACCCCCAGCATTTCAATGCCACAGCAGATAGCAGCTAGCGAAGATGAGGTTGTCGTCGTGTCTGCAGAGGTAACAGACCCTGATAACAGCTCACTGAATATTGAGTGGCTACAAACGAGCGGTCCAACAGTAGATTTTGACCCAACAGCGATGGAGCTTAGCTTCACCAGCCCAGTTGTTAATAAAGCAGTCGATTTAGTGTTCTCACTCAATGTTAATGACGGCGAGTCAGCAACCACTGCCAGCACAAAAGTCACTATCGCCAACGATAAAAAGCCAACCTTATCGGGCCCGTCAAACATAAATGTAGAGGAAGGCAACAGATTCAATATCGATTTATTATTAAGTGCAGCAAAAGGCCCTTCGTCTATTTCTTGGCAGCAATTAAGTGGTCCTGCCATCACATTAAGCCACCCACAATCATTAGCCACTCAAGGTAGTGCTCCTTTTATTGATAATAAAGAAGAGCAAGCAACGCTGGCTGTTAGTGTGACAGATGCACATGGTGAAACAACAACACATCAAGTAAATGTCATCATAACCAATAACAAATCGAGTGGCTCGTTTGGCCTTAGCCTCATGGCGCTTTTTGGCATGCTGTTGTGCCGTCGCTCACGCCATATGAAGTAAAAACTAAAGAGAATTATTATGAAGAAGTCATTAATCGCCATGAGTATGGCAGTGAGCTGTGTTGCCAATGCATCTACGATACCCGCTCTATTTAGCAAACCATTTTCGTTTGAAGACAAAGTAAATACAGTACTCAATAAAGAGCACGAAGGCGCAACAAACCGCTATTTTGTTCATCTTCGTGGCCAGCCTCTAGCATTTGCAGCGCAAAACGAGCCAAGCTTTAAAGGCAAACTCGATACACAAACGCAATTTGCTCAGCAATTTAAAGCACAAGTAAAAACCGAACAACAAGTGTTTATGCAGGCAGCAAATCGTGTGTTGGGTGAAAAAAAGAAAGTGTTATACAGCTACGACACCGTGTTCAACGGTATCGCGATGGAATTAACCGAGCAGCAAGCTGAAAAGCTATTAAGTCTACCGAATGTTTTGAAGGTAGAACGTCAGATTGCCTATGAAATGCACACGGATGTTGGTCCTGAATTCATTGGTGCCAACCCAATTTGGAACGCTCAAACAATTCAAGCTATAAAAGCAAAAGGTGAAGGCGTTGTTGTTGGGATTATCGATTCAGGTATTAATACCGATCACCCATCTTTTGCAGCAGTAGGCGGCGATGGTTACACGCACACAAACCCACTCGGCAGTGGTAACTACCTAGGTGACTGTGTTGAGAACAACACCCTGTGTAATGACAAACTCATCGGTGTTTTTAGCTACGACAGTATCACCGACAGCTTCGGTGATATACGGCCACATGTAGGTGAGGACTATAACGGCCACGGCAGTCATGTGGCATCAACGGCTGCGGGTAACATTCTATATGATATCCCGGCATACCAAGTTGGCAGCTCAGAGCAAAGCGATGGTATACCGATAGAAGGGTCTAACTTCAGGCAAATTTCTGGGGTTGCTCCCCATGCAAACATTGTGTCTTTTCAAGTATGTATGCCAGTTTCTGGTTGTGACATGGGGGCGATGGTTAAAGCAGTAGAAGATGCAATTGATGCCGGTGTTGATGTAATAAACATGTCTATTGGTCCAAGCGCAGAGGGCCCTCAACCTTGGAATTCAGCAATTGATCTGGCTTTTTTATCAGCAACACAAGCGGGCATTTTTGTATCTTTATCTGCAGGAAACTCGGGGTCAGGTAGCAATACTGTAGGCCACCTAGCGCCATGGACAACCCAAGTCGCAAATGCAAGTCATGACCGCGTAGTTGAGAAAACTATCAACCCAGGAGAAGGTGTCACAACAACTTTTACTGAAATTAAAGGCCTTGGCGGATTCAGTAAAGCCATAAGTGCAGAACTTGTTTATGCAGGTGATATAGATAACTTACGCAAGCAATGTAACTTTTTTACCTGGAGTGATTACCCTGAACTTAAAGATAAAATTGTTCTATGTGACCGCGGTGGTATTAGTCTTTATGATAAAGTTGACCGAGTCCGTCAACTGGGCGGTGTGGGTGTTGTGATCCGCGATGTAGAAGGCAGCAACAATGAGCAGTACTCAATTCCTTACCCTATTGCTGGCATGCAGGTGTCACAATCTGAAGGAGAACAGTTGTTAACATGGGCTAGAACTGAAGCCTCTCCAAAAATCACTCTCAGCACTGGTAACGCAACTCGCCAAAGCAGTAAAGGTAACATCGTTAATACCTCATCGTCTCGTGGGCCAACAAGCTTCTTACCTGAACTATTATCGCCCCATGTAGCAGCACCAGGCACGGACATTTATGCAGCCTATTCAGATGAGCAACCGTTTAGTGCTAATCCAGCACCAAGTGATTATAGCTTTTTATCAGGTACATCAATGGCATCCCCTCATGTTGCAGGGGCTGCAGCGTTATTGAAACAGCTCAAACCTCAGTGGAGTGCAGCGGAAATCCAATCCGCATTAATGATGACCGCAAATAGTCAAATGACACGTGCTGAAGACGGTCAAGAAGCCAACCTTTGGGATCGTGGCGCCGGTATGATCCAAGTGGATAAAGCAGCTAACATAGGCTTAGTGATGCCAGCCACAACAGAAGCTTTCTTAGCGGCAAACCCTGATATTCAGGGTGATGTAAAAGCACTGAACATGCCTTATCTGATCGACAGCAACTGCCCTGGAACCTGTACGTGGGAGCGAACTTTCAAAGCAACACAAGCTGGAACTTATCATTTCAGTCAAAAAGGTAACAACTACGACCTCAATAATCTAAGCTTCACACCTGCAGAAGTCGCCCTAGCAGCGGGTGAAGAGATCTCTGTCACTATCAGCGCTACGATTAATGAATGGGCTGGTGACGAGTGGATTGACAGTAATGTACGCATCACCTCAGAGCAAACTCAGCAACCAGAACTAACGCTGCCAGTGCGCATTAAACCATTAGTTGCTCGCGTTCCCATTTCGCATGCACAGGAATACTATTGGCAAAAAGCAGGTTTCGATATTACTAGCTATGCGTTTCGCCGCCCCGAGCAAATCTATGTGACTCATAGCCCACTGGTGAAAGGCTTAACAACTGAATTGAAAGTATCAGCAGATGATAATAACACGCCATTCGACAGTTTTGAGGCTGGCGCGGGATTCTTTATGTTGGAGGTAAGCGAAGGTGAGCCGCTAGACATTGTCATTGGTCGTTCACAAGCCATTGATGCTGACTTATTTGTTGGCTTAGATACCAATGGTGATGGTCAACCCCAAGCCGTTGAACGTGTGTGCGTTGCAGCTTCAACGCGAAATGTCGGTGAGCAATGTTCGCTCTCTGGCTATGCTCCTGGTCAGTATTGGGTGTTGGCATGGAATTATGAAGGTTCAGGCAAAGAGCTAGACACTATTGCAATTGATGTGGTGCGTAACACACCTGAAAATCGTGTTTCAATGAATGTATTACCAGATACCAACAGCACAGCCTTTGACAGCATGCCATTCAACATTATGTGGGATAAAAAGCTTGATACCAAAAGCAATTACTACGGCAGCATTGAAGTGTTTGAACAAGACAAATATACCGGCACGTCGGTGTCACACGGTAAGACGAGCTTGATCATTAATCAGTTAACCGACGCTATGGCTTTAACCGCTGAACATAATGAAGTGACAACTGGGATACCCACAACATTAAGCCTAACTTTAGCGCCTAACCCACTAAACGAAGATGTGAGCTATCAGGCGAAAATTAAACTCGCTGAGGGCTTTACAGCCAGCTCAGATGACATCAATACTGAAGTAACTGGCAACACAATCACTCTAAATGCTTTGCAAGCTGCACAGACCGCAGAGCCAATGACCATTCCAGTGACGGTGGCACTCACAACGCCACTAGAAGGTGAATTCATCCATCAGTTTGAGTTAACTAACTCAAAAGGCGATATGCAAACCGGTAACATTACTCATGTAAACCCAAATCACGCTCCAATTGCGACAATTGCAAACACCTTGATTACGGTTGATGAAGGTCAAAGCTTCACACTAGATGCTAGCCCAAGCTCAGATCCAGACGCTGATGAGCTGCAAGTTGTGTGGCAGCAATTGCAAGGCCCAGCCGCAATGACAGGCACCACATCAACGAGCCAAGTAACACTTGAAACCCCTGACGTTGAGCGCGATACGACGCTTGTTTTCCAAGTATCTGTAAGTGATGGCGAGTTCGTCTCTAAATCGACAGTGACCGTAGATGTGGTTAATCGTTCATCTTCAGGTAGTCTCATTTGGTTGCTAATTTTGCTGCTGCCATTCATAGTTAAACGCAAGTTAAATTAACCTTTTTAAAGCTCCCTACGGGGAGCTTATTGCATTATGTCTTTGCGTATTTTAGTTTTGTTTTTCTTTTGGCTTTGTAATGCTCAAGCAATAGAGCAGCTTTCTCCCTATGCCGCTCACTGGGACACAACCAAAGGCCTAGTTCATAACAGCGTTTATGATATTGAAAAAGATATGTTCGGTCGACTCTGGCTGGCCTCCCCTGGTGGCGTGAGTATCGTTGATGGTCTTGGCGTAATCCAATTAAAAAAAAGTAATCACCAAGGTCAAGGACTGCGCTTTAACCCTGTAACACAAATTCATGCATTGAATAAAAAAATGTGGGTACTTGGGCTTGGAGGTATAGAAATTGTTGATCCTAAAAGTCTCAATGCAACATCATTCCCTGATCCGAACAAAGAACTGCAACGTGTTACCAACATGCTGTTTATTGATGAATCATTGGCTTACGTAGTTGCAAATCGACAACTAATAAAACTTAACCTAAAAACAAATACAATTAGCGTCGTCAAACACAAACTTTATGAAGATGCTCAAGTAAATTCGTTCGCACGTTATGATCAAAACCATATTCTTCTGATGACCTCTAGTGGCTTAGTCTTATTTAATTGGCAATCAGGTAAGCACCGACTATTTAATTTAGAAAACTTAGCGAGAGGTAAAGAAGATATTCGAGCAATGGCTGTCGACTTACATAATCAAAATGTCTGGCTAAGCATCTTCAATAAAGGCATCTATGTTTATGATAATAACAACCGCCTCAAAGCTCACCTGAATGAAAAAACGAGCGCCTTTCCATCAAATATGATCTCTAATTTAGATGTTAAAGGTGATGATGTATATGCTGTGACACAACGTGGTATTGTTGTCTTAGATAGTAAAACAGCGACAATGATCAAGCTGATTTCCCCCTCAAGTATCAATGATAACTTCCGACAAGCAAGTATGGCATTATCGGCTGAGATCGATATTAATAATGAACTATTCATAGGAACTACCAATGGTTTTTACTATGTTTCACCTCTAGCTTACGAATTTAAATCTCTCAAAGTAGCAAACCCTCAATTTACTCCACCGATTCTCACGCAATATATTCACCAAGATGAGCTAGTTATAGTTACACCAACACAGAATTTTCGATTCTCAGACAAGCACGGTTGGAGAAAACAACAAAGCCACCTTGCTTCTCAAGGTTTACGTTATTTCACCGAGCAAACAATCGCTGTTAGGAATTTTCAGGAAATAGCACGGCTAGAAAACAAACAATATCAATACTACCCAGTACAAGGACGGCCCGATCCAAATGCTCCAATCTCCTACGTAAAAGAACTCTCAGAGCAGAACCTTTTTATAATAATTGACGACAAATACATACACCTTTCCAAGCTACAAAGTGACTCGCTAATCGTTCAACAAAGCTTTCCTTTAGAGCTGGCTTCAGTTATTGATACAGCATTCGCTAACGGTGTTTTATATATTTCTAGCCAACGCCATGGCGTAATGACCTTAAACTTACATCAATGGGTTAACGGTAGAGATATTAAATTACAGGCTCTAAGCGGGCCCAAAGCAGCCACTAACTTATTTTTGGCAAGCAACAATGTTTTGTGGATCACCACGCTTGATGAAGGGGTTTATACTCTTGATACAAAAATGCCGTATGCAGAAATATCATTACTGACAATTGCCAATAAAGAATTCACCCCTCCTGGAAATTGTATAACAGAAGACAAAGCAAAACGTATTTGGATTAGCTCCCGTCAAGGCGTAAGTGTTTATGATCCTAAACAACAATACATCCATAGCTTTACAGGTAGTAATGGATTAGGTGCTATTCCTGCTACAGAAAATTGCGGCCGAGTAGACAAGTTTATTTATTTATCAAACAGGGAAGATCTACTAATTGTCGACCCAGAAAAACTACTTAAAGAACAAGAAAATACATCTTTGTCATTGACAAACCTCAGCATAGACGGTGCTTCACAAGAATTGCAAGATGGGGCCGAATTCACTGATCCTAGCGTAATAGAATTTGCTTTGAGCGCAACACTTCCACCCGCCAGCGGCGATAGCCTACTCTACCGATTAGTAGGCGCCCAAGCACAGCCCCCCCAATGGTTAACCAGTCGCTCACGTTATATAACCTTAATCAAGCCCAAGCCTGGGCAGTACACGTTGCAAGCCAAATTAATCAACTATGATGGGTTACAAAAAGCATACGTTGAATCGCACTTTAAAGTACAACCCCCTTTGTACCTGCGCCCATCAATGATAGCTCTTTATATTGCATTTATTATTATTGCAATAGCCTTAGGTTTTACATTTAAGTTACGTTTAAAAAATGCTGAATTAGCGATTTCTGAACTTAAACATCAAGAACAAAAATCCTACGCTTTGGAGCTTGCTAAACAAGTTGAAGCAAAAACTCAGCTCTATAAAGAACAACAGCAAATTGCAGTTAAAGCCAACTTAGATAAAACACGTTTTATTGCGTCTGCAAGTCATGACTTACGAGCACCTTTAAATGCCATTCGTTTAAAGCTACTAGAGATTTTACCTAAAAGCACATCGATACGAGAAACAATACTGGGTGAAATCACATTACTTGATCGGCTAGTAGATTCAATTGTTAGCTTATCTAAATTTGATGCAAAAATGATTAAGCCGTCCAAAGTAGATGTAAACCTTTGCGAACTGAGCATGCAAAGTATTCAGCGCTTTAAGGATATGGCAAAACAAAAATCTCAGCATTTAACATTCAACTCTCAATGCGACGAAATTTGGTTATTCACCGATCCATTTTTACTCGCCCGTGTAATAAATAACCTGATTGATAACGCAATCAAAAATACACCAGAACATGGGCTAATAGAGGTATTAATAACCAAAACAGATAATAATGGCTTAACATTTGCGATAAAAGATTCGGGCAAAGGCATCGACAATAATATTAGAGATAAAATATTCAACAGCTTTGTACGTGGAACACATCGCTATGCAGGGAGTGGTTTAGGGCTGACGATTGTACACCAAATTTGCCTTATTCTAGAGCTAAATATTAGTCTGCAGAGCACCATTAAAGGCTGTACGTTTAGTCTTTCATTTCCTAGTAAGCTAATCAGCTCTAAGCCTTCACAGATTGCGATATCACCGACAACGGTACTCATCATTGACGATGATCCAGCTTATGCAAACGATGTTGCCTCCATGGTCAAAAGACGTGGTTTTACACCCAAAGTAATGACAAGTGCAGTTCAAGCGCTTATCTATGAAGGCCCGACACCTGCACTTATTATCAGTGACTTACACCTTGATAATGGTGCAATAGGCTTTGATATAGCCACACAACTTGCCGATCGATTCTCATTAGCACAGAATAACATCATTATTATGTCTGAAGACGTTCGCGTCAGAGATCAAGTAAAGTCTAATTTTGGCTATCGATTTCTCAGTAAACCCATAAAATACAGCCGATTATCATGGTTGATACAACAAATCAAAGATAAACAAAAAGATGAATAAAATACTCATTGCAGATGATCATCCCCTTTTTTTAGAAGGCTTAAAAAGCGCCTTGCAAAACCGCTTACACAATACTTTTATTGATCATGCTAATAGCTATCTTACTTTATTTTCTAAAATACAAAATGATGATGGGGAGCTTGATGTTGTAATCATGGATCTTAATATGCCTGGCGCTGCAAATGTAAGCGGCCTTTATTTCTTGCGCCAAACCTATCAAGAAATACCTATTCTTGTATTAAGTGCACATGATTCACAAGAAACGCGCGCAGAATGCTTACTCGCGGGTGCTTCTGAGTTTATCTCAAAATCCATTTATATTGACGAATTAGTGTCAGTTCTTCATGATATTTTTAATGGTGACTATCAATTTCCAAATACAAACAGCTTATCAACATTACCCGAATCTCTAAGCAAACATTTCCAGCAATTATCAAACCTTACTCCATCACAATTTAAAGTACTCCACTTAATTGCTAACGGAGATACCAATAAATCAATCGCAATCAGCCTAAACATTTCGGAGAAAACGGTAAAAAACCATATCTCAGCCATTTTCACAAAGCTTGGAGTAAGTAATCGAACTCAGGCAAGTAATTTATTCTTAAAACATAAAACAACAATTTAATAGCAATCACTTATTGGCCGACAAGCTTGTATGTAGGGCCTGCTTATAAGCTTCTATTGCGGGAATAAAGGCGGTGATCACCGCTGCAATCGTTATCATCAGCACTAATTCAAGTATCTGCCGATTAAAAAGCTCTCCAATTAAAGTCATCAGTTAAACACTCATTACTCAATTTTATTCTGCAACCTATCGCTGTTCGCTAGGACAAGAGCAGTGTTCATCTACTTTTGTATTACATAAGCGAAAGTTAAGCCAATGCCCTGCAATTACAAATAACGACCCTAATAAGGTCAGCACTTTCTCACCAGCTTCACCAATGATATTTTCGCCTAATACTACAGCCGACAATAATAGAGCAAGACCCACAACC
>Ga0070725_10001996_pt1 | contig 10944 bp, 8 predicted proteins | sample tdDd002_FD_69781 | JGI IMG/M metagenome (GOLD analysis project Ga0070725, IMG submission 69781) | Marine sediment microbial communities from the Atlantic coast under amendment with organic carbon and nitrate - tdDd00.2 | ecosystem: Environmental > Aquatic > Marine > Coastal > Sediment | place... | reverse complement strand
ACTTTGAGCGTATCGGTGTTGGCATTCAAGGTATTGGTAGTGCAGTTCGTTCTTACCAAAATGCATTGGAATATGCCAAAGACAGAATTCAAGGCCGCGCTTTAACTGGGGTTAAATCACCAAATAAAGAAGCTGACTCTATTATGGTGCATGGCGATGTTCGCCGTATGTTATTAAATATGAAAGCACTTAATGAAGGTAGTAGAGCACTTTCAACCTATATTGCTATGCAGCTGGATTATTCCAACTATGGTGAAGGTGAGCAGCAGGTAAAAGGCGAAGCATTAACGGCATTAATGACACCACTTGCCAAGGCGTTTTTTACTGATATGGGTTTTGATAGCACAGTTGCTGGACAACAAATTTTTGGTGGTCATGGTTTTATTCGTGAATGGGGTCAAGAGCAGTTAGTTAGAGATACACGAATAGCGCAAATATATGAAGGCACTAATGGTATCCAAGCGATGGACTTATTAGCCCGTAAAGTTGCGGGCTCCAAAGGGCAACTGATGCAAGTGTTTGTTGATGAGGTTAATCAGTATATCGCGCAATCAAACAATGAAAACATGCAGGAATTTATCAAACCATTAGCAGAAGCTATCAATGACCTTGATGAATTGACAAAAGATCTATTAACCAAATCACAAGCTGACGTTAATGAATTAGGCACCTCTGCTAACGATTATTTGCATGTTTTTGGCTATACCGCTATGGCATATATTTGGGCAAAAATGGCAGAAGTATCTCTTGCTGGAGATAACCAATCAGATAGCTTTTATCAATCAAAATTGCATACAGCTAAATACTATTTTGCCAGATTATTACCCCGAAGAATTTCTTTGATAGCTTCAGCAAAATCCGGTAGTAGTACTTTATTTGATATCGATGACGAACTGTTTTAAGTACTAAATATTTTATTGTTAAAATTAGCGAGCCACTTTAGGCTCGCTTTTTGTTATGACCAGTTTTTTTATGCTAAAAAGAATAGCTAGTGGCAAAGGATGCCATGCTGGTATTTGTAGGTTGTATGGTGGTGACTATTTCTGGCGGTGTATCTGACAAGTAACTGCTGGTGGAAATCGCTCCTAAAACAGCCCAGTTTTTACTTAAATTATATTGACCAATAATGCCTAACCTTGCACGCTTATTGATGTCATCAACAAACAAATAATTACTGTTAATTTGATGGTAGGTATCTAACGGCGTAGAAGATTGGCTATATTGCGCATCAATTTTTAAATCGAATCTCTTGTAGGTATAAACGGTCACTATGCCAGAGATAGAAAAATGTCGATCATCTATTGTTTTTTCGTCTAAATAGGCAATTGACGGGGATGTTGTAATTTTTCCTCGTTTAAAATCTAAAACCAATGCGTTTGGATTTTCTTGGTGTTTAGTGTGATTGCTTGAAGTTAAATAGGGGGTTTGCATTTTATTTAACCACAAGTTTTTTTCAGTAAACTTTAAGTAGTCGCTATTGTAGATAACCGTTTTTGCTGGTGCACTCGCTTGGGTAGATAAAAACTGATGACTTAACGGAGTTTCTAATTGCTCGCCAAGTTGTTTATCCAGTTGCAGGTTTTTATAAATATCGTCTTGAAAATGCTCTTGCCACGGTAATTGTTCTGCATATACAGGGGAAAATGAAATTGCAGAGACAAAAAATCCAATAATCATCAGCTTATGATACATGATGAACCCTATATTTTAGTTTTAATGGGGAGAGAGCTACAAAGCTAAGTCCATTTATTTTTCTTCGCTTATTAAGCATAGTTAATAAAAAGGATTTTGAAGAATTATTTTGGTCTAACCAGTAAATAAGATCGTTTTCTGATTTTGCCTCGTTATAATAGAGCCGATTTTATCTGCAATTTTATGAGAAAATTCATGCAATTTTTTATTTTAGCTATGCTTTCAAGTGTTTTATTCGTCGGGGTTAGTTCTGCGCGAGAAATTACTGACATAACTCCGCCGACCGAAAAAGAATTAGCGCGTGATAATTGCTTGTTAACAAAATTAAAATTGGCAGCACCTCATACTAGTGTTGCAGAAATTAAAGCCGCTTGTGATGTTGAATTGATACCTAAGGCATTTAATCGAGGTGTTGTATCTAAGCGTGTTATTGCTGAGCGTGAGGTTGAGTTTAATCCGTATGTTATTACGCCTCATAAAATGAATTATATTCTGCCTGCTGTTGTTACTGATAGTTTTAATCAAGCGCCATATCAAGCGGTTCCAGAGTTTGCCAATAACTTTGAAGATATAGAAGCTAAATACCAAATTAGCTTAAAAGTACCGCTAACTGCGGATGATATCTTTACGGATAACGACAAATTGTATTTTGGTCTAACCGTGCAATCATGGTGGCAAATATACGCAAACAATATTTCTAAGCCATTTCGAGAGACTAACTATCAACCAGAAATTATGTATTTTGCGCCAACAGATTGGCATCCTTTTGATGGTAATGTCGCTGTAATTGTTGGTTTGGAGCATCAATCAAATGGACGTAGCCAATTGCTGTCACGCAGTTGGAATCGCATTTATAGTGAAATTGTTTTTGAAAAAGGCAATTTTGCCGCCTCACTAAGGCCGTGGTATCGAATAAAAGAAGATAATAAAAAGACACCAACATCGGCAAAAGGAGATGATAACCCTGATATTTTAGATTACATGGGACATTTTGAGCTTGGGTTAGGTTACAAATGGCATCATTATGAGTTTACTGCATTAGGCCGCCAAAACTTTGCCACGCATAAAGGTGCGTTAGAGCTAGGTGTAACCTTTCCTTTGTGGGGTAAGCTTGAAGGATATCTACAATATTTTAGTGGTTACGGTGAAAGTTTAATTGACTATAACCATAGCCAACACAAAGTAGGATTAGGTATTGCACTTAGCAATTACTTTTAATTGCATGAATTGCTAATGCCCTTAGCCGTATAAAGTAAAAACATGCTGGTCTAATATCGCAATTTTGCGATTTCATTGTATACTTGCCGCCTTGCATTTTTTATAGGAAATTACGTTGTTAGCACTTATTCGTATTATATTGTTAGTCAGCTATATGCTGATTCTTTTTGTCTTTGCAATTAGTTGCAGTATTTTACGTCCATTTCATCGTAATAATGTTTATCATACCTCAAGGTACATGGGCAAAATTGCCAAGTTGTTAGGCCTTGATGTTGAAGTTAGGCTGCCGGATTCATTAAAAAATATTGATCCTGTTGTTTATATTTGTAACCACCAAAATAGCTACGACTTATTTACTTTAAGTGGCGCTTTACAGCCGAATACCGTAACGGTTGGTAAAAAAAGTTTGAAATGGATACCTGTTTTTGGACAAATGTATTGGCTAACCGGAAATATTTTGATTGATCGGAAAAATGCTGGCAAGGCAATGAACACCATTTCTTTAACAGCAAATAAAATTAAAGAAAAAGGCCTTTCGGTGTGGTTGTTTCCTGAAGGTACCAGAAGTAATGGTAAAGGTTTGTTACCCTTTAAACGCGGCGCCTTTTTAACGGCGATACAAGCCAATGTTCCTATTGTTCCTGTTTGTGCGAGTAACTTACATAAAGTTATCGATTTAAATCGCTGGGATAACGGTAAAATGATTATTGAATTTTTAGATCCGATATCATTACATGAACAAGATAAAGACAATATTCGTGCAATATCAAAAGATATTCATACTGTGATGTTAGATAAAATAACAACACTTAATGAAGAAGTTAAACAGGCTTAATAAACTAACTTTTAAGTCAAACAAGACGAGAAAACTAAAATGAATGATGAAGACTTTCAACAATGGGTTGAACATAGTGAAAATTTAATTTCAGACTTGATTGCTGATGGCAGCAATGAAGAGGTTCATCATACAATCGAACATCACTTTTCTAGTGTTGATTTTGATGTTTTAGAAAAAGCTGCCATTACTGCATTTAAAATGGGCTTTGAAATTGAAGAACCTGAAGAAGCTGAACTGGAAACCGGCGAAAAGGTTTTTTCTTTTGATATTGTGACTGAGCAACCGCTTGAATTAGAAATTATTGTTGATGAAACAAAAAAAATGTTTGAGCTAGCACAACAATGCAACATTGACTATGACGGTTGGGGTACTTACTTCGAAGAATAGTTAGCAATACTATTTAATAGTACAAATAATCAAATTATCCTGCTAAATTAAATAGTAGATGATTTAGCATTTACATGGAAAACAGCCAATGGATTGGATCGCAACAATATTTCAGCCTGAAACCCTACTTTTACTTATGTTGATTATCGTCGTCATATGCGGCTTTGTTATGGTGGCATTAAAAGCACATCATCGACATGAAGAGCGTATTGAAAAAATCAAACATGGTTTTGACCCTGATATTTAATTCAATTGGTATTACAACTGTCGCTGAAGTTCTGCTCAAATAGTTAACTCGAAAGTCACTTTATCCTCATAAAAGTGACTTCAATTTAGTTTATCTCAATTGCTATAACTAAACGACAATTGCAATGCTTTGTATAAGTTGCGCAAATATTGCTGCAAAAACATATTCTATAGACTAACTCGCCCTAATGTTTTAATTGAACATATTTAAGCAGATTGTGAAGTTATTTCTAATTCTAACATCGGCTGTTCATTTTCAGATTTAACAAATTCTTTCTTTCTCGCCATATAAGCAAATGCTGCAGGTACAAAGTAAAATGACAACAAGGTAGTTAGTACTGTTCCGCCAGCAATTGCTACAGCAAATGGCGGCCAAAAGCCACCGCCTGCAAGGATCAAAGGTAAAAAACCACCGACTGTTGTAATGGTTGTCGAGGTAATGTGTCGTGTACAACTTTGTACGGATGCAACGATAGCATCAACATCTCCTTTAACGGCTTTTGCATTGGACTTTAACTCTGCAATAATGACAATTGCCGCATTAATCGCAAGTCCCATCAAACCTAATAAGCCTATAATCACAGTAAAGCCAAACGGATAATCAAATAGATAAACGCTTAATAGCCCAAGACCTGTTGACTGAAATGCTGATAAGAAAATAATTGCGCTTAACCTAAAGGAATTAAATGAAAGTACTACTACAGTAATGAGCAACGTCAGAATAATCCCAACACTTGCTAGTAGCTTGCCTACTGCTTTGTTACGTTCGGCAGATTCGCCACCTATTTCTATTTTATAACCCGCGGGTAATTGAAAGTTTTGCTGCTCAATCTGCTCTTTCACGCGATTAAGTACAGTCGAAGGTAAAACGCCAGCTCTTATATACCCTTCAATAACATTTACTCGCATGCCATCGCGATGAGGTATAGCACCACGACTAGGTTTAACTGTTAAGTTAGCTATTGCGGTTAGAGGAACATTTTCACGCGATTCAGGTGATACCAAATTTATACTTGCTAAATTTGCTAATTCTCCGCGTTCATTGTTTGCAACACGCACACGTACTGGAATGGACTCGGTCGCTTCTATTATTGAACCATTAACTTGCCCTGATAGTGAGGTATTAAGCTGGTTTGCAACTTCAGTTAAAGACAGCCCCGCAAGTGCCGCGGCATTTTCATCCGTATTAACCCAAACTTTTGGTGTACCAGGTTGTAAGGTGGCACGCGTATGAACAATATCTTGAGTAGCTGACATTATTTCACGCAAATTATCACCTAATGCTTTAAGCTGATCTAAGTTGGGGCCAAAAACACGTAATTCTACCGGCGCATTAAATGGAGGTCCTTGCTCTAACTTTCGCACTAAAATTTGAGCGTGCGGTAAAATATCATCTAAAGCACGTTGGATCTCCGGTATTAATGCATTGGTTGCCTTGAAATCTTGCGCGGTGATCATACCTTGCGCGTAGTTTTTAACGCCGTCTTGGGTTGGCACTAAATTATAATAAAAAGAAGGTGCGTTTTTACCAACAAACCATCTGACTTTGGTTATTCCATCTAATGTGTGTAAGTAATCGGTAATTTGCTCAGTTGTTTTTTGTGTCGCTAGTATGCTGGTTTGTGAAGGTAAAAATAGCTCTATCTGAAACATATCGCGATCAGATGCAGGGAAAAATTGCTCGGTAAGTTGATTGGCGCTAATAAAGCCAAGTAGTGGCAAACTAAATACCAGTATGATTATTGTTTTTGGAAACTTTATTGCAGTTTCAAGGCTTTGTTGAAATATTTGACTAATTTTAGGCAATCTTATACCTACATTATACCAGTGTGCACTGGCGTCTTTTTTCTTGGGAATAAAACGTCCAGCTAAACCAGCAACTATAGTATGAGAGATAATATATGAGCCGATAAGAGAAAAAATTACACTTAGTGCAATACCACCAACAAACTCTCCTGCAGGGCCTGGCATAAGTACGATGGGCATAAAAGCCAAAATGGTAGTAATGGTAGAGCCTAGTAGTGGCAACCATAAATGTTGCACAGCATAACCAACAGAGTCTAATCGTTTATGGCCTTGTTGCCTCCTAGTTTGAATGGTATCTGCCATAACAATGGCGTTATCAACCATAATACCCAGCGCAACGACTAATCCGGTTACTGACATTTGGTGAATTGGCAAACCATAAGCATTCATTATCGCGAGTGTAAACAATACGGTTAGTGGCAATGACGCAGCAACAATTAACGCAGAGCGCCAGCCAAGTGTCACGAGTAAAACAAAAGAGATGATGGCAAAACCAATCAAAATATTTTCAATAAGATCGCCTAAGCGCTTTGAGGTATAAACATTTTGGTCGAACAGTACTTCTAAGGCGATGCTATCAGGTAGTAGCGCCTTAAACTCTTCAAGCTCTTTAGTTACCTGTGCTGACCACTGATCTATTCGCAAATCAGGTAACATACGTGTTGCAACGACAACGGACTCTTTACCATTAACTACAGCAATTTCATCCGCTGGCCAAGATAACCCTTTAGAAACATCTGCTATATCACCTAAACGAATAATAGTATTGTCGTCATTTTTTTGCAGCGGAATATTTCGAATGCGATCAACTGTGTCAAATGCGCCAGTAAGCTCAACTTGCATTCTATTTTGTTGATTAACTAAATTGCCTGCTGAAACTTTGGCATCGGCAGCAAGTATTTTTTGAGAAATTGTTTGTGCTGACAACTGTAACTTACTGGTTTGCTCATCATCAATTTCAACCAATATTTCTTCATCACCATGGCCAAATATGCTGACTAAATCTGTACCGGAAATTTGTCGTAGGCGGTTTTGTAGTTCATTGGCATAACGACCAAGACTTGCGATATCAACAGGGGTATTTTTTTGCCAATTTAATGAAACAAGTTGAGTAAAGGCATAACCGCGGTTATCAATAAGTACTGGTGCGGGAGTGTTTTTTGGTAGCTTAGGGGTAACATCGTTGAGTAAATCTCTTACCCGCGACCATACTGGCACGGAGTCGGTAATATGGTCATGTAATTTTAGTCGAACTACCGATAAACCAGGCCTTGAGGTTGAAGTAATTAAGTCAATTTCTGATAAAATTCTGACTTCTTGTTCTATTTTTTCGGTGAGTAGCACCTCAACACGCTCAGCACTTGCACCCGGTAAATAAGTTAAAACACTCGCTACTCGATTAAGTATACGAGGATCTTCTGTACGTGGTAGGGTTGATATTGCACCGATGCCAGCAACAATCAATAAAATGATTGTTAACGACATTAAACGGCCATTTTTAACAAACGAGCGGATCATAAACGCACAACCTCTTCTTTCTCATTTGATCTACTGTCTTTGTTTGCTGATGCGCGAACTGTTTGGCCTGGTACATATCGATGTAAGCCATGGGCAACAACAAAGTGTATATTGTCATCTAGCATTTCTACATATGAATGCTCTTTTGTGCTGTGCAGTACTTTTACCGTGACAGCATTAATTTTATATAGGCCATCAGATTGTTTTTTCGCTTGATAAATATTCCACTGACCACGCAATCCATCAGTTAATGCCACTGTAGGTAACCACATTCCTTGGCTATTGACCGTATCTTTTACGCTGACATAAACAAGTTGACCGTTAAATGCGGTAACTTCTACTGGCAGCTGTAATCGAATCTCAACAGTACGAGTGCTAGTATTGACTTGCTGACCTATAGCAATGACTTTTGTTGTTAACTGTTGTTGAGCAAGTTTGACAGGGAGTGAATCACCAAGTGATAATTTACTTGCTAGCGCTGGCGGTAAACCAAACTTAACTTCATTTTGTCCTTGCTTTATTAATTGAAATGCTAAGGTGCCCGCTGAAACAACTTCACCTTCAGCTAAAGTTCTATTGCTGACCACACCATTAAAAGGAGCGGTTAGCTGTGCTTTAGATATTTGATACTGAATCGACTCTAATTGCGAAGTTAGTCGACTTAATTCAGCATTTAATACTTGTTTCTCTGACGACAGTTCGTCTAAACGTTGCTGTGAGCTATAGTCGTTTTTCATTAACGAATTAATACGTTTAAGGTTGGCGTTATTTAACGCAACCTGGGCTTGTGTTTGCTTAATCGCCGCTCGCAGTTCATCTACCTTTAATGTGAGTAATTCAGTGTTTTGTTCTGCAAGAATTTGATCTTTAATAATTTTTTCACCGCTATCAGCATAAACCTTGTCGACTTTACCGGCAAACTCAAAACCTAAACGGGTATTTTGTGTTGTTGTTACTTGTCCTACATATTGAGTTTCAACAACATAATGCGACGATAATTGCACATCAATAATATCTGCCTGATGGTGATAAGGTGCATTGGCAGTATTTTCTGTTTCTTTTGAACAGCCAGAAAGCTGAGATGTTAGCAACACAATGGCTAAACCAAGCGATGTTGAAATAGAAGGAAGCTTGCAAAATTTCATCGTAAGGCCTTTAATAATGTTAGTATATAAACTAGACTGTCTAGTCTAGTTGTTTCAAACTGGACTGTCTAGTCTATTTTGTAAGTAAAGCTTTCTGTATGCTTGAAATTGTGGGAAGTTATTAAAATAAAAGTTTATTAAAATGAGTCAGTAATGGTAAAAGCACGTAGTAAAAGTGAAGAAAAAAGAAAACAAATATTAGATGCTGCGACGCGTTTATTTACTGAGCAGGGCTACTCTTCAACAAGTATGGGACATATTGCTGAGCAAGCTAATGTCTCAAAACAAACGGTTTATAGCCATTTTGGTAACAAAGATGATTTATTTTCTGCGGCAATAGAGCAAAAATGCGATTCTTTTCATATGGTAGATTTTTGCCTTGATGATATTGCAGAGCCAGAAACTATTTTGTTCAATTTAGCACAACGATTTTTAGCGATGTTAGTGTCTAAAGAAGCACTCGCTGTTCATAAAATATGTGCCTATGAGTCTACCGCCCACCCGCAATTAGCGGAGCTTTTTTTTCAAGCAGGGCCTGAACGATTAACAAAAAAAGTTTCTGAGTTAATGAGTATGTTTAATCAAAAGGGCATTTTGGAAATTGAACATCCTAAAACTGCGGCCTGGCAATTTTTAAATATGGTACGTGGCGAAACCTTTTTACGCACAGAGTTTAATACCCAAAAACAAGTTTCTGCAGAAGAAACGCTTAGTTATTTATTGGCTTGTGTTAAATTGTTTATACGAGGATATCAAAAGCGTGAATAATTTAACTGCTACTGTTTGACAAGCAGGTCTTACATAGGAACCGCCATTTGTCTGATTTAAAGAGTGTTTCAGGAGAGGTTAAATCCATCATTATCGTTGGTGGAGGTTTATCTGGCTGGATGACAGCCATGTATTTGAATCATTATTATAATCAGCAACACCACCACATCAAAATAACTCTGATAGATCGCTTGGATAACGCCAATATAGGTATAGGTGAAGCGAGTTTACCAAGTATCCGCTTCTTTTTTGCGGCAATGGGCTTAGATGAAAATGAGCTCTTGCGTGAAACCAATGCAACTATAAAAAGTGGTATTTTGTTTAAACATTGGCAACCTGCTAATAGCAATGAGCCCCATCAGTTTTTCCACCCTTATGATCATGTTAAGTTGGCACCAGGTATGGATATGGCAACACATTGGTTGCTGAACCAATGCCAAAATATACAACGATTTGATCAAGGCACCTCTATATCAAGTCATTTAATGACCCATGGACAAACCCCAAAAACAGCATCATGTCATGCATATGAAGGTGTTGTACCCTATGGTTATCACTTTGACGCCACCTTAATGTTTCGCTATTTGCGAAAAAAAGCTGTAGCCGCGGGTGTTGAACATATTGAAACACACGTGAATAAGGTCAATTGTCATCAACAAAATATTACTGGTGTTGTTACTGAATTAGGTGAGCTTACGGCAGACTTTTATATAGATTGCACGGGAGCTAAAGGTTTACTTATGTCGGCATTAGATACAAGTAACTGGCAAAGCCTTGCAGACAAATTTTCCTGTAATCAAGCAATTGTTAAACAAGTTGCTTATCACGAAAACGAAGTACCTAAAACATATACTCAAGTAACCGCAATGAAATATGGCTGGGCTTGGCAGATCGACTTAGTAAATCGTAAAGGCATAGGGTACGTATTTGATAATCGATTTATTAGTGATGGCCAGGCAGAAAAAGAGCTATTAAGCTTAATTGATGAACAAGCACAGGTATTAAAATCTCATCAGTTGTCTATGTCTTTAGGGATGCGTAATCAACATTGGCAGGGAAATTGTGTTGCTATAGGTTTGTCTGGAAGTTTGTTAGATCCCCTTGAAGCAACAGGGTTGCATTTAGTACATACCGGCGTGTCATTATTAGCGACGCATTTATCTTCTAGTACAATCAATCCAAGTACGGTTGCAGCTTATAATCGGGCAATGCAAAAAGAGTGTAAGGCCCTTATCGCCTTTATAGATATACATTATCGTTTATGTAACCGTGATGATACGCCATTTTGGCAACAAAACAGTGTTCAGCCTAAAAAGTCGACAGATA
>Ga0070725_10001995_pt1 | contig 10944 bp, 11 predicted proteins | sample tdDd002_FD_69781 | JGI IMG/M metagenome (GOLD analysis project Ga0070725, IMG submission 69781) | Marine sediment microbial communities from the Atlantic coast under amendment with organic carbon and nitrate - tdDd00.2 | ecosystem: Environmental > Aquatic > Marine > Coastal > Sediment | place... | reverse complement strand
CGTTTCATAAGCTCATTAACAATTTTCCAGTCTTCAATGGCTTCACCTGGAGAACTAACTGCTTTTCTAACTCTTTGAATTCTTCTATCACTGTTTGTAAATGTACCCTCTTTTTCTGCAAAACATGCAGCAGGAAGTACAACATCAGCTTTCTCAGCTGTTTCTGTTAAGAAAATGTCCTGTACAACTAAAAATTCGAGTTTATCTAATGCTTTTTCGATATGGTTTAAGTCAGGGTCAGACACCATTGGGTTTTCTCCAACGACGTATACAAACCTAACCGAACCATCATAAGCACCATCCATAATTTTAGGAATAGTTAGACCTACTTTATCTGAAAGTGAGTCAACGCCCCAAAGCTTTTCGAACTTCTCTTTGTTTTTAGGATCAAATACCTTTTGGTATCCTGGATAATTATTTGGAAGTGCACCCATATCACATGCACCTTGAACATTATTTTGTCCCCTTAGTGGGTTAACACCACCATTTTCAACACCAACATTACCACATGTCATGGCAAGATTAGCTATTGATTTTACATGATCAGTTCCTGAACTATGTTGTGTTACACCCATGGCATAGAATATTGCAGCTGTAGATGACCCCGCATATATTTTTGCTGCCTTTATAATGTCGTTTTCATCGACACCACAAATTGTAGCCATTTTTGCTGGTGTATATTGTTTGATTGATTCTACCACTAAATCAAAGTCTTCTGTTCTCTCTTGGATGTACTTCTCATCATATAATTTGTTTTCAATAATATAATTGAGCATTCCATTTACAAGGGCTACATTTGAACCTGGATTAATCTGCAAGTATACATCTGCATACTCTGCAAGTTCTATTCTTCTTGGATCTGCTACGATAAGTTTAGCGCCCTTCTTCAGAGCTCTCTTCATAAAGGTTCCAATTACAGGATGATTTTCTGTTGTATTGGTTCCAATTACAAACATAGTTTCTGCATTTTTTATTTCATCAATGCTATTTGTCATAGCGCCACTACCAAATGATGCTGCAAGACCTGCAACAGTAGTGCTATGTCACAATCGGGCGCAGTGATCGACAGTGTTTGTCCCGATTACTGCTCTAAACCATTTTTGAATTACGTAGTTATCTTCAGTGGTACACCTTGCTGAAGACATAGCTGCAAAAGCGTCAGAACCACTTGATTTTTTAATTTCATTTGCCTTAGAAACAATTAAGTCATATGCTTCATCCCAGCTTGCTTCAACTAGCTCACCATTTTTTCTAATAAGAGGCGTTTTGAGTCTATCTGGATGATTAATAAAATTAAATGCAAACTTACCTTTTACGCACATTAAGCCATCATTTAATCCATCCTCTGCTGAATCAATACGTACTACCTTATCATCTTTTACAACAAGATCAATTTGGCATCCTACGCCACAGTAACCACATGTTGTTTTAACCTTTTTATCAATATCCCAGCTTCTAAACTTAGTCTTCGATTTCTCGGTTAATGCGCCCGTTGGGCATACACTTACACAGTTCCCACAAGAAACACAGTCCGAATACTCCATACCTGCCTCAAAAGGATGAGAAATACGTGTCTCATATCCTCTTTGGCTAAAGGTTATAGCGCCTGTTCCTTGAAGTTCGTCACAGACTCTAACGCACTTTCCGCAAAGTATGCATTTATCTCTATTAAAGGTGAAGAACTTGTTAGAGCTATCTATTTCACCAGATAGTGATTTTTTGAATATGCCACCTTTACTTTCAATATCATGTTCATAACAGTAATCTTGAAGTTTACATGCCCCTGCTTGACCGCAGGTTAAACAATCATTATCATGGTTAGCCCATAATAGATTTAATATATCTTTTCTTGTTTCTAAAACTTCCTCTGAATGGGTTTGAACCTCCATGCCTTCGTTTGCTGGTGTTGTACATGATGCAACCAAGGATCTAGCACCTTTAACTTCAACCACACATAATCTACATGCGCCATGAGGTTTAAGCCTTTTATCGTGGCAAAGAGTAGGAATGTCTATACCAACTGATTTTGCTGCTTCAAGAATTGTGGTTCCGTTTTCTACACTTACTTTATCTCCATTAACCGTTAATGATATCATCAGTTATTCCCCTCCTTTACACTTTCTCTATACATTTTACTGGGCACTTATCAATACATGCTCCACACTTTATACATGCTACTTGGTCTATTACATGAAGTTCTTTTCTCTCTCCAGATATACAATCAACTGGACATACCTTTTTACATGCTGTACATCCTATACATTTCTCGCCAATAACAATTTGAAGTAAAGACTTACATACTCCAGCCTTACACTTATGATCTATAACATGCGCTACATACTCATCACGGAAATTGTTGATTGTAGATAAAACAGGGTTCGGCGCTGTTTGTCCAAGACCACAAAGAGATGCTCGCTTAATGGTTTTTGCAAGACGTTCTAGTTCATCTATATGTTCCATGGTGCCAGTACCTTCAGTTATCTCATCTAGTATTTCTAACATTCTTCTTGTACCCTCACGACAAGGCGTACACTTACCACATGATTCTTCTACAGTAAAATCTAAAAAGAATCTCGCTATATCGACCATACAGTTGTCTTCATCCATAACAATCATCCCGCCAGAACCCATCATAGATCCTTTGGCAATGAGGTTGTCGTAATCAATAGGTGTGTCTAAATCTTTAGTCGTTATACATCCACCCGATGGGCCACCTGTTTGTACAGCCTTAAATTCCTTACCATCTGGAATCCCACCACCGATATCAAAGATAACTTCTCTTAGAGTTGTTCCCATAGGAATCTCAAGTAAGCCTGTGTTGTTAATTTTGCCACCAAGGGCAAACACCTTTGTTCCTTTTGACTTCTCAGTACCTATAGAGCTAAACCACTCAGATCCGTTTAAGATAATTTGTGTAATGTTTGCATAGGTCTCTACGTTATTGAGCAGGGTAGGTTTATCAAATATACCCTTTTGTGCAGGGAAAGGTGGTCTTGGTTTTGGCATGCCTCGCTTACCTTCAATTGAAGCAATAAGTGCTGTTTCTTCACCACATACAAAAGCTCCTGCCCCTAGTCTTATCTCAAGGTCAAAAGAAAAGTCGCTTTCAAATATGTTGTTCCCAAGTAGACCATATTCTTTAGCTTGTTCTATGGCAATCTGAAGTCTATCAACCGCGGTAGGATACTCGGCTCTAATATAGACATATCCCATATCAGCGCCTATAGCGTAACCTGCAATTGCCATGGCTTCTATCACCGAATGAGGATCACCTTCAAGAACAGATCTATCCATAAATGCGCCAGGATCACCTTCATCCGCATTACATGCGACATACTTTTGTTCACCTTCTGCACGATATGTGAAGTTCCACTTTAGTCCTGTTGGGAATCCTCCGCCACCACGGCCTCTGAGTCCTGATTTCGTAATTTCTTCTATTATATCTTCACTGCTCATCTCAAAAATGGCTTTCCCGAGTGCTCTATAACCATCGTACGCAATGTATTCATCTATATTTTCGGGATTAATGATGCCACAGTTTTTAAGCGCAATTCTTTTTTGTTTTTTAAAAAAATCAACTTCATCAATTGATCTAAAACGTGATCTATCTAAAGTCATTGTCAGCTCTCCTCCAAAAGTTTATCGTGAATAATTTGGGTTTAGTTGTTCTCTATTAAAAGTTCTTCTACAACTGTTCCATTGATAATATGTTGGTCTACTATTTGCTTAGCCTTTTCCGTATCTATATTGACATAGGTTGTTTTGCCGCTTTCTGCTGAGTAAACCTCTACAATAGGCTCCATTATACATACACCAATGCATCCAGTCATAACAACTTCAACGTCTGTAATGCCTTTAGATTTAACTTCTGAAACAATCGTATTAAGTACATCTTTGGCCCCTGCAGCTATACCACATGTAGCCATACCTACGACGATTCTTGTTCCTTTTTCCTGATTTCTTACATCCATATTTTTATATGTGTTTTCTCTTATATTCTTTAAGTCATCTAATGATTTCATGCATACCCTCCATTACGTGTATTTTTTGAGAATATCAACAACGTCTGCTTCAACTAATCTTCCATATACATCTTCATTTACTGTAAGCACTGGAGCAAGTCCGCATGCACCAATACAGCGTGTAGCTTCGAGGGTAAACTTTCCGTCTGCCGATGTTTTGCCAACATCAACCGAAAGCTCACTAGAAATTCTATCAATTATGTTTTGAGACCCCTTTACATAGCAAGCGGTTCCAAGACACATAGCTACGATAAAGTCACCTTTAGGTTCTAAGGTAAACTGAGAGTAAAAAGTAACAACTCCGTATATTTCAGCTAGTGGAACATGAAGTCCTTTAGCTATGATTCTTTGTACGTTAAGGGGAAGTGCACCAAATATTTTCTGCCCTTCGTGTAGAACTGGCATAAGTGAGCCTTCTGTTCCTTTATATTGTTTTATAACGTCATGTAATAAACTTATTTTTTCATCCGTTAAATTATCTCTAGCCATAAGAACCTCCATTAAATAATTTGATCTCTTAAGGTCATTTTAATGTGTGAATTTTCAGAATACAATGATAGTTAATTTTTTGTTTTACTTAAACTATTATTGTTATATGTAAAATTTCATTGATAATAGTTATCATCCACATCATTCCTCATTACTTCTTTTACCCCAAATTAAAGAAGCCTAAATATAAATATGAGCAATTTATATTTAGGCTTCCTTCTCTTTTTCAAGTTTTATTAAAGTATCATCGATTTTCACGCATCTAAAATTTAGTGCTCATTCTCAAGAAACTTCAATATCCATCAAATAACTATTATCTTCCTTATACATAAAATAGTTATTATCGTACTATTTTGTCTCTTCTCGTTTTATAAGCATTGCATCTTTCAATCATATATTTGTATAAATCTTCTAAACATATAGTATCGAAATGTACAATTTTTGGCCTTATATTGAACTTTCTATGATAAATTCTCACATTACTTGTCGAATTTTTAACAAACTAATTATAGCTATATACTACTTTAAGGCTAAGATATTATAACCTCTGATACCACTTAGCTAACTCGTCTCCAATTTTATGAGGATTATCTTCTTGAATATAGTGGTGTCCTTTCCCAATGTCAATACATTCGAGATTCTTCAGGTTTGCTTTGCACCACTCTACTTCTTTGGCATTGATTATTGCTCCAGGAGTCGCATAGAAGAGTATCTTTGGTAAATCTGTTTTTTGTAGTTCTTGACTGTAATAGGTCATTACTTCATGTACATCAGCAGGAGTACCATCAATAGGAATTTCGCTTGGCCATTGTCTAATAGGTTTTCTGCTTTTTATAGTTTTATAGGGTTGATTGTAGATTCTTGTTTCATCATCTGTTAATTCACGAGCAATCATTTGTGGTACGAGTTTTGTTAAAAACATATTCATAACGCTTAACATGAGCCACCCTATAATAGGTGTTCTAAATAGCTTAAATCCCATTTTCTGATCACTGGGAAATTGATCCCACTTCATGGGTTTTAAAAGTGCTTCCATAAAAGCAATCCCTTTAATATTAGCTTGGTTTCTCATTGCATAATGAAATCCTAGACCAGATCCCCAATCATGAATTACTAAAGTTATATTCTTTAAATCCAGTTCTTCAATAAAACTTTCCAAATACTTTGAATGGTCTGAGAATCGATAGGCTAGGTCAGGTTTATCGGACTTCCCCATGCCAATAAGATCAACAGCTATACATCTGCCCTGAGGAACAAGATAAGGAATAATGTTTCGCCATAAATAACTCGATGTAGGATTACCATGTAAAAATAGAATTGGATCGCCTTCACCAACATCAATGTAATGCATCTTTGAACCATGAATCTCAATAAATTTTGACTCGAAAGGAAATTCAGAAGATATCTTATTAGTATCCATTGTTACCCTCCTATATGTTATTCTCAATACAGTATCTAATCCCATTTTTAGAATGTAAGTATTAATCCACAATTATAAAATGACTTAAAATAATTTCTATACCTTAAGTAAGACTATTATTTTAGTTTCTAGCTCTTCTTCTGGTACTGTTCCTGGTTCGTTTAAATAGAACTCGAATCCAATATTTGTACTTACATAGTTGTTGTCTTCTATCCATTTGTTTAGCATCATATTTGCATTCTTTAATTCATTATATGAGCCTCTATGAATAGTCACAGCATACTTACCAGCAGGAATCTCTGACATTTTGACATCACCCTTATCAGGTACTTTCTCTTCTAAAAGTATCCCAATCTCTAAATCTAAATTCTCCATGTCAGTATTAAAATGGCCTATAAATGGATCGCCAGTTAAACTAATTCCAAGTTCAGATAAATAACCAGCGATTTTACCAAATGTTGGACCAATAACAGCTCCAAGGTTTTGTACAGCACTTTGCGTTCTTATAGATAAAGCGATTCTACTTTTTTCATCAGAAATATAACACTTTTCACTCACCTTAATCACTCCTTAGTATTCTAGGTATTATATACCCAGAAGTGGAGTTATTACATATTAAGAGTTATTGATATTCTAGAACTTGTTTAGACTAGTTAGATTCATCAACCGCTATCATTTCACTTCTACTTTTAACATTTCCATTAATTAAATAATATGTTACACCACATGCAGCAGTAAGCATAACCGTAACAATAAGCCCACCTTCTGGCCCAAATTCGCCACCTGTTATCATTGCAGGACCTGAAATACTGGTCTTAAAAATACTAACTCCACCTGGAACCAATCCACTGACTGGTAGCCCTAACACGTTACCCATAAACCAGTTCCAAATTGAATGATGAGCAAAGATCCCCCAGAGACCATCGTCATATATTGCATATAGAGAAGCAAAAACACCATACAACACTAAATTGATAATGGGTAGCATTGCAACATTAGGATTTAACAGGTGCATAGAACCAAAAAAGAGTGAGGATAAAAATATAGCAACAGGTAAGCTATAATGTCTTGAAAGAACTGGAAACAACCATCCTCTTACTGTCACCTCTTCACTTGCTCCTTGAATAACAAACATTATCAAGTACAAAAATACAAAACCAATGGTTTGTACTCCGAAGCCTTTTGCTGACTGTTCAGGTACAACTTGTACTTTTGCAAATCCTAATACAAGTACCAAACAAAAGTATGTTAACTGCATAATAATTGCAATAACTGCACCCTTAATATACTTTTTTAACTTTAATCTACTAACTAAACCAATAGTATGAAACGGACGTTTCTCTATGACTCTAATATATGTAAAGAAAGCTAATATCGTTACTCCGGTACTAAGGGAATATGATATAAACATATACCATGGACTACTAAATAAATCATTTCCCATAAAATCTTGTATTACAAAGAATATTTCAGCCAAAACCTGAATTGGTAACGAGAACACCAATACACCACATAAGCACATTATGAATAATACAGGCCACGCAATCCATTTAGCTTTTGTAACAAACATATATTGGACTTTTGAATTCAACTCAAACAGGTGTAAATAAGTATTTTCTTTTTTAAAAACAGTCATGAATTATACCTCATTTTTTGTATGTATATTGACTATTATTCCACAAAATGGAGTGTGGTTGTATTAATATATTCTTAAAAAAATAAAAGCCACAATATATGTGACTTTTGTTAAGTATTCGTTTTGAGGCCTGACAATTTATTATGTTATTGGTCTATTAATAATAGCTATCTCCATTCAACATTTGCTTTTCTTCTGGGAACTGATCTTTGATACTTAATATCTGGATAACCTAATGCTAAACATGCTACTACTTTTTCATTTTTCCCTAACCCAAGCTTGGCTTTTAATGCTCTACTCTTATTTACTATCGCTGTAAATATACCAACATGCAAGCCACTTAATCCGAGTGTTCTAGACATTAGTTCCATGCTCCTTGTAGCTAATCCAGCATCTAGATCATGTTTTGATACAATGAGCACAAGTGCTTTTGCATCTTTAAATAAAAATCCACTTACAAATGTGTACCTACTTAAGTCATATTTCAGTTTAATGATTTTTCCAATAACATTAAATAGCTTTTGATAATTTAACAGTTTAGGTAGTACCATGTCTTCGAGTTCTTCTATTTGATTCTTAACTACAATGTACCTAACCTCTTGTCTATTAGTTGCAGTTGAAGTGTATCTACCTGCATCAATTATTTTTTCTAACAACGAATCATCAACTGCTACAGGGGTAAATTTCCGAACAGTTCTCAGTGATTTATAAAAGTCCATTAATTGCTCAGAAGTAATACGTTCAGACATATCTTTATAGGACTTGATTTCACCCTTATCTAGATCTGTTATTTCTACAGCTTCTTTGGGACATATAGCTAAACAATGTCCACATTTTATGCATTCATGCGAGACTACTACAGCTTTGTTATCTTTGAGTTCAATAACTTTGCTAGGACAGTCTAATATACAAAGTCCACATCCTATACACAAGTCTGGGTGTATAATTACTTGCTCTTTCACTAATCATTCTCCTTATCAATTAAAGTTATATTTTTAATATAATTTTTTAGATTATCTGACAACTGAATTATGACACTAATACCATCTTGTAAGTTTATTGAGTAGAAGTTCATAGTACCTTCTTTACGCATATCAACAACCTTTGCTTCTTTAAGTATTTTCAGATGATGAGATACTGCTGGACGAGATAGATGTGTTCTTGCTGTAATTTCACCAACACGCATGCCAATATGACAAGGTGACTCCATCAATGCTAAAATGATATTTTGCCTTGTCTCGTCACCAACTGCTTGTAAAACTTTTCTACTCCTTAAAAAATCTTCTCGAACGTTTTCTATTGTTTGATTAACCATTATGCTCACACTTTCTTTCGTTTAAAACTTTAAACCAACGCACTTAGTATATCAAATCCTCATAGCCTGTCAGCATTGAGAAAGAAATTCAAGACCAATGTATTTATAAAGTTCTATACAAATCATTGACACTATTTATAAATAAAAAGACACCTAAATATTAAAAAATATTTAGGTGTACACTTTAATAAAAAACTAAACTTATAAATCATTTGTTTTCAAATTCATTAATGTATTTATAATTCTCGACATCAGGAATTACCTTAAATTCGAAATCATCTAACAATATAGCATTTTCATTAATACTCAAAATTACTTCGACAAGTTTTTCCTCATCTTCAACGTCACTTAAATGACCTTTTGAATACCTTGTAGGTAACTGAATCATTATCTCATTGTCACTATTCTTAACAACTTTCGAAGTATAATGACCAGCAACTCTAACTCCGCTTCCATATATCATAAAGGTACAATATGCATCGTCCTCATCTTCATAAAAATACATGCCACTACCAGCCCATATATCTAAATTACTCCACTCCTTATTCACTATATGATTCCATGTTTCTGTTTTAATTGGACTACTGCTTTTATTTTTACAACCTGCTAATATTAATAGAAGAATGCATAATACAAGAACTTTTATTTTCATATTCCACCTCTGTTTTAAACTCATCCAAACCCTATGTTTACTCATGATTTAGACACATATTTAGCGGCTAGAATGATTCTTTTTATATCTCTGAGGCCAATTTTACCTTTATAGAGATTTTTCTCTTTACCTGTTTTGTCCATTTTCTCACACATTTCTTCAGCATTGGCCACAAGTACATCTTCTATGGTTTTATATCCTGACTCATATAACATTTTAGCAGCTCTTTGTTTAACCCATTGAATCCTAGTCAAATTAACTAAATCTAGCAATTCAGAATTTTTGTCTGTTCTCTTTATCTTATCAAGTGAATCATAAAGTACTTTAGAATTCTTATAACCCATCTCTACAAATTCAGCAATTACTTTATCATCAATCCATATAAACTCTCTTAAAGGTATCGATTTAGGAAAATAGCCTTCAATTGCTCTTCGTAGTTGATCTAAATAGGCTGTAGGGATGGATGTTGTTTCACTTAATTCCTCTAGCTTCTTCTTACTTTTCAGAGTTTTTCTCAACTCATCTAAGTTTGAAATCTCCTTTAGTTTTTCAAAACGGTCATCAATATCATCCATTAGACAAGCTCTAGAAGGAATTAAATCTGTTTCTATAATTCTAGACTTCAATGCATTTATATCTACTTTACTACCGTCAATATGATAAGTCATCGTTTCACCCCATTAAATTATATTACCTACTCTTACTATTTCTCCGCCTTTGTCTCCGCCCTTGGGTCCAAGTTCAATAGCATAATCACAAGATTTTATCATGTCTTCATTATGTTCAATAATTATGATTGTTGCTCCTTTGTCATTCAATTCTTTTAAAACATCAATAATCTTCTGAACATCATCTTCATGCAAACCTGTTGTTGGTTCATCTAACATATAAACAACATCGTTCAGCTTAGTTTTAGACAACTCTTTAGCTAATTTGATTCTTTGAGATTCTCCACCAGATAGTGTCCTAGCACTCTGTCCAATCTTAAGGTAAGATAAACCAACCCTATCAAGCATCTTAAGTATGTCTATGATCTTAATCTCATCTTCAAACACTTCTAGTAATTCACTAATTTCCATTTCCAATATTTCGTGAATAGTATAGTCTTTATACCTGACTTCAAGTACATCTTTTTTAAATCTTTTACCCTTGCAATGCTCACAGAGAATATATACGCCAGACAAGTAATTCTCGTCAATTGGTATTTTGCCTAATCCCTTACACTCTTCACACTGACCCTTCTTCGAATTAAAAGAAAAATGTTCCTTTTTAAACTTTTTGGCCTTTGCATCATCGGTTTTCGCAAAGCTTTCTCGAATTAAGTCATACACTCCCGTATAGGTTCCAGGATTAGATCTAGAATTAGCACCGATGGGTTTCTGATCAACGTATATAATATCTTTAATAGAA
>Ga0070725_10001991_pt1 | contig 10957 bp, 11 predicted proteins | sample tdDd002_FD_69781 | JGI IMG/M metagenome (GOLD analysis project Ga0070725, IMG submission 69781) | Marine sediment microbial communities from the Atlantic coast under amendment with organic carbon and nitrate - tdDd00.2 | ecosystem: Environmental > Aquatic > Marine > Coastal > Sediment | place... | reverse complement strand
CGTGAAAATCAGATGTTCGAGCCACGCCATGCCCATGCAGACATATGCCGCCACGGCGACGAGCAGGCTTCCGAGTCCTGCGCGCATTGCATCCGCTGCGCCTCGCTCTTCCCACACGACGGACATGCGTTCGATAGTCATCGCGATGATGACCATCGGGAACAAAGCGACAGACAGGCCGGTTTCCATGCCGAGTCGATGCGACATCAGACTGATCAGCAACATCAGGATGACAACGACGATCAACACGGCACTCAGTCTGGGCACGAGCAATAAACGCAGTCTCTCGAGCAGAAAACGGATGCTAAGCCCGAGAGCAACGAGAAACGAAAACAAAATCACGCCCCAAAATAACTTCGTCTCGCGAAATGCGAGCGCGATTAGCACCGGCATGAAAGTACCGAACGCATCGATACCTATTATGTTGCGCAAGAAAACCATGACAAGTGCGCCAATTGGAATCATGAGCAACACGCCGTACACAGCCTGCGTCTGGATCGGCAAGCTGTAGAGCGAAAAATCGATCGCGCTGGCACCCTGTTGGGTCACCTGGGTCTCAGCGATAGTCACAGCATCAAGATGGTTTTCCTGCACGGCGAAACTGACTTGCACGTTGCTGCCACCTTCAACGCTGATCAAGGGTTCATTGCCACGCCACCAGACCAGGAATCTTGCCGGCAAATTCTCTTCGCCGGTTAATGGATTAAAGTAACGCCAACGATCACCATCGTGGACTTCCAGCCACGCAACTGGCTCGGCGTTGCGCATTCGCCCCTGGAGTTCGAACCCGTGTACCACGCGCGCAGGAATTCGAGCCAATGCGAGAATAGTTGTGATGCTGTCGACAAACTCCGCACGGTTTGCAGCGTTCGACAACAGTAATTCGACATTCGGGTCAGGTGACGGATCATTCATCTGACGCAGGAGTTCTGCGGTGAATGAAGCTGTATCAGCCGACTGCTCTTTAACATCGGCAACAATGACATCGACGGCAGTCCTGAACGGCTCATTGATCACAGGTGGTGGCGGAAACGGTGGCGTCGTATCGGATTGATCGGTGCCCGTGTCCTCGTAGACGGAAATACGGTAATAGATCGTTTGTGGGCCGTCGGCACGGCGTATTGCCCATTGCGCCTCACGTCCTCCACTACCGTAGTTGAGGCTGAAACCAAAACCACGCGAGACTGAGTTTTCGTTAAGCATGCGAAAGCCCGGCGTCAATGTTGGTATTAACAGATTGACTTTGATGGAGCCCGGCCCGCTTTCAAAACTGATCGACGACTCAATCGTCCACACCGAGGTTTCCTGGTTCATGCTGAGAGGAAAATCGAGTACCTGCCATTTGTATACGAACACGGACAAACCGGCGATTGCCAGAAACGCAGCCAGCCCATATACGTATTTCTTCGTCATAGGCTTACCTGATCAGTTTCAATACCGGGCCGGTCAGATTCATACTATTGAGCCCCCTAACGCCACCTTTACTGCGTGGTCTCGAATCGGTCCACTTTGGTTGAAGAGGCGCATGCCGGTAACGCGCAATTCACGGACCAGAGCCGAGTCTGTCGCAAACAGCCGGTTTAGACCAGTCATGAGGTGCAACATTGTGGCGTTTTCACCCTTGCGCGCCCGTTCGTAACGACGCAAAACAGGCCTGTCACCCGGGTGTTCCGCATTGCCGAGCGCTTTGTCGATCACGTCTGCAAGCTTTGCCGCATCCTGCAGTCCGAGATTCGCACCCTGCCCTGCCAATGGATGCACCGCGTGCGCCGCATCGCCTATCAAGGCAATGCCGGGCATGACATATTGTTGCGCGTGCCGCGCACACAACGGAAACGCGCCACGAGGCCCCGCGACCTCGAGCTTGCCTAATACATGGTCCGATGCCTCACTTAATATTTCGCCGAGTTCCGCATCACTGGCTGACCCCGCGCGATCGGCAAGCGCGTCGTGTATCGACCAGACAACCGAAATTCGGCCATCGGCAAGCGGCAACATGCCGAGCGGTCCATCCTGCGTGAAGCGTTGCCACGCTGTCTTTCGATGTGATTCCTCGGGTTGCAAATTCGTAACGTAGGCCGTCTGGCCGTACGGATAATCGCGCGTCTCGATGCCAGCACGTTCGCGGACGAAGGAGCGAGCACCGTCGGCTCCAATCACAAGATCTGCATCGAATGAATCGACTTTCGTATTGAAGCTGAGCGTGACATCGAGTTTGTCGAGCACTTTCAGAATGGCATGCTGTATCAAGACGTTCTCAACAATAAAGCCAAGTTGCGGAACTGCGAACTCGGCCGCATCAAAACGCAAAGTTGCGTTGCTGTCCGCAGTTCCTGACTCGTCCCAAACACGCATGCACTCATACGGGCTGACTCGCGTTTTACTGATATGTGACCACGCACCGATTGAATCGAGCAGCTCGGCAGAGCCGGTTGCAATCGCAGAGACTCGCAGCGCGACGTCATCCTTTATCGAATGGGACGGTCTCGGCGCCGCATCAACTACAGTCAACCGCAACCGATTGCTGTATTGGCTTTGCGCCAACAAAGCCGCGGCAGTCAAGCCTGTTACTCCGGCACCGACGATCAGGACATCGAAGCGCTTGTTCATGACAGTGGCACGCCGCGTGACAAACGCGGCAGCCGACCTGCCAGTCCCATCGTGTGCTTTGCAAACAGGGAGCGCACGCCAGGAATCAGATCGAAACCGAGCATGCCGATATTTCGCAGTGTGCGTACCGGTCCGCGCGAATCACCGAACAAGCGCACAAGGGTATCGGTGAATCCAACCAACTTCTTTTGATCGTGACGACGCCAACTCGAATATCGCGCGAGTACTGACGCAACACCAATGTCGAGAGATTCGGCGGTAGTAAAGCTGAGTTCGGACGTCTCACGGCAAACGTCCGCTATGCAATCGCAAAGTGCGGCTACATCGCGCAAGCCGAGATTAAGTCCCTGTGCGGCAGCCGGATGCAAACCATGTGCCGAGTTACCAACGAGGACCGCCCGTTGTGCCGTCAGTCGCAGAGCCTTGCTCAGCACAAGCGGATACGAGGCTCGTTTTCCAACTCTTGAGAAAGTACCGAGACGGTTGCCGAACGCTTGTTGTAATTCGGCAAGAAACTCATCGTCGCCGAGTCCCAATACACGACCGGCATCCCGCTCGGGCACATTCCAGACGAAACCGGCCCGCCCCTCGGCAACTGGCAAGATCGCCAGCGGTCCATCTTCTGTAAATCTCTCGTACGCGCGATTGTGCAACGACTTTTCGGGCAGCAGGTTGCCGATCACCGCGCGTTGCTCATAAGCAACTTGTGTCGCGGTAATGCCAATCATCGTGCGGGTGGCGGAATTCGCACCGTCGGCCGCCACCAACAGATCGCAAGTTAATTCACGTTGCGGCTCGTCACCGGCCTCAATCGTAACGATGGCCTGATCCGGAGCGAGTCGTGCGTCAACGATTCGTGCCGGGCACAAAATGTCGAGTGCATCGACATCGCCAAGTCCCGCTTGCAATACGTTACCCAGTACACGATTGATTACAACGTAGCCGAGCGCCTCAACGCCCTGCTCTCTTGCGTCGATATGTGAAAAGCCGAAACGACCCTTATCTGAGACATGAATACTTGTTATTGGTGTTGCGCCGGCGACGATCTCATCCCACAAACCCATCGCCTCGAACATGCGCTGCGTGCTCCGCGACAACGCTGTTGAGCGGTCGTCAAAACTCGGCTGGGTTTCTGCAGAACGCCGCACCGCCTCGACAATAGCTACTCGTAAGCCAAGCGGCGCGAGAGCGAGCGCAAGACTCGAGCCGACCATGCCACCGCCAGCAATGACGATGTCATAGTGATTGTCACGCTGTGCGTTCACTTCATTGTTGCATGAGAGCTTCGATCTCATCAGGGTCTTTGACGAGACCTTTGGTCAGGACATCGGGTCCGTTGCTTGTCACCGCAACGTCGTCTTCGATGCGCACGCCGATGTTGCGCCAACGGGCCGGAATTTTGCGGCTCGCCGGAATATAAATGCCCGGTTCGACAGTCGTAACCATGCCGGACTCGAGCAGACGCCACTCATCGCCCACCTTATAGTCGCCGACGTCATGGACATCCATGCCGATCCAGTGCCCGGTGCGATGCATGTAATACTCACGGTATGCACCGTCCTTGATCAGCTTCGGCAAAGAGCCTTCGAGCAAACCGATCTTCTTGAGTCCTTTCGTGATCACTTTGACTGCCGCGTCATGCGGCTCGTCCCAGTGATTGTCCTTGCGAGTCTTTTCTATCGCAGCGAGCTGCGCGTCGAGAACAATCTCGTAAACGGCGCGCTGCTCGGGGCTGAATTTGCCGCTCACCGGGAACGTTCTTGTAATGTCGGACGCATAGTAATCGAGCTCACACCCGGCATCGATTAATAGCAGATCGCCGTCTTTCAGCGGCGCAGTATTATCAACATAATGCAGCGTACAGGCATTGCCGCCGGACGCGACGATCGGGCTGTAGGAATGGCGTGCATCATAGCGGCGAAACTCATGAATGAATTCGGCTTCGACCTCATATTCGAACATTCCCGGCCGAACCATTTGCATCGCGCGTTTATGTGCTGCAACGGCGACCTTCGCCGACTTGCGCATTGCCGAAATCTCCGAGCGACTCTTGTAAAGTCGCATGTCGTGCAGCAAGTGATCGAGAGCAACGAACTCCTGGGGCGTGTGTACGCCGCGATTGCCACGTGAGCGGAGCGAGTTCACCCAGTCGGCGATGCGCGTATCAAAATCCGGATACAGGCCCATCGTGTAATATACACGCTCGCAGGACTCCATAATGCCCGGCAAGATGTCATCGATATCGTCAATCGGAAACGCGTCGTCCGCGCCGAAGTGCTCGATAGCACCATCGGGACCCATGCGCTTGCCATCCCATCGCTCTCTCTCCGGATCGCGTTCGCGGCAAAACAACAGGTACTCACCGTTGTCACGTCCGGGCGCGAGAACGGCTACAGCGTCTGGCTCCTCGAAACCTGTCAGGTAGTAGAAATCACTGTCCTGACGAAACCGATACTCAACGTCGCGGCTGCGCGTCCTGATCGGGGCGGCAGGTAAAATCGCGATACCGCCAGAACCGACCATGTGCATCAGGTTTTTGCGGCGTCGGACGAATTCCTTGTTATTCAATGCAGGACCTCCGGCTCGACATCTGGCTCTTCCTCACTACCTGGCTTGCGTCGAATCGCCGCAAGCTCCTCGTATGTTAGTTGCGTCGCCACGCGCAGGTATTCGACAAGATCGGCATAGGCCTGCTCATCCGCCTCGTTTTCGCTCTCATCAACTGCACGCGTGATCTGCAGCATGTCCTTGATGATCTCAGACATCGGCTCGGCGGAGAGTTGCTGCTTCAGGGCCTCTCCATGGTCGCTCGAAACCAGGCCGTGCAGGAACCCCTCACACCAGTGGGCCAAAGCTGCCGCGCGAACCCCCGTGTTCTCCTCATCGTCCGGAAGCAATGGCTCGAATTCCGACTGCCGCTGCGAGAGTTGCCGATAGGTACTTTCAAACAAGGTGCTGAGCATCACCTCGCATTCGTTGCGCAGCGCATCGGAAGAATCCGTGCCATCGAGAACCTGGGAAAGCCAGTCAAAACCGCTGTCAGCACCCGCTATCGCAAGCCGCCCGGACAGTAGCCCGTGCGTCTGTGCTGCATCCCAGGTGGCGCCACAGCGCTTGAGCGCGAGGTCCAGTTCGTCGTGCCGGATTGCTTGTTCCATTTAGTCTGAGTCTGAGCTTCCTGAGCGGGTTCCAATGATCCCACGTAATGCGGGCTCAGGCCACGTTGACAGCATTCACTTTGCATTCGCATTGATTCTGCCTGAGCGCGTGTCTATATTGCTCATATGGCCGACGATATTAATGCAAGCTTTGAGCATGAACTCAAGCGACTCGAAAAGCGCGTTGATGCGCTCGTGAACGTGTGCGATCAATTGCAGGACGAGAACAAATCGCTGAAACAGCGTCAGGACGTGTTGACTGCGGAACGCGCCAATCTTCTGCAAAAAAATGAACAGGTACGAGCCCGCGTCGAGGCAATGATCGGCAGGCTCAAAGCAATGGAGCAAGGATCCTGAAAATGACCGACCCGCAAGCCCAAGTTAGCGTCAGAATACTCGACAAGGAATATCAGGTAGCGTGCCCAGCAAATGAGCGCACGGACCTGCTCGACTCGGCAGAAGCACTCAATGCCAAGATGCTGGAAATTCGGGACAGCGGCAGAGTCGTCGGTCTTGATCGTATTGCGGTGATGGCCGCACTGAACATGGCGAATGACCTGCTTCATGCGCAGGCTCGTGACAGACTTTTAGAGGGCGACCTGAGTGGTCGCCTGAAAATTATTTCCGACCGCGTTGAGAACGTGTTGGGAGCATCTCAGCAACTGGATCTCTGACGCATAGGAGCAGGACAACCGATATGGCGCCTCCTGCAGTGTTCGATGCCGACCCGGCACCTTTCGACCCTAAATTTTTACCTCGGGGTCGCGCACTGTAGGCAGCATTTGAGCAGGACCGTTTCGACGGTAAGTCTGTTGCTGCCACGGCTGACCCCACCTGTTGCTCCGGTTCGAGAGCGACGGTCTGTAACGGCACAGGCGGGAGGCGCTTTTGACTTCAGATAACAATTCAACGTCGCGCTTGCGCGAGTCTGCACTCGATGCTCGTCGCGCACTAAGCGATGAAGTGCGCGACAATGCTTCTGCGAAAATCTGTGACCGCGTTCTTCACTCGCACGAATTCATGTCGTGCAAAACGATCGCATGCTATTTGCCAGGCAACGACGAAGTTGACCCCATCGCGATCATAAAGCGCGCATGGCGCGCAAAAAAGCGCATTTTCGTTCCGGTAACTGACATGCGTGGCAACATGATTTTTCGGCAACTCACTCCCGACACTGAACTCGCAATGACTCGATTCGGTCTTTGGGAACCAATTTCAGGCCCAACGATTTCTGCAAAAGCAATTGATGTTGTCATTACACCGCTTGTTGCATTCGATGATGAGCGCCATCGAATCGGAATGGGCGGCGGTTACTTCGACAGGTGTTTTTACTTCCTGAAACAACGTAAGAACTGGCTACGACCAAAGTTGATAGGCATTGCGTTTGACTGCCAGAAAGTTGAGAAAATCGTCCCAAACCCTTGGGATATACCGCTTTATCGAATAGTGACTGAAATTAATTAGTCAATCGCCTGAATTCTGGCTTCATTTCTTAGTGCTTACCGCAGTTCTTCACAAGCAACACAAAAACCGTGTTCACCCGTAATCGTTTCGCAGATTTTGCTTGTAATTTTATCGCCGATGTCTGCATTCGCAATCCCGCCGAATTTGCTGCAGAAAAAATTACGTAGTGATACAAACAATTTTTCTGCAATTTTGTCGCTGAATCACGATTTTGAAACCGTTAACTACGTCACCTAACTTGCTGGATTTTTTGCTTTTGTTGTATATACTCAGCTCCGGGTACCCGACACGGAGATAAAACTGATGGCTACGAAAAAGAAGTCTAGGAAAAAAGCTTCTAAGCGCAAAGTCGCGAAGAAGCGGAAAGTTACGAGGAAAAAAGCTGCGCCGAAGAAACGCGTAGCGAAGAAGCGGAAAGTTACAAAGAAGAAGGCCAAGCGTAAGGCTAAAAAGAAAGTAGCCAAACGCAAGACCAAGAAAAAAGCAGCTAAGAAAAAAGTTGCCAAGCGCAAGACTAAAAAGAAAGCCAAGAAAAAGGCCAAAAAGAAAGTAGCTAAGCGCAAGACTAAAAAGAAGGCCAAGAAAAAGGCCAAAAAGAAAACGGCTAAGCGCAAGACTAAAAAGAAAGCCAAGAAAAAGGCTAAGCGGAAAGTAGCTAAACGGAAGACCAAGAAGAAAGCCAAGAAAAAGGCTAAACGGAAGGTCGCCAAGCGTAAGACCAAGAAAAAGGCCAAACGCAAAGCTACGAAGCGGAAAGCTAAGAAAAAGACTTCCCGCAGGAAAAAACGCTAGTCTGTAGGCCGCGAGGAAGATTTGCTTTCTTCCAAGCCAACACGAAGTGCCCGCTTATGCGGGCACTTTTGTGTGCGCCAGATTCACATCTTGACGCGGTTTTAGGTATAAACTAAGCGCCGACTTATGGACTCTTCCGAGAAGAAACGAAACGCAGCGAAGGCGTCGCTCGAATTCATCGAACCGGGCACCGTCCTGGGCGTTGGTACGGGCTCCACTGTAAATGAGCTTATTGCTCTGCTGCCCACCGTAGGGGACAGAATCGACAAGGTCGTTTCGAGCTCCAAAGCCTCAACCGACCTGCTTGAGCAGCAGGGCTTCGAGGTTACTACGCTAAATGAAGCCGGCGATGTCGATCTGTATATTGACGGTGCCGATGAGGCTAACAAGCGCTTGCACCTGATTAAGGGTGGTGGTGGTGCGCTTACACGCGAGAAAGTCCTGGCCGGCGCTGCCCGACGATTCATTTGCATTGTCGACGAGTCCAAACTCGTTGGCATGCTCGGGACATTTCCCTTGCCTGTCGAAGTATTGCCAATGGCACAGGCGTTTGTGGCCCGCAAACTGGTCAAGCTGCGGGCTCAGCCCATCTGGCGGGAAGGTTTCATGACAGACAACGGCAACCATATTCTCGACGTTCACGACCTGAACATCAGTAACCCGCTCGAAATGGAGACGCGCCTGAACCAGATTCCTGGAATTTTGACAGTGGGAATTTTTGCACACCGGCCCGCCGATATTCTGTTGATCGCAGATGACACCGGCATCCGGGAAATGCGCGCCTGAGCCCAAGATAATTTCTTGGAAATAATTTACTTCACGCTTGTCGCGGCGCTCTTATATCTAACATCCAACTGGATTGTTGACCGCATCGAAGTGGCCGCGGGCAAGCGATTCAAATACCGGTCTGTGCTTTTTTTCGGCATTCTTCTGACACTCGCCGTTGCGAGCTTCAGCCTGATTCGGATCTATACGGGAAATCCCTGATTTACAAAACTTTTTCAGTCCGTTAGCCTGCCTGTAAGCATAAGTCCAAGTTGGGGGCCGGAAATGAATGAGAATAATAATACCGACGACGCAGTGTCATCGGACTCATCGGATCCAGAACAGATTCCTATAATGCAACGGGTTCTTGATAACCCGTTCCTGCTTCTGGTTCTTGGCATCGCTGTTCCGGCGGTGTTCTACATTATCTGGGGGATCATCGAGATTACCCAGATACCGATCGCGGATTGAGGGAGGCCTAGCCATGGCTATCACACCACCGAGTGAGCGGATTTGGTGGCGACAACCAATTGCCAGAATCGAGTTGATCTGGATAATCGTCGCCTTCACCTGGGGTCTCATCATGTTCTTCATGATGATCTACTGGCATGGCGCCGGTGAGCAGAACCTCTCGAATGAAGCCTACCAAATCAAACCACAACGATTTGCCGAACATGCCCAGGCAATGATTGATGAGCATCAGGTGCGCGAGGAAAGCGGCTTCCCGGTCGTCCACCCGCCACCCGGCAGCGACGTTTATCTCATTGCCCGATTATGGCAGTGGTGGCCTATCCTGGAACTGGAAAAGGGCGAAAGCTACCGCCTGCACCTCTCGTCCATGGACTGGCAGCACGGTTTTTCGCTGCAGCCGGTCAATATCAACGTTCAGGTCCACCCCGGCTACGATATGGTCGTAACCGTCAAGCCCGATATGGCTGGCGAGTTCGGCGTGGTTTGTAATGAATTCTGCGGGATCGGCCACCACATGATGGTTGGCAAGATCTACGTCGTCGAGTAGGGGGCGCTACGATGTCCAGTTTAATTGATTACCGCACCTGCCCGACGACCGGCCTCAGGGTTGATCGATCGGCAGAAAAACTCATCAAGGCGAATGCCGTTGCTGCCGTTGTTTTCCTCGCAATCGGCGGATTGTTTGGTCTGCTCGTTGCACTAACGCGCTGGCCGGCCGTGCATTTCCTTCCGGCCGATATGTTCTACCTTGCGCTAACAGCGCATGGTCTGGATGTACTCCTCGTCTGGATAATTTTCTTCGAGATGGCCGTATTGTATTTCGCGTCGGCAATCCTGCTAAATTCCAGACTGGCGGCGCCGAAGGTTGCCTGGACGGGATTCGCGCTCATGTTGGTGGGCGCCTTGATCACGAATGTCGCGGTGCTCCAGGGTGACTCGAGCGTGATGTTCACCTCGTATGTGCCTATGCGAGCCGAGCCACCGTTTTATCTGGGGATAATCCTTTTTGCGGTCGGAGCGCTACTCGGCTGTTTCGTATTTTTTGGCACTCTTGTAGTCGCAAAACGGGAGAAGACCTATGAAGGGTCAGTCCCGTTGGTGACGTTTGGTGCGGTAACGGCTGCAATTATTGCCGTGTTTACGATCGCATCGGGCGCAATCATCCTTATACCGACATTGCTCTGGTCGCTTGGACTAGTCAGTCACATCGATCCACTGGTGTACAAGACTATCTGGTGGGCAATGGGTCACTCATCGCAACAGATCAACGTCGCTGCCCATGTATCAGTTTGGTACGCGATCGCCGCGATGGTATTTGGCGCGAAACCCTTGTCGGAAAAAGTCAGTCGCATGGCATTCCTGATGTACATCCTGTTCCTGCAACTCGCGAGCGCGCATCACATGCTCGTCGAGCCGGGTTTCAGTTCGGAGTGGAAGATATTCAACACCAGTTATGCGATGTATCTGGCCGTACTCGGCAGCATGATTCACGGCATGACCGTGCCCGGCTCGATCGAGGCAGCACAAAGAGCGCGCGGCCTTACGAAAGGCATGTTTGAATGGCTGCGTAAGGCGCCATGGGGCAATCCGGCGTTTGCCGGCATGTTCATGTCGCTCGTGTTCTTCGGCTTCATTGGCGGCATTTCCGGCGTTGTCATGGGCACCGAGCAGATCAACCTGATCATGCACAACACGCT
>Ga0070725_10001990_pt1 | contig 10959 bp, 7 predicted proteins | sample tdDd002_FD_69781 | JGI IMG/M metagenome (GOLD analysis project Ga0070725, IMG submission 69781) | Marine sediment microbial communities from the Atlantic coast under amendment with organic carbon and nitrate - tdDd00.2 | ecosystem: Environmental > Aquatic > Marine > Coastal > Sediment | place... | reverse complement strand
GCATTTAAGGAAGTTTCGTGGATTCAGGTAAGAATAAATTTTTAATCATTGGCTCAATTGGAAGTGCAATTGCTGCTCTAGCTCATTTAGGTTGTATTATTTTCGGTGGTGACTGGTATCGTTTTTTTGGTGCTGGTGAGCAAATGGCTCGAATGGCTGAAGACGGACATTGGTATCCTACAGTTGTTACATCAATCATCGTTTTGATTTTATCTATTTGGTCACTATATGGTTTATCTGGCTCTAAAGTTATTTTTAGACTTCCTCTTCTTAAACTTGGCTTAATTGTTATTTCGCTAATCTACCTAATACGTGGAGTAGCTTTTGTTGCAATCATGCCAATGTTTCCTGAAAACAGTTTAACTTTTTGGCTTGTAAGTTCTGGTATTTGTTTAACGATAGGTATCTTATATTCAGTTGGTACTTTTCAGAGTTGGGCAAAACTAAGTGTAAAAAATGCCTAACAAATAAGGATAGGCCGCGCGCAGCCGCGTCCTTATCCCAAGTGTTGAACAAGCCCGAGCTTGCTAGAAGTGATACCTTTATATAGTAAATATCGACGCAAGAACTTACGCCGTTGTCGGTGGGTTTAGTTTTATGTCACTTTTTATAAGATGCAACAACCCATTGGCATCGACAGCCAATTAATTAACTTTCTATATCAACGCCTTAATTTCCTCCTTTTTGTCCATCAGCTTCTGTATCTTAAGTCTTAAACTCATGACCTTTACCGCTTAAACAGCGGCGTTAGGCAGTGTTGCTTATTGGTGTTTTTAAGCTTGTCGGTCGTGCATGCTTATTCTCATGTACTCCCATAAATTTCATTGGCTGTTGGCAGCAGGGACAAGGCCGTATTGCAGCGGTGCGCTTTGTATCCTCTACTATAGGAAATACAACACCAGCGACAGCGAGCATAAGTTGTACTGTAACCCTCCCCTAAAATAGTCTCAAGCTAATCAAGATACTAACTATAAGAACTGATGATGCCCGTGTCTATCATACAATTATAAGTTTAAGTTATCACATCAATAATAAATCATAATTTCAGGTTATATATAGGGCGCCATATCATTACCACATCGAAACGAGTTACAAATTAGTCATCTGAATTTGGGGTAAGTTATGAAAATGAATCATGTGGGTATTATGGTAGGCAATATGGATAAAGCTGTTGAGTTTTATACTAATGCTCTTGGCCTTAAAGTCGTGATGGGCAATACCAAAGTTGAAGAAGAACGCGAAACCGCAATAGGTAGAATGTGTGTTGCAGTTTTTGGCGAAGGTTTTAAAGGTTTTAACATTGCACATCTGGTAACTACTGATGGTATTGGTGTTGAATTGTTTGAAATGAAAGAGCGCCAAGAGCGTCACGAAGTTGATTTCTCTCGAATCGGTATTTTCCATTTTTGTCTTCAAACTGATGACTTCCATGGTGTAATCGAACGTACTGAAAAATTCGGCGGAAAAGTACGCATGGATATAATGCGTTACCACCCAGAAGATGATAACAAGCAAGCAAAAATGGTTTATCTGGAAGACCCGTTCGGCAACCTATTTGAGCTTTACTCGCATACTTATGAAGAAACATACTCTTCTGAATATGAGTAATAGGTTTAAAAGATACTGATAAAGGGTTGGCCAAGTGCCAGCCCTTTTTCATGCTTACTTTTCAGCATTCAATCAGCTCTTTTTGCGAAAGTGAAAGTGTCCAGAAATGAGTATGCTTGGCTATAAAGTTTTAGTCAGCTACTACACCTTGGCCAAATAAGTTGATCACTAGATACGCCCTTTTATCACTGCGTGAGTCGCACGGTGAGGAGGGCGGTTTTGTGTATGAGACCTCACTCAGCAGAGGCGTAAGGGCTAAACAAATAAAGACTGAACGAAGCTCTTCATCCCAACAGCCTCGAAAAACACAGCTATTTAGCTAGTAACAATGGGTCTTCGTTGTTCCCTTGTTTCGTTGTTTTTCCAACATAGGTTATGTATCTTATTGATAATCAATGTGAGACTCTAATTTTTAGCCCTTACTTTTGGTATGAACCAATTAATGGCCATGAAGGGGAAATCAATGACAGCACCGTCAAGCAGTGAGCAAGTCATTCGCAGGCTGTACCAAATCACGAATGATCATAAGAGGGGATTCGAGCATCAGGTTCTTGAATTGCTAAAGATGGGTCTCGAACGTTTTGGGTTAGATATAGGTATTTTTTCGAAAATTGAACAAAATAACTATATTATCAGATACTGCGTAACGCCAGCTGATGTATCTATGCAGCCTGGTGACCGATTTGATTTGAGCGCGACTTATTGCTCTATTACTTGTTCTGCCCAAGCACCTGTTGCACTAGAACATGTAGGTAAGGATACCGAGTTTGCTGTTCATCCTGCCTATAAAGCGTTTGGGCTCGAATCTTATATCGGTATTCCCATTCACCTTCAAGGTGAACTGTATGGCACGCTAAACTTCTCTAGTCCGACTCCCTTCCCTCGAAAATTTAGGGATATTGATGTTGATGTCTTGCAACTTATGGCTTCGTGGATAGAGGTCGAATTAATTCGTAGAGAACAGGAAGATCAGCTTATAGCGCTGAACCTGGAACTGAAACACCTGGCAAATTACGACAGCCTAACGGATATCCCTAACCGTCGTGGAATGTATAGTCATCTGAAAAAAAACTTGAACCAGCTAAGCCGCACTTGCGGTGAGTGTACGCTCGCCATCATTGATATCGACCATTTTAAAAAGTTGAATGATACATATGGACATCAAAAAGGTGATGAGGCGCTGGTCTCTATAACACAGAAGATTACTGGGTCATTACGCGACTATGAATTCGTTGCACGACTTGGCGGTGATGAATTTCTTCTCTGGTTGCCGGATACAAATCAGCAAGGAGGTGCAGTTGTTTTTCAACGGATCATGCAGGGTATTTCAACTGTATCAATAACCCCAGCTCCTATCACCGTATCCATAGGTGCGTGTCATTTTCGCTTCAGTAACAAAAAGCCTGAAGATTTTATTAAGCTAATTGATGAGCTTGTTGCTAAGGCTGACAATGCACTATTTGAGGCTAAGGAGAAGGGGCGTAACAGTTTTATTTACTCTGAGTGGTTGTAACCCCAAATTGAAGAAACAACTTTCTAGAAGCCTGAGTAAAGTGTAAACACGGTTGTGACCGCCCGTATCATGGTTGTTTTATGGCACCATGTCATTCCGGCGTTTGTAAATCTATTCGCATCAGATGTCACGTCTGAGGCGATGGAAAGGTTTTCCGTAAATAGGGAGGGGCTGAGTCATATGAGTGTTTGCACTATTCGATCACGACATAGCAATGAATGTCTTCGTCACTATTAGCTTTTTAGTTAGAAAAATACTTCCTTTAAATTTATATGTCTAGCAGTACAAATACATTCCTCGTGACAAAGTATTTCCAACGTTATTCCTACCAATACTGCGACTCTTACCAAAGTTGAATCAACTTGTCGGCTGTACAAGTGCTTTGAATTTCAAAAAGCTGATGCAGTGCATCACTGTTGCTAGCATAGGCTGTGGTGTACTGATTTTCTCCCACAGTTGTAGGTGAGTACCCGAAGCTTCATGGTCCCAAAGGTGATGAGTATGAACGGGCTATAAAACCTTATAAAACAGTATGATCGATATCACAAAATGAATTTGTCTGATTATTTAAAATTGTGACTTGTTTATCAAATAACAAGGATAGAAAAATGAAACAGGAATGTAAGTTGATAGCAATTATGGTTGGTGCTGCACTCCTCGGTGGCTGTAACAACTCTTCAGATTCAGGCAAAGACCTTACCCCTCCTATAACCCCCAGTATTACATCTAACAGTCACGCTTTTGTTGCATTGCTTCCTAACGGAAACATTGAGGCGTGGGGAGACCCTGTATATGGAGGTGATCCTGCATGTGACGATCCCTTTTGTACAGCTGCTGAAAAACCACTCACTGGAATTATTGAGATAACAGCGACATCAAAAGCATTTGCTGCGGTAAAACGGGATGGTTCAGTCATTGCGTGGGGGAGCTGGGCGTATGGCGCCGATTTAAGTGAAGTCGAAAGTAAGCTGCACAATGTCGCAAGTATTAGTGCAACCTTCGCTTATAACGGTGGTGCATTTGCTGCACTGAAACAAGATGGTAGCGTTACCGTTTGGGGAGATGACAATTGGGGCGGTAACGCTTCAGGAAAAACTCTTACTAATATTAAAGCTATTACATCCAGTAGCAGCGACGCTGGCGGGGCATTTGCCGCAATTAAAAATGATGGTTCTGTCGTGACCTGGGGCAATATCACCTACGGTGGAGATTCTGGTTCTGTAGCCGCTGATCTTAATGATGTTGAGAGTATCACGTCCACTCATGGGGCATTTGCTGCCCTCAAAAAGGATGGTTCTGTCGTCACTTGGGGAGATCAGAGTTATGGTGGTGACTCTAGCAGTGTCCATGGGGACTTAATTAATATCGTTAAAATCACAGCGAATTCTCAAGCTTTCGCCGCACTGAGCCAAGACGGTTCCATTGTGGCCTGGGGGAATGAAGATTTTGGCGGTAATCCAAATTGTACAAGTATGTTTTGCACTGCAGCTTCATCCCCGCTTGTTGATATTAACGCCATAACAAGCAATGGTAATTCATATGGAGGAGCTTTTGCTGCGATTAAAAAGGATGGTACTGTGATATCTTGGGGGAATGAGCTTAACGGTGGTGACGCCAGTAGCATAAAGGGTGAATTAACTCATGTTGTCTCAATAGCCGCAACCAATACCGCCTTCGCTGCAGTAAAACAAGATGGGTCAGTGGTGACTTGGGGCGATCCAGCTACAGGCGGCGATCCAACCTGCAATAATGCGAGTGGCATCAATGACTGTTCTCCAGCTTCTGGTGAGCTTAACCGTGTAGCCAGTATAGTCGGAAATGTGAAGGCCTTTGCGGCAATAAAGCTGGACGGTTCAGTGGTAAGCTGGGGGGCGGCTGATGGTGGTGGCAATCCTGACTGTTCAAATAGTCAAGAATCAGATCAGTGCGTACAACCTTCCTCAACCTTAAGCGAGATTATCGGTATTACTCCTAGTTTGGGGCTTAGAGGCGCATTTGCCGCGATAAAAAAAGATAATACTATTCTTGCTTGGGGAAATGAAGATAGTGCTGGGAAGCGATAAAGTAAGAAATGGCATGGAACTAGTTAAGTCCGCTTGAACTTTTTCATCCTGAGAACCTTCTTAGAACTTACGCTCTAAGCAAGGTTCTAGTTAAAGTAATGATAACAAGTACAGCCCAAATTGAAGAAACTACTTTCTAGAAGCCTGAGTAAAGTGTAAACACGGCTGTGACCGCCCGTATCATGGTCGTTCTATGGCACTTAGCAAGCAAACTAAGTACCAAGCCAGCCAATGAACCGACCTAAAAAACTTGAAACTTGTTATCGGACAAGTAAACCACCTTTTGCCTAAGAATGACTTTGACTCTAATGCGACTGTTACTGTCTAAAGAATCATCCCGCCTATGACAAACCCCAGTGCGACAGAGGTCGATATGGTGACGAGTCCCGGTATAAGGAATGGATGGTTAAATACCATATTGCCAATGCGTGTCGAGCCGGTATCATCCATCTGCACCGCGGCTAACAACGTCGGGTAGGTTGGCAATACAAACAGGGCACTCACGGCGGCAAATGAGGCGATAGCCGTGAGGGGGGCGACGCCAATGGCTAAGGCCGCCGGTATCAATGCGGTTGTCGTTGCCGCCTGAGAGTAGAGCAGCATAGAGGCAAAAAACAGGGTGACGGCAAGCATCCAGGGGTACTGATTAAGCACATCTGCCGAGAGTGCTTTAATATCGTCAATGTGGCTGGACACGAAGGTGTCTCCCAGCCAAGCGACACCTAACACACAGATACAGGCGCTCATACCCGACTTGAAAGTCGCCGCATTGGCAATCTCAGAGGCATCGATTTTGGTGAAGGTAACAATCGCGGTGGCCGCCGAAAGCATAAACACCATGATTGCTTCATTGCGGCCTAAGGATGGGTTTGGAATAAGATTGACCGTGTCTGAGATTATGGTGGCATAAACAATGACGCAGACGATGGCCGTGATAAAGATATAGGTGGCGGGTTTGGCTGTCGGCAGGATCGCTCTTTGTGTTTTCCCCTGCAGTTTAACTAATCCCTTTTCCAGACGCGCCTGATATACCGGATCGTCTTTTAATTCACAGCCTAAGAAATTTGAGACGAAAGCCCCGGCCATACAAGCGATAAATGTGGTGGGGATACAGATAGCCAGCAGAGTCAGATAACTTATGCCAATGGGCTCTAAAATTCCTGAAAAGAATACCACAGCGGCCGAGATCGGGGAGGCGGTAATGGCGATTTGTGAGGCAACGACCGAGATCCCAAGGGGTCTAGAGGGCCTTATCCCTTGTTCTTTAGCCACTTCGGCGATAACCGGCAGTGTTGAAAATGCCGTATGACCTGTGCCTGCCATCAGAGTCATAAAGTAGGTCACGACCGGGGCGTAGAAGGTGATATGTTTGGGGTTCTTGCGCAGAAACGTCTCTGAGAGATCAACCAGCCAATCCAGGCCCCCCGCTACCTGCATGGCGGCGATAGCTGCAATTACTGACATTATGATAAGAATCACATCTACCGGAATGTGACCCGTGTCGACGCCCAGAAATAACGAGAGAACCAGAACGCCGGCGCCGCCAGCCAGACCAATACCTATTCCGCCAATTCGGGCACCCAGATAGATAAACGCGAGGACAACGAACAATTCAACAAAAACCATAAAAAACCTAATTTGAAGCGGAGGGGAAACACATTCCTGACTGACAGGAGGTGAAAGTTCAGGCGAAGCTTATTAGGAGGCTTGGTGCCGCTTTTACCTGCAAGGCGTGAGCTTACTCTTCTTATTGCTTATGTAGGGATCTTTAATTAACTATTTGTTGAAGCTGTGAGTCTGCTCACGTGAGGGTTGACTGCGGCCGGGGGAAACGCACACTTATGCCGATAACAGATAAAGTACTGCTGTGGAGGGGCTGAGGTCTGCTCGTCAAGGGGCATGAATCAAAAAGCCCGCAGTGCGGGCTCTTGTACCAATAGGTATTATCACTCGTTCATGATGAAGATGATCGGCGTTACTTTTTTACCCATTTACCACTCGAATTTTTGATGTACTGACCTTTTTTGGTCGCTTTCATCGCTTTTTCGGCGGCCAGTTTTGCTACATCATCCACTGATATCCCATTTTTCTTGGCTATCTTCTGGTAATGGGTTTTGCGCTTAGCGTTGACCAGCTTAGCGACAGAGTTGGCTTCCGGGTTGTTCTTTACTATGCCCAGATAACCATTAGGCTGTTCGCCAACGAGACCCTGAGACTTAGCGTCTTGAAGGGAGATAGCAAATGCATTAAGGCTCAGCAGCAGACCTGCGGCGAGCACCAGTAATTTAGTTTTCATTCTGTACTCCTTAATTAACCGAACCGATTAAAATAACTCATCGTTGGTGAGTAATTCATCCAGATCTTTATCAACCTTTATCTTGATCTCATGTTCAATCTTGACGTTGAGGTTGATCACTATGGGTTTATCCGGTGGCTCAATTTTGACCGTGGGTGTACAGCCGGTCAAAGCCAGGAGTGCAATCATTGCGCTTACGGACGTGCGTAATACAGGCAATCTTTTCACTGGGAGTTCCTTTTATCCTAATCGGCCCAGACAGGTGACAGCCGACGTTTCATTTAAGTCTATTATATTGATCGAAAGATGACACTAAACTGAACGTTTTTTTTGAACATTAAATATTGGCCGCTATTATCGCACTAACGGCGTAGATTCAATAGCTTGATTCTATGTGTTGAGACTAAAAATTGATTCAAAAAAGGGGGCTAGTTCATCGATTGTTCAATCTGAGTCTGCAGTTTATCACCCACTTGCAGGCTCTTTAACAGTTGCAGCATGTTCTCCTCCTGAGAGTAGTTCAAGTGAATAGGGCGTTCAATTCCCTTTCCTCTGCCTTTTACATTGACCTTAAGCAGGGCATCGCCGGAGGGCTGCATATCGAAGGTGCTGGACAACTCTGTATATTGAAGATGTTCCATGGTCGAGAATGCAAAGTCGAGATAGGGCTGGGACAACCTCATCTGCTCGACGGCTGGATTGCCGCTTATTGAGATAAGCCCACCAGGTGCTCGCGCCGCTAAGCGTCCTCCCGAGACAGAGAGTTTGCCGTCAACAAGATCGACCGGCAGTACGCCATCGAAAATGCCGTCGGCATAGATACCCACCTGTGGTTGAATGGCGATAAGTTCTTCTAAACTCAGGCCTTGCAACACCAGATAACCATGAGATCTGTCATGTAACTTGAGGCTGAACTCTGGCAGCAAGACCTGTCCACCTAAGAGGTCGCCTGTGGCATTAAGGTGAATTTCGGCTGAACTTAAGTTGGCTGCCACACTATTATTGAGCTGGGTATCGGGACGTATTGGCCCACCGTCTGATGGTGCCTCGAGTGGCGTGTCATCAAGGGAGAGGGAGATATCCCCGTCGGCCTTGAGGTTAGTGATTAACACTCCGGGATTAAATGCCGCCGCAGTGAGACCCATTTCCGGACAGGTGAAGCTGCGCCTGTTTGTCCCCTGACTATCTTGCAGTAGGCTGAAATTGCAATGGGCAGACATGTCGACACCTTCGAAGGGAAGGTCGCTAATACTGCCGTTTAACGATGATAAATCAGGTGAAAAATCAACATTAAATAGGGTGTTGTTACTTTCTTCAAATAACTGATAATTTGCCTTTAGCTGAGTCTGTCCGTCCATATAAATATTGGATGGCAAGGCGTAGCTATTTTGAACCAGAAAGAGGAGTGTGCTCAGCTCGGTATCCAGATCCAGTTTTCCTTGTAGCATTGCCTGCGCCTTTGCACCGGGGGTTAAGCTGTGCTCACTATCAAACTCCAGACCATCGATTGACCAATGCTCCTGGGTATCGAGCCGGTAGTCATCCCACTTGAGCGCCTGCGTCAGCGTTGCCTGATAGAGGTGCAGCAACTTCTGTTTTCTTTTACGCTTATTTTTAATAAACGTGTGATTGATTTCCAAGCCATCGATTTCATAATTCAGGTTATTTGCGAGTTGTGATGTTTTCAAAAACCGTTCGAAATCAATATTATTGCTTGTCATTGAGGCGAGAATAGACTCTGCACCAACCGACTCGGTCAGAGAAGCCAGCTCAATGGATGCCGAGCTTGGTTTTTCCAATTGAATACCAAAATGAGGCAGGGAGAGAAAATAGTGATCCTTTGAGCTTGTGGCAAAGGGCTTATGACTTAATTCTGTTTGTGTTTGCTCCAGTGATAGTCTGGGGAGCGATATCTGTAACTCCTTGCTGCTTGTTTCAAGCGGATCTTCATGTTGGCGGATTTCGATCGCTAATCGTGTTCTGCCTTGGCTGTTAAACAGAACATGTTCGGTAGTGATCAGGCTGTCGCTACTCTTATTTTCGCTACTATCGTATTCGCTGCTGGTGTCAGTATCGTTTTGCTTTAGATCGGCAAAACGGATGGATGAAGACTCCAGCGTGAAGGGGGCTGCGATAAACTCAAATTCAGCGACAGGCTGGGCATTATCACTGCTATTGCCACTATTACTGTCACTGACTCGATTGTTATGATTGCTATTTGTAGCCAGATCTAGCCTGAGGTGGCTCGGTTCTGAAGAGTTAAAGGTCAGTGCTTCAGCATCAAATTCGACAGTTTTAGACTTAGAAGAGGGGCGGAGGTGACGGTACGAGATAGGACCCAGGTGCATCGTCAGCTTAGGCAGTGCAATTTCGAACTGCCCCGTTTCGTCGTAACTCAGTGAAAGATCATCCTGGAGTCGCAGCCACGCCATTTGATTATTGAATGAAAACTCGGAATCTGTTTGGCTCGATGGTGAAGTTTGCGACTTCTTTACACTTAACTGGTGGGTATTAACTTTTGCATCTTTATTAACGGTAAGTTCAATAGTAAAAGGAGGTGTCGTCTCATGACTAACCACTTTATTATTCGCCGCTACGGCGAACGCGCCTTCCAATGCCAGTGAAGATGTGCCCAGCTCGATGTCTGCAATGGACTTATCTGCAATAGAAAGTGGTTCAACTAAGAACTCATTTATCGACAAGGCTTGTCGATGCTCGGCACTGAACTGCCATTTACCGTTAAGGCTCAACTGCTCTCTGTTCGCCTCTCTGTTTTGATTGGGCAGAGAGACTAATGCGTCATTTAGCGAGACGGTGGCGTCTAATTTTGATTGAGCGATACTGAGCTGAAGCTGAGCCCAGCTGATTGTTTTGTCTTGCAGTGAATAGGTGAGTGGTTGCTTCAGGCTTAGCCTTATCTCTGGGGATGACGCTTTGCTCAACGCTTGAATTAACTGCTTAGTCTGCTGTTTAACCGTGTCATCCTGGATAAGGTTGAGCAATACCTCTTGTTGAGCCGGGTTGGGGGCGAGACTCAAGGTGAAAGGAAGCAGGTTGAGTGAGAGATCGGCAAGATGGCCATTAAGCTCAAACTCAAGGTTTTTGTTAGTACTTACTTTTGCCGTTTCAGCATCTTCAGGTACAGCTTCAGTTACATCTGCACTTATATTGCTCGAGTGTGGTTCGAGCGTCAGCGACTCAAGGTTACCCAGAATGAGCTGAGAGTCGATGAGCGTATGGTGTGAGGTTAGTTGAGCCGTTTTCAGGTTTAGATCGACAGTCGAATTCAGGCTGCCGCTAAGTTTTATGTTCGCATCTTCTATCTGCTGCTTTAAGTTGAGCAGAGGGCTAAGCGCACTATCATTGAGTTCTTGAGCCGATAAGCGGCTGAGAAGTGTGGTTAACTCATCGAATACCAAGCTGGCAGATATCTTCCAGCGTTGCTCGCTTAAATTAGCCTCTAGGCTGAATAATCTGTT
>Ga0070725_10001988_pt1 | contig 10972 bp, 9 predicted proteins | sample tdDd002_FD_69781 | JGI IMG/M metagenome (GOLD analysis project Ga0070725, IMG submission 69781) | Marine sediment microbial communities from the Atlantic coast under amendment with organic carbon and nitrate - tdDd00.2 | ecosystem: Environmental > Aquatic > Marine > Coastal > Sediment | place... | reverse complement strand
AACAGCATCATTGCTTCGAGGTATTCTGTAGCTAATAAGTTAACATCAGCTTTGGTATTGTTTGCGAGTAATTTGCCAAGTGCTTTTGCTTTAGCTTGGTTATGACTCATAAAAATATATTTATGCTGGGCATGAAATTCTGTCATGCTTTTCCAACTCAAATCACTCGTTATAAGTTTTTGCCAGCGATGGTATATAAATACGCGTTGAATAAAGTTCTCTCGTAATACTGCATCACCTAATCTACCTTCTTCTTCAATGGGTAAGTGTGGAAAATTTTCCATCAAGCGTTTGGTATATAAACCGGTACCGATACGTTCAGGCATTTCACCTTTATATAATCTCACCCTTTCCATGCCGCAACTGGGAGAATCCTTTTTTAAGATATAGCCTGAAAGGTTTGCGTGCCAGTGAGCTTGTTCGTCGGCTGATTGATATAGCTTTTCGGTTACATCAAGGTTTTCATCTTTTGTGCCTTTACAATGTATTTGCTCATCTTGCAGCACTAATCTTATTGTTGGCCGTGGAATGCCTAATCCAATATTGACTTCAGGACAAAAAGCGCGAAAGTTAAAATACTGACTTAGGGTATTCGAAATATAATTATTATTTTTATGTCCGCCGTCATAGCGGACTTTTTCGCCAAGTAAGCAACTACTTACACCAACCGTGATTTCTTTTTCCAATGTTAATCCTTTAAATAGCAGTAAACTATAAGATTAGCTTAGCTGAATTTTTTAAACAATAACGCTGCATTTAAGCCACCAAAGGCAAAAGAGTTAGACATTGCATATTGAATGTCTTTTTTTACCGGGTGATTCGGTACATAGTTAAGGTCGCACGTTGGATCCGCTGCAAGGTAATTACGTGTAGGCGGCACTGTTTGGTGTGTAATCGCCATGATAGAGGCAATACTTTCAATCGCACCACCAGCACCTAACACATGACCATGCAATGACTTAGTGGATGAAATTGCTAAATTTCGTGCATGAGATTGAAAAACATTTTTGATGGCTTGGGTTTCTGTTGAATCGTTTTGTACTGTGCCTGAACCATGGGCATTAATATATTGAATTTTATCAGGTGAACAATTGGCGTCGTCAAGTGCTGCTTGCATTGCTTGTTGTGCACCTTCAGCTAAAGGCTGGACAATATTATGAGCATCTGAACTCATACCTATGCCTACTAGTTCTGCATGAATAGGGGCTGACCTTGCTAAAGCATGCTCAAGTGTTTCTAGGATTAAGGTGCCAGCGCCTTCTCCTATGATTAACCCGGTACGTGAGGCTGAAAATGGTCGACATGTATCTGTTGATAAGACTCTTAATCCTTCCCAAACCCTAAAGTTTCCTTCTGTTATGCAAGCTTCTGCGCCACCAGCAATAGCGGTATCTACCAGACCACTGCGCAGCATTAATACAGCCATTGCAATTGCGTGAGCAGAGGAAGAACATGCTGATGAAGTCGAAAAAGATGGGCCAGTTATGCCGTACTTCATTGATATTTGGCTGGTTGCGGAACTGGGTAGTAACTTGGGAACAGTAAATGGATGCGCGCGAGCTTTACCTTCTTGAAGTAGTTGCAGGTAAGAGTTTTCTATTGTTTCCTGACCACCAATGCTCGTGCCATGAATGACTGCTGTTCTCTGTGGAACGATATTATCTGTTGTCAGTTGTGCGTGAGCTAAGGCTTCATCAGTTGCAAGTAGCGCAAATTGAGCAAAGCGATCAAGTTGCTTTAATTGTGATTTGGAAAAATGTGTTTGTGGGTCGTAGTCAGGCACTATTGCAGCAAAGTGAGCACGGGCTGCCTCGTTGGTAAAAGCTGATAGTGGGCTAATCGTTTGCGCAGTTTGGTGTTCAGGTAAAAATAACTTATTAGCAAAGTTATCTGTGTTAAATCCTGCTGCCGAAATACAGCCCAACCCAGTAACGACAACCCGCTGAGTCATTAGTCTTCCTTTTCATTGATTAAGGTTGAGACCAGATGAACAACATCATCTAAATGTGCTAAGGAAAAATTACGTTGCGCTAACTCCTGTTCGCTTGGCACGGTAATATCAAAAGCTTCTTCAAGATCAAAAATAATCTCTACAACGGCAAGTGAGTCAATACCAATGTCGGTAAGTGTTTGTGAGGAGCTTAGTTGATCTAGGTTCTCGTCAGTATATTCGGCAACAATGGTTTTAATTTGGTTTGTTATATTGGTCACGCTTAATGACTCCTCTTAAGCCAACTGAAATGGCAACTAATAAGCATAGTATTGTAAAGAAATTTGGATATTTCTGGTAGAAGCTAGTGATATTAGCCAAAGGTAAATTTACCGTTTTAGTCATACTGGTATTGGGTGGTATTAAGGATTGCTCAATAAGAGTGCCACTGGCATCTATCGCAGCACTATGACCATTATTAGTCACTCTTACCAAAGGTGTGCGAAATTCTATGGTTCTGAAGACTGCCAAAGCAAAATGTACATCTCTGCCGGCGGTATTTCCAAACCAAGCATCATTAACGGCGTTAACCATTAACTGACCGCCACTGTTGATACCCGTTGCTACTAAATCGGTGAATACCGCCTCGTAACAAATTAGCGGAATTAAACTGATGTTATTATTTGGAAGTGCTAGCGCCAAATTTGCTATTTGTGCGCCAGATTGGTAATCAGGGGCATAAGGAAACCATCTTCTTAAAATGGGCAGCTGCTGTTCAAATGGCAAATATTCAGCCATGGGCAGTAGTTTTTGCTTATGATATCTTGCTGTTACTTGCTTATTTTGTATCAGTTCTACGCTGTTGTAATACGTTTCTAAATTTGCTGGCTCTTTTTGGCTGTTAACCGGTTCAATGCCAGCAATAAAAAGCGCGGTATTGTTGGCTGCGCTGTTAAATAATCTTCTATCAAACTGATAATATTCATGTGAAATAGGCACAGGCACTTCTGGTAAAACAATTAGGTCTACAGAAGATTGACTTGCTGCTTGCTGAATTAATGATTCTACAGCTGAAGCTTGAGATAACCAATCCTGACGAGTTCTTAAGGTGATCGGCATATTTGGTTGAACTAAGGCAACTGATAGCTCTGATTGCTTGTTATGTTCAACTTGTTTATAGGTTTTGTATATCTGATTTTGTCCATATAACCAATTGCTTGCCCAAACTAAAACCACTAAAAATAACGCTGTAGCTGCTGATTTAGGTGATGATTTGGTATGTGATATCCCATAGGCAAGTAAGAAGTTAATGCAATGAATAACAAAAAATACTGCGGCAATACCACCGACACTAGCAAGTTGAATTTGCTCAGGAGCTAAATAAAGCGCATGTGCCAAATTCCCCGGCAATAGGTGTGGTATATAGTTACTTAGTACAGTAATTATGGCAGCAGCCTGAATCGCGCCTAAAATACTTGTGTACAATTTAAAACGGCAATATAGCCATGCCGAAATTGCATAAGGTATGGCCGAGATTAAACAAAATAAAAAGACAAACGGAATAAAGATATTTAATTGGCTATTGGTAATATCAGCCAATCCTTGTGTAACCCACCAAATGCTTGCCATCCACCCAAGTGTGGCGGCGGTAAGTCCTAATATAAAAGCATACTTTGGCTGAGCATCTTTTAAAGCAATTAAAATAGGGGTGATGGCACACCAGGCAAACATTGCCAAACCGCCACTGGGAAAAGCTAAATAAAACAAAGCCACGGTAGTAAACAATAGTAATAGGTCTATTATTTGCTTTTGTTTGTTTGGATAAATGCTGGGTTGTTTGTTTGGCATTTAGCTATTTGTTGTTACGTCGTAAAACAACGGCAGCAATGAAGGCGATTAACAATATATGAAAAAGAGGAAATAAATAAGGCACTGATGAACTTGAGCCACCGCCACCACCGCCTCCTCCTCCAGCGAATGCTGGATTAGTTATAAGAACAATGACGAAATAAGCTAGCTTAAATTGTTTTAAGAATTTTATTATTATTTTCATAGTGGTTGGTGTATTTAAAACACAGATAAAATACCAAAAGCGCAAAACAAAAATTAATGAATTGCCAAATATACAAGTGGTAAAAGTCAAAATTATTAATTGGAGATTTTATTTCATACATTAAAAATACGATACGAATGATATTTTCAATTTGAATAAGTAGTACAGCAATGACGGCTGCCGCTATTTTTATCGGCCATTTATGAGGCAACGCTAACAATGCCGCTGTTAATGTCGCGCAAAGAGCAAGGGCAGTACATTGATGATCTATAACTAAATATCGGTTGCTACTGATATGTATTATATGGTTATTTTCACGAATGATAGGTTCAAAAATCAGGCTATAAGTTAAACGGGTTAACTCCGCAATAGCTGTTTCAATACTGGTGCTTAATTCAGGCATACTGTGGATAACAATTACGCATATTTGTAGCAATGAAAGCCAGCATAAAAAGCAGATAAAAAAGTTTCGCAAATAAACATCGATTGAGAAAAACCTTTTCATTGGGATTTTTACCTAGTTAACGGTTTTACCACACCTCCATGTTGTAGCTACAAATTTAGTTGGCAATACTATGTCGTTTTGCTCAAAAAATAACAAGCGTTTTTCTCTACATTTTACTGATAATTACCACTTGCTATTTATTGAGGGAAATATTTAATTACAAAGACTTAAATTCTGATCTAAGTAAAAGGGAATTTGTGATCTAGTAATATTATTCGCTAAGCGTTTATTAGCGATTACCGGGAAGATATTTTGATTTGAATGCGCGGTTAATATTGAGATATCAGCTAGCTGTTGCTCATTGGTTATTGTAATGAAATTTGTATTCATTATGTCATTAACAATAACGGGCTTATCACAGTAATAACTGCTGTTTAGCATTGCTCGATGGCATTGTTGTTGGTCAATAATGCCAATCACCTGGTCTTCTTCATCAACAACGGGTAGTGATGATAACTCACTAGCTAATAACTGTTTTACCGTATCTTTTAACGAGGTATTGCTGTTGATGCTATGTAGCGAATGTTTAGTAATAAGTTTTGCTATGGCTGTTGTCATGGGATGCTCGCTTGTTGTGTCTTTAAGTTGTGTTAACAATACACTTAGCGTTACCATAGATAAAATTGTTAAATATTATTTATTTGATAGAAAATACCTATGATAAGTGTTGCCCATGATTAAGTTACGAGATCTCCAGTATTTAGATGCCATCGCACAATTCAAACATTTTGGCCGTGCGGCCGAATCTTGCTTTGTGAGTCAACCAACCTTAAGTGGTCAGTTAATGAAGCTTGAGCAGCAGTTAGGCTTACAACTTGTTGAGCGTCAAACACGTAATGTGATGTTAACGCCGATTGGTGAGCAACTTGTAACCGAAGCCAGACAAGTTTTACGGGCGGCTAATGAGTTTGAAGAGTCAGCTAAGGCGTTATTAGACCCACTAGCAGGTGATTTGCATGTTGGACTTATCCCAACATTAGCGCCTTATTTATTGCCTTTTATTATGGAAGATTTAAATAAGTCTCTGCCGAAAATAAAGTTCTACCTTTATGAAAATAAAACGAAAAATTTATTAAAAGAGCTCGCTGAAGGTAAGCTCGATATGCTGATTTTGCCACTATTAGATGGCATGGATAAATTTGAACGCTTTGATTTATTTGAGGAACCACTGGTGATGGCGATGTCGCCCGAACATGAGCTAGCCGATAAAAAACAAGTAGTATTTGATGATTTGCACAATCGAAAAATATTAACTTTGGAGGATGGTCATTGTTTACGTGATCAGGCGATGGGTTATTGTTTTAGCGCTGGCGCAGACGAAGATACCAGCTTTAAGGCTACAAGTTTGGAGACCTTACGTTATATGGTCGCTAGCAATATGGGCATTACTTTATTACCTCAGTTAGCAACATTAAATAATTTTTCGACCGAGACGATAAAATATTTACCGTTTAAATCACCAGCGCCAGTAAGACAAATTTCATTGCTGCTTAGAGCAAATTATTCCCGAATGGCGTGTGTTAGAGCGGTTGCAAAATCGGTAAAAACCTCATTAAAAGATGTTTTTTAATGAGGCTTTAATTTTGCATTTATGCTGCGTGGTTTTGCGATACGGCCGGCGTTCTGATTAAGTAATCAAAGGCACCCAATGACGCGGTAGCACCACTGCCCATAGCAATGATAATTTGTTTGTATGGCGTATCGGTGACATCGCCAGCCGCAAATATCCCTGCTGCACTGGTAGCGCCATTGTTATCAACAATCACTTCTCCGCGATTATTTAATTCAACCGTATCTTGTAAAAACTGACTATTAGGCACCAAACCAATTTGCACAAAGATGCCCGCTACTTCTAGCGATTTTTCTACTTGTGTTTGACGACAGGTGTAATTAAGTCCGGTAACTTTCTCACCATTGCCGATAACTGAAGTTGTTTGTGCGTTGGTAATAATTTCAACATTACTAAGTGATTTAGCCTTTTGCTGTAGTACGTCGTCAGCACGTAAAGTATGGTCAAACTCAAGCACAGTAACATGCTCAACAATACCTGCTAAATCAATGGCAGCTTCAATACCGGAATTGCCACCACCAATTACAGCAACAGTTTTGCCTTTAAATAAAGGGCCGTCACAATGTGGGCAATAGGCAACACCTTTACCGCGGTATTCTTGTTCCCCAGGGACATTCATTTCTCTCCAGCGAGCACCTGTAGCAAGTAATACGGATTTACTAAATAATAAGGCGCCATTTTCTAATGTTATTTCAAAGTAGCCTTCACTATTTCGTTCTTGTGAAACATTTGCCACTTTTTGCGATGACATAATATCAACATCGTAATCTCGTACATGCTCTTCTAAACTTGCAACTAACTTAGGGCCTTGAGTCGCTTTAACAGAAATAAAATTTTCGATTGCTAATGTGTCTTGTACTTGACCGCCAAATCTATCGGCAACAATACCAGTGCGTATGCCTTTTCGCGCGCTATAAATTGCCGCTGATGCGCCAGCAGGACCACCACCAACAACGAGAAGATCAAAAGGCTCTTTAGTATTTAATGCTGCCGCTTGTTTTTTGCCAGCATTTAGATCTACTTTATTGAGAATTTCTGTTAAAGATATTCTTCCTTGAGCAAAACTTTCACCATTAAGAAATACTGACGGTACTGCCATTATTTTGCGCTCATCAACTTCTTGCTGAAATAACGCACCATCGACCATGACATGGCTAATTTGCGGGTTGATAGCTGCCATCATATTTAATGCTTGAACGACGTCTGGGCAATTTTGACAGCTTAACGAAATATAGGTTTCAAAGTGAAAATTACCTTGCAAATTTCTGATCTGTTCAATGACTTCAGCATCAAGTTTAATTGGGTGATCACCGCTATGTAAAAGTGCTAACACTAATGATGTAAACTCATGTCCCATAGGAATGCCAGCAAAGCGAATATTAGTTTTGTTTTTTACCGAATGTACAAGCAAAGACGGGGTACGTTCAAATTTATCTTCTTTTTCAATTAAAGAGACCAGTGACGACATTTGACTAATTTCAGTGGCTAAATTTTTTAGTTCTGTTGATTTTGCGCTGTCATCCAGAAACACCGCCAATTCAACAGGAGATTTTAAGTTTTGTAAGTAGGATTGAAGTTGGGCTTTTACATTGACGTCTAACATGACTGACTCCTAAAGTGTTACTGGTTTTAGTTGTTAAGTGTTGGCTACATCGACAGACGATATAGCCAAAGTAGCTAAGTATTAGATTTTTCCAACTAAATCTAATGATGGTGCTAATGTTTCTTCACCTGGTTGCCACGCTGCTGGACATACTTCACCGTCATGCTCTGCAACATATTGCGCCGCTTGAATCTTACGAACTAATTCTTTTGCTGAGCGGCCAATACCTAAGTCATGTACTTCGGCAATTTTAATTTCACCTTCAGGGTTAATAACAAATGTGCCACGTAGTGCTAAACCATCTTCTTCAATCATTACACCAAAATCACGGGTAATTTTGCCTGTTGGGTCACCTATCATAGGGAAGTTGATTTTGTTGATAGTGTCTGACGAATCATGCCACGCTTTATGAGTGAAATGGGTATCTGTTGATACTGAATACACCTCAACGCCCATTTCTTGAAGTTGTGCATAGTGGTCTGCGATGTCACCTAATTCGGTAGGACAAACAAAAGTAAAGTCTGCAGGGTAAAAGAAAACCACTGACCACTTGCCTAACAAATCGGCCTCACTTACATCAATAAAGTCACCTTTACTAAAAGCTGTTGCATTAAATGGTTGAAGTTTTGTGTTGATAATTGATTGAGTCATAGCTCGCTCCGTTTACTTAGTTAAAATAAATACTGCTGTGTTTTGATGAGTTCATATTACGAAGCGCGATTAATAAAAACTAATTGAATGAAATGATAAATTTGATAGGTAAAAACTATTGAACTGTGAAATTTGTGCTGTTTTTTATAATTGAACAACAAAGATTTTTGATAATTTGATCTTATATTTTAAATGTAAGTGGTTGACCAGAAGAACAAATCTTCTCTATGGTGATTATTTGTACAATTCGTTTTAATGTGTTAAAAAATCTGGTACGAGCAGTTGAAAGTGCTCCGGGGATTAGGACGATAAAAAATAATAAAGAGGATTTTACATTGAAATATTCAACAGGTGGCTTGCTCAAGCCTTTATCTTTTCTAACTATTTCATGTGTTCTCGCTGCTTGTGGTGGTGGGGATCATAAATACGAGGGAGAATCCAGTTATGTTCCACCAACGCCAGCACCAACGCCTGAAGTTGTAACGCCAATACCAGCTTTTGATACAGATGGTGTCTTATCAGCGAATATTCGCTGGACTGATTATGGTGTGCCTCATATAACCGGTGATAATTTACAAAGCATGGCATATGGTGTCGGTTATGCGTTTGCAAAAGATAATATCTGCATTTTGGCAGATCAAATCTTAAAATATAATTCAGAGCGTGCTAAATATTATGGCCCTGATATGGTGCCGGGTTCTGGAGATTCTGAACACTTAATCAATGACTTTGGTTTTTTAACCCTAGAAATTAAGAAGCAGGCTCAAAGTAATATCAAAGGAATGTCAGTTAACTCACAAGCACTCCTTTCTGGTTATGCTCAGGGTTATAACAAATATTTATCTGATACTGGGGTAAATAATATTGATCCATCATGTGCTGGACAGCCATGGGTGCAACCTATCAGTGATGTTGATATTTTAACTTACTCTTTAGGCGTTGCGTTATTGCCCGGCGCTGCAAACTTTTTAGGGCCAATGTTTTTAGCTGCTCCTCCGGGAAAAAGTTTTGCACCTTATCCTAAAACAACCAATGCTGCGGCTAGTAAGTTAACTTTCAATCCTAAAGTTGATATGCCTGAGAAAAACCCAAATGACCTAGGTTCAAATGGTTGGGGATTAGGAAAAGATAAAACTGAGAATGGCCGTGGTATTGTGCTGGCAAATCCTCATTTTCCGCATACAGGTAATTTAAGGTTTTGGCAGTTTCACATCACTGTACCAGATCACCTCAATGTAATGGGGGGCTCGCTAACCGGTATGCCGGTGGTAAATATTGGTTTTAATGAAAATGTTGCGTGGACACATACGTTTTCAACGGCAGAGCATTTTGTTGTTTATCAACTTACGCTCAATGATCAAGATCCAACACAAATGTCGCAAATTATTGATGGTAATCCGCGTAATATTATTGGCCAAGAACTTGAAATTGAAGTAGCGGTTGGTGGTGGCCAAACAATGAAGTTTGGCAAAATGAGTTATTCCACCGCACACGGGCCTATGATAGTTGTTCCTGGCAATTTTGAGTGGGGTCCTGGTGGCAGTGCATTTGCACTTAAAGATGCTAACAAAGAAAACTTTGATATTATGGATCACTGGTTGGCGATGAATATGTCTGGGAATATTGAGGAGTTTAAACAGGCCTTTAAAGACAACGACGGTGTTATTTTTAACAATACTATGTCTGCTGATAAAGACGGAAACGTTTTTTATATTGATGACTCAACAGTACCTAATTTAACCGCGACGGCTATTAGCCAGTTAACGACTAATCCACTATTGATTGGTGCTAAACAAGCTGCAGGCTTTACCATATTGCCAGGTTATTTATCTGCCTTTGATTATGATCGTCCTGTTCCTTACGAATCAGCACCTAAGTATTCGGGGACGGACTATGTACAAAACTCAAATGATAGTTTTTGGTTAACAAATGCTAGTGCGCCAATCACAGGTGTTTCACCGTTATACGGCAACGTGGATAATCAGCAATCACTGCGCTCACGAATGGCACATGCATTGTTAGATGATGCCTCAGGTGCTGATGGTTTATTTAATCCAGCAGAAGTTGAACAAGCCTTAATTGGTAATCGTAATTATCTGTCAGAAGCGGTACTTAATGACTTGTTAGCCACATGTCAGGCACGAGGTGCAACTCCAGTCGCAATTACAGATGCAAATGTTGATATTAGTGCGGGTTGTAGTGCATTGGCAATGTGGGATGGCACAATGAATAAAGACAGCGTCGCCGCACATATATTTAGAGAATATGCTTTCCAATTTTACAAAGCGCCACAATGGGTTAATGACTTTGATGTTAGCGCACCTACCACAACACCTAATGGTTTAGCAGCGAGTGATACAACCTTAATGCAATTTGCTCAGGCAATAACTAACGTTGAATCAGCTGGTTTAGCATTAGACGCAACGCTAGGAGAAGTACAATTTGTCGAGCGCAGTATGCCTGATGGCAGCCCTTCTGGGATTAAATTACCTTGGGGTGGTGCGCATAATGTAGAAGGTGGCTTTAATGTATTTACCACTAGAACGGGCAATGATGGTACTTTAATTCCACGTCATGTTTATGCGCCTCAAGGCAGTGATTCTATCTTGAGTAAAGAAGGTGCTGGCTATCATATTGGTTATGGTAGTAGCTGGATGAGC
>Ga0070725_10001987_pt1 | contig 10972 bp, 5 predicted proteins | sample tdDd002_FD_69781 | JGI IMG/M metagenome (GOLD analysis project Ga0070725, IMG submission 69781) | Marine sediment microbial communities from the Atlantic coast under amendment with organic carbon and nitrate - tdDd00.2 | ecosystem: Environmental > Aquatic > Marine > Coastal > Sediment | place... | reverse complement strand
CAAATCATCCCGCAAGGTGGTCAATCTTGAGTTTAAACAAGAAAAAGCAGAACAAGATAGCGACCAATACAATACTTGCTTCACATGGCTAGATGAGGCTAGCACATTAATCAAAGAGTATCAGTCAGATAAAAATACACTCCACACCAAAGTAAGTCAGCTAAATCATCAATTAATGATGATTGACCGCATCACAAATAAACAACCACTTTCTAGACTTGCAGTTCCAGTCGGCTGTGAACCACTGCAAGACAATCAAGTAAGTAAATCATTAATTGCTAATCAACTGTCTTACTACGAAGGTGAATGGTTAATCAGCGACAAGGTATTAGAGCAGTACCTAAAATCAAACGTTTCAAGCATTAACAAGCTTGCCTCAAAAATCGCCGCCTCATCAAAAGTAATAAAAGCATCACAAGTCATTGAAATAACAAGGAATCTAAAAAATAAAAGAGATCTTAGAGGGAACCCAAATCATTATTACCCACTACATTCTGCGATCCAGTTAATAAGCTCTATGTCAAATGAACGTGTTATTGTAGAAGGCGGCAAAGAACACTTATTGCGTTGCATTAATTATGGATTTGATATTAGAAGCAAGCTTCCATCACCGAACCCAGCATATGACGCGCTAAAACAGTTAAAAGATTTAATTGAAACGCAAAAATCAGAATACAAAGATCTTCAACTAGAAAATGGGGCTCTTACAAAGCAAAGAACATCCCTTCAAAATAGCGTTGAAAAATATGAACTAAACGAACAAGCCTACCTAGCTATGTGCGAGTCAGTTTTATTCTCAAAAGAAGAGCTAGAAGAACCTAAAAAAACATTCACAAGAATTCAAGAAACAAAAGAAAAAAACGGTTCAGATTACGAAGCACTTGTAGATCAAAATACTAAGCTAGCACCACTTCGTGAGCATTATAAATCAGTCAAAGAGAAGTTTGGTGAATTAGAAAACTACTCTTCGTTATTATCAGAACTTGAAACTAAATCATCTAATTTAGATAGAGAAAAAGAATCTGCAGCAAACGAACTGAGTGATAAACATAAACAATTAGATAATGAAAAGGAGGAATTGGAAAGACTTAACGAAGAAGCTGATTCGCTAGGTAAACAAATCAACGATTTAACAGCTAAAAAAGGTGATTATGATGCAGTTAGCGAATACTACACCGATGAGGCACTGGCCGTAAACACGAGCCTACAAGAAGCTCTCAAAAACGAAGTTGAAGTGAAGAGTCAAAAAGTTGAAAGCGTTAAGCAAGGATATCAAACAGTATGCGGCAAATTAGAGCTACTAAACTCAGTTATTAAGGACTACCTATTTGTTAAAGACACGTTTAAATGTGAACAACCTAAACAGTTTTTAGCCGCAAAGCAAAAGAGACAAAATGAATTAGCCTCTGAAATAAGTAAATACAGAGCATTCAAAGATAACCTTGATGCAGAATTCGACAAAATACCTGCTTCAAGCAGTACTTGTCGAGATATCAAAAATCGTTTCAGTGAATTATTAAACGAAACGCAATTAAATAATTTAGAATTTTTTATTGATAAAAAGTTAAGCGAGCTTGAGGGGCAGTTAACAGACTTAGAAAAAGAGTGGAAAAGTGAGTTTGACTATACTTCCGCAATTGAAAACTTTGAAAACAATCATGAAGAAGATATTGACTCAGTTATTGATGCGCTGCATGAGGAATATAGAACCCGCTCCGCTGCAATTAGCAAAAAAAGAAAGGAGCTAGATTCACTCAAAACACAGCATGATCAATTACTTAAAAATGGAGAGATAACACCAAGTAATCTTGTTAATGATGTACATCAAGAATTAGACTTTTCCGGCACAACTGTTCAACAAGTTATTTCGGAAATGAAGCTACCAGAAAATCGACTAGCTGAGCTTCTTACAGAGTTTTCCAGTGTACTTCATGCGCCAATTGCAGATTCATATAATGACGCTATTACTATGCTAGAACAGCTTATCTCTGTTGGTAAAGATTACCCGGTATTTTATAAAGAAAAACTCACGTCATATTGCCAGCACGCAGACCGTTCTTCCGCACTTTTACCTTACGAATCTCTTCATGTAAAAGTGTTGACTGATAACAACTTCTTACCCGAATTATTAGCTCGCTTAGAAAAGCAAATAAATACCCTAAAAACAGAAATTGAAGAAGCAGAAATTGCTTTGCAACAAATTTCCCCTGAGAGCGAACAATACAAATTACTCCAAACAGTTAAAGAAGGATATGAGAAAGATATAAAAAGTAGTTTCATCAATAGTAGCAAGCGTATTGATAACCTTGTTAAAGAACTTCAGCACATAAAAGCAATAAAGGCTTCTAGAGAGTACCTTTTAATAAAGGTTGCACAGCACTATGAACAAATTGGTGGTGACACACATTTAAACTCAATCATTGAGCAAAAAATCAAAAATGATTCCGTATTATTGACCTTAGATTCAGAAAACGAAGAGTTAAGCCAGATACTAACTGAAAGAAACATCGCTCACTTCCAAAATGCTAGTAGATTTTGCGAATATGGAGGGATTAAAACACTCCGTCAGCTTGAATCTGATAAAACTGACAGTGAACTAACGCAAGCGAAACTTAAAAAGGAATTTGATCAACTGAAAGAGAAAGAAGTTAACTGTTATAGCCGTTTACAAAATGCTCAGTTATTTGTTAAAAACGGTGGTTTACCTTTAATTTACGAGCTTACTAGTAAGCTCGTAAATAATGAAAATAAGATTGTTCCTCTAAACCAGTCTGTATTAGATACAGATAAGACAATTCGAAATCTAACGAGGAAAGTATCTGAGTTGTCGGAAAAATATACTCAAGCAAGAGGTCAATATCTTGAATGGAAATCACCTTTAGAAAGTGCAGCACTGTATTTAACACAGAGCGGCTTAGAATTCGATCTGGCATTCCAAGATAAAAGATTAAAGCTAGCAGATGAAAAACGAGTAATAGAACAAAAACTTCAGTTTAACTTCGGGCTAGCTCAAGACTACGTAAATGTAAAAGATGACGAAAATTATAACGAAAAGTTAATTAGCAAAATTCAGAATATTAATGAAACAATTGCACGCAACGATCAAGAGATACAGCGTATTTCAGATGCAGTAGAAGAACATCAAAATCAAATTTCTGAAAAGCACGTAAGGGCTAACGAATATCAAAAAGAATATTTAAAATTTCAGCGCTTACAGCAGCTTTCATCAAGCTTGATATCATATCTTCAAACAGAAGTTGAAGTAACTTACGAGGAAACAGAACCAACTTCACATACTCAATATGCTATCGATATCGAATCTGAAATTAGAGCTGAACAAACAAATGATCACGACCATACAGCAGAGCTCTATCTTAACTTATTTGATGCTATTGAGGGTCTTGAACTTGAAGACTCACACGGCACAATTTCAAATATAACGAAAGTTATTAACAACAAACAAGCTAATTTAATTAGTAATATAGACGCTAATTTAAAAACAGATGGTGTAGTTCGAGATGCAGAACGTCAAGAACTAAAAAGCAATAATATTTCCAGAATAATTTCAGCAATACAAAAGCTAAAACCGAACATCGAAAAAGCCGCTATTGATAAAGAGAAACTTGTAGAGCGCACAGCTGAAGATGTTAGAAACCAAAAACAAAATTTAGCCAATAGCATGGTATTGTTAACCAATACGCTAAAAGATAATTTAAAGCTCATGAAAAGTTCGTTGGTCAAGGGAAATGGCCAAGCTGGTTTTTCTCTAGATGCTAATATTGTCCCTGATGATCAGATACAACATCAAATAGAGAAAATGATAGCTTCTGTAAAGCTTGAGGAGGAGCGCTTTCAAAATGATGTAAATAATCCTGATAAAATCATCAATAAAACGGAAGCTCAGCATATTGCGAGTTTACAAGAGAAATTAAAATTAGAGTTCAATCGCTCCGTTTTCATAGGTAAAGATGATAAATTTAATAACCTTCCATCCATTAAAGTTATACACCCTCGCTTAACCGCTTCTAGGATGATTCCGTTATCAGAGAAATTTTCAGTTGGACAAAGAGCTGCAATTGGCTTGTTACTCCTAGTAAAACTAGCCGCGTTTAATTCTGAACGAGTTAATAATACAGGTACCATTAATCGATCAAACCGAAACCTTATCCCTGATAAGGTTGTTATAATTGATGGATTATTTTCCAACTTATCTGACAGGAAAATGATAAATGACTCACTGGAAACAGTAATGAATATCAAGGACGAATTTCAAATTATCGGTTGGCTGCACAATCCATACTACAAAAATAACTTCGATATATTTCCTCGTTTTTACAATATATCTCCAGCAAGCAAAAAAGGTGTTTTATTACAAGCCAGTAGAATAAATCCAGACGATAATTCGCAAATGGTGGCGATGACATTGCAATTAGAAAAGGAAGAGCAAGATGCATGATCCAATAGATAAGGTCAAAAAAGAGTTGGCTAAGTTTATTGGCGAGCCGGGAAATAAACGACTTAATCCTGGGACTCTAGTGAAAAATCTAATGAATAAAACTAGCTTGGGAGTGATAGAAGTACAGCAAGCCTTGTTACACTTGTCAAAAGAAGGGTTCATTACTGGAATAAATGTTCGTGGTATTCCAGTTAAAAAAGTTGGCTGGACAGATATTAAATATCATCCAATTTCTGAAAGTAGAAAGTTAGTAGATGAAATTGTTAAAGACGTTACCATTGACAAGCAAATACAAGAAACTCTATTAAAGCACCACAAATATTTTAATAAATTGAATAAGCAAGATATCGTGTCGTTTATGAAAGGTTTACTTGCATTTAAGGATTCAATCCAGAAAAGTAACGGTGATCGTTACGTTCTTAGTGCTCGTCACTTACTAGGAAGTTCAAAGGCTCTGAGTAATATTTCGCGATTAATAAAGGATTTAAAAATAACCTTACCAGAAGATAATGCAATTTATTACGTGCTGACTGCTGGTAGAAATTCAGCTTCCCAGATTTTGTTTATTGAAAACCCGAGAGTATTTACTTTCTTGCAACCATACGCTAACGAACATGATACTTTAATAATCTCCTCTTATGGTTATGGGCTTACCTTAGAAAATTTCGGGGATAAACTGGCAAGAGGTCAAGTTATTGCGTGTCCTACTGATGGCGAAAGACAATGTGATCTAGCAAGAGTATTAAAAGGTTCCGCTACTCTATATTGGGGAGACTTAGATAAAACGGGAATTCAAATTTATGATTCTCTTAGTAAACACCTGCCAGCTCTATCGCTATCAGCAATTTATGAAAACATGGTTAATGACGTAGAATCAAGTGGTCACCCATACCACCCACTATTTGAAAAAGCCAATCAGAAGAGCTTTTCTTCAAGGCTAAGATACAGTAATGAATTATTATCACTTTGCCAAGATAGAGCTATTGATCAAGAATTTTATTGTAATGAGCAATACTTGCATAAAATATTTAAATCACTTTCGTCCCAGGTTAATTAAACATAAATGCTTGGCTTTGACTCCATCTATTTGCAAGGGTCTACTGAATCCCTGTATAAATAGTTACTTTGGATAACTTTTGCCTTCACAGACTGTTCAAGTTTTTTAGATGTGCTTCCGACTAACCAACATGCAAGCTTTAAAGTATCGTAGCGCTCGTTAACATTATATTGCTCAAAGTACCTGTTTATTCCAATACCCCGTGTAGCTAAACCCGAAGTATCGCAAATGTACTTTATGCTCTCCTAGTTAAACCTTGGTGAGACGATAATTTTGCATATTTGATGAAGCAGTATTAACCGTACATAATTAATGGAGTCAGGTAAACCACAGCCTGGATTATGCTCGCCACCTAATATTCACTGCTTATTTTCCTTATAGTATGTGGTCATGAGGGTTGTTACAACTATATGTAACCTTACAATTATACGTAACCATTTTCAATGTGGTTGTAAATAACTAATAAGGCCTAATGGGGAATTACATTAAACATCTACTATAAGTATAAATATGGAGCAATAACTTAAGCATGAATTCTAAAAATAGAATTCATACAACAGTTCACGTCTCATTACTCTATTTATAGTTGACTAAATTACTTCTATTCAATTTTGAACTATTTCTGAGCTTATAATCCAAAGATTTTGGTTCTACGTGATAGAAAAGTTCATCAAATGCAGTTACGTTGTTACCCTAGTTGATATATTACGTATTTCAGCAATGAGTTATTTTAATAATATTCTTGTCAAAGCTTGGCTAGTATAGAAGTTTATTTTATTAGTTGGCTATACTAATTTAGCTGGTGAAATTTAATTTGCCTTAAGCATTATTTTAATTCGTCACTTTGTTTTGAAACCTCAAGTAACTCGGTAACAGACATATTTAAGTGGTCCTCACACCTAAGAATAATCATTTTGGTTATTTTACCATCAGTTGAAATTCTAATAATTTCAGTTCGGACATCTACAGGTGCTTTATTGCATGCTGTACATTGATCCCATAGTTTAGAGTTCATAACTACTCCACAAAAGCGAATGAAAGCTAGATTCAGAATGAAATTATGCAACATTAATCACGACAATAACTAGAACCATTATTACAAAAGTAAGTAGTCATAAATTTAACACTGTGCTAGCAATCAAGCTTCTTTTAGCTAATCTAACTATAGTCCATTGAAATCCTTAATTTGCAACTGCTATAAAGAGAATTTATAATTCTACTGGATGTTGGGGCGCTGGACCTTTATTACGTTACCCAGGCGAACATCTTAATCATTTAGCTTCACTTACTTTGGCGAAGCTTTTTTATTATTACAAGCTATTTGTAATGCAGTCTCTCAAAGAATCAAATATCTTACACTAGATAGCACACTATTAAATATTGAAATAAAAGCTCCATACCAACTAGGTGATATGGCTTGCTCAACAAAGCATAAGCAGAATTAGTTTATTGGGGATGATGAATAGAGCCTAATTAAATCTAACAGCTGCCACTAAAAAGCTAGATTTATTTGGGCGCTGCTTAGAAATAAGAACGAATACCAAGTTGATTATGTGAAGCAAAAAAGAAAAAGACAAGGCAAACCAATCGTCCCACCGAACCAAACTTTAGCTGTTCCGCTTAAATATCTTGTGAAGCATTTTCTTCGCAAAGTTGCCTTGTTAAGCCAAAATAGGGGTTTAGCTCCCTGATGGCTTCTATTTTAACTTTGAGTATGCGGCCTTCTAATATCCACTTATTTCCAATGTTATCATTGATTTCAACAATTACATTAACCCTGAAGTCTTCATCCATATAAGGAATTAGATTGCCACTACTTGCATCTTGTTCAAAATACACTGTTCCATTTTTAAAGTCGTGTGACTCTATTGTCATATTCACAGGGATATTAGAATCAGTGCTTGCTTGTTTTAAATATGGGTAGACTTTTACTTTATCGCCCAATGGAGATTTATATTCCTCAATCATAGTCGTTTCACCATCTAACCAATACCAGCTTTCAGGATTCTCATGAGATTGGCTACGGTATCCAACACGAACCTTTCCAATTTTTATTGGCCGCTCGCTTTTATTTGTTAGTTTTAAGTAAAGGATTAAAGCAGTTCTATGCAATCTAAAGTTATTTTTAACATTTCCAGTCTCAAAGCTAGTGCACATTGATGCATGGTCGATAATTTCTATAGATAGATCATCATTTGATATTTTCGTTCTTTTACTCTTATTAGCTAACCAAACAAGAAATGAAACTAATAAACCGGCTAAGAAAATAATCAAAGACAAATAACCAGAGTTATAATTGCTCCATTCTTGAATTATGCTCATATATTCCATAAATGCCTAACGTCCACAACACCTGACAAATTGGAGCGCAGCGTAAGTTTTTTCCGAGTGCTTGCACTTGTTAAATTTTCCACAAATGATACCTAGCTGTTTATTTACAATTGTTTAGCTATTATTATTCATATTTAACTTCTTTTCGCACCAAGAAAAATATATAACCATTTTTATCTTTTGAGTGCTCAGGAATACTCATACCCATCGTATTCGTTATTTCATTAAGTGTGCGTATTTCATCCCAGATATAATCATCAATTTTTTCTTCACCAACAAGTCCCTCAGCCTGTTTTATTTCGATGCGACATAGTGAGTATTTGCATTCATAAGATTCTATCCATGCTGACTTTTTGTGAAGAGAATCTGTGAAATCTAGTAATATTTCACTCTCTACAGCAAACTTCCAATCATGATCAACTTTTTGTTCTTCAAAAGCCATATCAAACTCTTTACTTGAACCAACCATCATAGGTTCCGATTTAAAGCCATCATCAATTGTAAAATAAGAGGCATCAGTTTCAGTTTCAGTTTCAACTAAATCGATTTCAATTTTATCGGTTATATCTTGGTTCTCTTCAGATGGAACTTTAGAATTTAGTTCCATTTTATTTGGTTCAGAGCTTTCACTCATAGATAGTTCTTCGAACTGTTCCATTTTTTGTTCAATTGAATTAAGAGTGGGCTGTTCTTGGGTAGAGTTATTTATATAGAAAAATAAAGAGGCGATAACAATACCTAAACTAACTAAAATAATATCCTTTTTCATCATAGCTCCTTAGTAAACCTAGTATTGATTTGAAACATAATACTGCATTAAGCAAAATATTTTTGTAGCGCAGAAGAAATAAGCCAAAAAGTATCTTTTGTTGAATGCTTATTATATTCGTTTGTCGCTCTTAACTGCCCATCATATAAGCCCCAGATCATTCATTTGAGCTAGGAGCTAACACAGCGAATTTAGTCCAGAGTATTTATCCATTTTTGAATTCGATCGTTATAAAACCCAGTCATTGCTACCAAGCGCTGTTCATCATCAACTTGCTCAAATATATTATGTTTATGAGCAAACCTTTGCTTATAAAGCATTTTAGAGTTATTTTTCCATGCCTTGCGACTTCTAACATAAGCCTCTAGCTCTTTTTCCAACGCTCTAGGTGATTTTTTTAAGCCATCACTAAAGATTATTCCTGCAACACTATCCTTCTTGTCAATACGGTCGAACTCGAATATATATGCATAATTCGACTTGTATTCGAGCTCAAAAATCAAAAATTTTCTACAACGATTAATTTGTTCTACTTTATAAGCCAACGATGTTTTATCTGTTATTTCTTTTGGCTTTTTGTGTGAAGTCATCACCCAATGCGCAGGCGATTTTAAGTCTCTTAAATGCTCAGGAACAATATTTTCTCTGGAACCAAGAGACTTACCTTCTTCAATACTAATAGGTAGTCGTCTTCCCATAACAGTAAGATTGTCTATTTCGATATTTGAAATGGCCAATATATAATTTTTAAGCACTTGAGAATAACTGCTTTCGATATTATCAGAGCCCAAATTCTTTAGTGCTGATTCCGATGTTACTCTATAGCCACTTTCAAGCTTTCCAAGGCTTTCTTCATCAATTTTAGGGCCGCTGTTTCCATGAGAGAGTCCTTTTATTTCTCCAACCCCCACATAAATCGTGACCTTCTTTTTAAGTGGGTGTTTTAACTCTTTTTTATCAATTTTTTTAATTTTTATATCGCGTAAGCCTTGATGGATAAGCTCAGACTCATCAAAAATAAGGTGTGTTACTTCAATTTCGCTATCTGTAGCTCCACTTGGCATTACCCTACCTTGGCCTTGCTCTTTATCTGTACCGTCGTTACCGCCCTTATTAGACTCATCGTTATTTTTCGGTTTAGGAACGCCTTTTTTTCTTCGTTTAGTTCCCTCTGAAAACTCTTTTGGCTTGCCCCTATTATCATTATCTCGTCCAAATACTAAATTTTTAAATGGATAACTACCTGAACAAGCTTCAATGGATGATACAAGCAGTTGGTTACTACCTACAATTGGCTTCGCTTCTACTTTCCACTCGAGGTTACCATGAACAAAAGGAGCACAATATAAACTTAACTTGCCACTTGGTAGCCTTTTCTTGCTACTTTTTGCGTGAATTTCACTATAACGCTTTCTTGCATAGTCGCAGTAATATATCCGGCCAACATGCGGAGCAACTATGTCATACATTTCTCGTCTTAGGTGAACATAATTGAAATCATTTCCAAACTTTCTGATAGTCTCGATGGTAAGGTTTTCATTGTATAAAATGTTAGTATCATGGCCACTCATAGCTGCTTTAAGCAGACAACTATGGGGTAAGTAAAAAGCAGCAATAGCACTCGCAGGTACTACAAGCTCTATGCTTTCTTCTGTCTTTCTATTGATTGCATGACACTTTAATACCCATTGTTGCTGGTATTCATAACTTAAACGTTTATATTTTTCAAAGACAGTTGGAGATAAAACACTACTCATTGGCTCAAGTTTTAACTTTGGATCTAATGACAATGAAACTAAAAACTTTTTCCTACGCTTAGGATCTGCTTTTCTTTCAATATTTCCTGCTCTATTAAAAACATCTCCCCTTTTGAACACGCTGAGCATACCAATATTTGAAGGTTCAACGAAAAACGGTTCGGCATTGGGGCGTTGTTTCTCAATATCAAAATCTGTAATTACGGTATTTAATAAAGATTCTTGATTTTCATTGAATGTTAATTCGCCAAATCCTAGAAGTAAGTTATGAGGATATAGTGGTTTTTCTATGTAAAATGATAACGAACGACGTTTTCTCAATATTTCTCTTCCTTGATGAACACCACTTAATGGACTGATTTAATGATACTATGATTTGATAATTATTTTTTCCAGCTAAAAACTCGCATTAAATGTGACTGTTGATTTACATCTAAAAGAAAGTGTTTTTTAAGCCTTCTAGGTACCTTAAAAGATCGATCTTTTCCGAGTACCTCCCCTATATTAGGCAGCGTAATTGCGTATCCCTTTTTCATTAATAATCTTATCGCTTCGATGATCTCCTCTTCTGTGACGTGACAATAGCCTTTACTAAGCTTTTC
>Ga0070725_10001986_pt1 | contig 10980 bp, 7 predicted proteins | sample tdDd002_FD_69781 | JGI IMG/M metagenome (GOLD analysis project Ga0070725, IMG submission 69781) | Marine sediment microbial communities from the Atlantic coast under amendment with organic carbon and nitrate - tdDd00.2 | ecosystem: Environmental > Aquatic > Marine > Coastal > Sediment | place... | reverse complement strand
GTCTGTTCTCCGGATTAATATTCGGCTCCATTATTCAATACCTTCTTGGTGATATCGGCTTCTTTTCCGGTACCGTCGTCGAACTCTCCTCCGGTGTCGGCACCATGTTCGTCAATATGATCATGATGTTGGTCGTGCCCCTAGTGTTTGTCAGTATCGTATGTGGTGTTTTGGAGCTTGATGACCTTAAGAGTTTCGGTCGTTTGGGCGGGAAAACATTTGGTTTCTACATCATCAATACACTAGTCGCAATATTTGCGGCACTGACTGTGGCCCTGTTGCTGCAACCCGGATTAGGCGTAGATATGTCGGGTGGTGCGGGTGCTGAAATCACCGCAACAGAGCTCCCTAATCTGGTTCAGCTTATCGTTAATATCGTGCCTAATAACCCGGTCGCGGCTTTCACCTCAGGTAACATGCTACAAGTCATCTTCATGGCATTGCTTGTTGGCGGCGTGATTAAGTCTCTGGGGGATGCAACACCTCTGCTGGTTCAAGGGTTCCAGGAAGGTAATAAGCTGATGATGAAGCTGATTACTGTTGTGATGCAGTTGGCTCCTTTTGGTGTTTTCGCCCTGATGCTGAAGCTGGGTGCAACACTCGAGGCGAGTATCTTCCTGAGTGTCCTCGAGTATCTGGTGGTTATTTTAGGCCTGTTGTTGACCTGGATCTTCATCGTCTATCCGATGGCTGTTGGTGCTTTTACTTCGGTATCGGCGAAAGAATTCAGGGCTAAAACCCAGGAGCAGATCCTGTTCTCGCTCTCTACCGCAAGCTCGAATGCGACCATTCCAGTGACCATGAGAACCTTGACCGATAAGTTGGGCGTTAAGCGTGCCATTGCTGGCTTTGGTGTCCCCCTTGGGGCGACCATGAATATGGGCGGCGTATCTATCTATATCACTATTGCCATCTTCTTCGTTGCAAATGCCTTCGGCGCACCGATTGCGATGGATCAGCTTCCCGCTCTGCTATTTAGCATCTTCTTGTTATCTGTGGGGGCCGGTGGCGTTCCCGGTGGTGGAATGGTGATGATTGGTGTGCTCATTCACCAGATGGGACTGCCTGTTGAAGCATTTGCCATTGTGGCGGCGTTAGATAGGCTAATCGATATGGTGCTGACTTCGTGTAACGTGGTTGGCGATGCGGCGGTCCTGACTATCGTCGATGAGACCGAGAAAGGTTTTGAGACTGAGAGTCCTGCCCAAGCCCTTCCAGTTCAGGAAACCAACCGGGCATAAGTGATTCGCTGAACGCGCAAAGCAGAAACTAAAAACCGGAAAGCCCCACAGTTTAACTGTGGGGCTTTTTAATGCCAGAAAGAGAGCTACTAGCTTTGGTTGTATCAGTATGCCCTATTTTAAACTAGCCCCCTTTCGTCATTCGTCTGCTCAGGGCACTTTGGCTTATCCCCAGCATCTGCGCCGCGGCGGTTTGATTATTTGCGGTGCGGCTCATGGCCTCATTAATCAGTGCATTACTCATCTCGGCTAAGGTTGGCAAACTCTTTGGAAATATCAACATATTTTGTGGAGCCTCACGGTCACCCTGCTGCTCTTTTATCGCCTCCATGAAGGGGGAGATATTGAGCTGAACGCCATCACTGCGGCTCACCGCATCGAAGACCATGCCTTTCAGTTCATGAAGGTTTCCCGGGAAGGCGTAGTCTGCCAGTTGGCTCGCTAGGTTTCCGGGTTGCTGCGGGACATCGAGTCCCATCTCTTCGGCGGCTTGGGCGATAAAGTGATTGATGAGCATGGAGAGATCCAGAGTTCGGTTTCTCAGTGGGGGTAATTTGATCTTGTGTGAACGCAATCGGTAAAGTAGATCGCTGCGAAACTTACCGGCCTGATTCAGTGCCAGCAGGTCGTTTTGAGTCGAGGTGATGATCTTACAGTTAACCGGGTAGGGGCGATCGCTGCCTATCGGGTAGTACTGTTTATGTTCTATCACATCGACCAGCTTTGCCTGGGCTTCCAAGGGGAGATCGCCAATCTCATTAAGGTAGAGCAGTCCGTTATTGACCTGATGTAAGACGCCGGCTTGAGCCGAAACCTGGCCGTCTTCGTGGGTATGGATCTGCCCGAACAGTTGTAGCTCAAAGGCATCGGTACCTATTCCGGCAAGGTTCACATTGATAAAAGGGGCTTCGGGACAACAGAGCTGGTGGCAGGACTTGGCAAACTCATCTTTTCCCGTACCACTTTCACCGAAGATAAGGATGGGCTCGGGGCTTAGCGCGACGGCTTCGAGATACCTGAATTGATCCAGCAGGGCGGGTTCACAGGTCAAAATATTATTGAAGGCCTCCGGCTGACTTAGGGTGCGACTCAGAAAACTCTCTTTTATCCGCAGATAGTTTCTTTCCAAGCCAACGACTTCGAGGGCTCTGCGTACCGTTCGGGCCAGGTCGTCAACATTGTCTGTCTTGATAAAGTAATCATAGGCGCCATTCTTGATGCAGCGAACCGCGGTGTCGACCTCGTTGACTCCGGTGACTATGATGACGCGGGTCTTAGGAAAATCACAGCGGATCATCTCGAGCAATTCTTCGCCCGAGTGAAATGGCATCGTCAGATCGAGTAGCACTAAGGCGTAGTCGCACAAAGAAAGGCGATTGACGACCTGCCTGCTGTCGACACAGGTATCGACTTGCGCTTCGGGAACGAGTCGGTTGAGGGTCACGGCTAAGGTTCTTAACCATGGGGCTTCATCATCGACTAACAAAATATTTCGCGCGAGTTTCATCTTAATTGCTCCAATGAAAAGAGAAGTTTGATGCATGTTCCCTTACCCTGGCGAGAAGTGATCTGCATTTCACCCTTGTGTTCTTTGATTATTCTGCTGCACACAGATAAGCCCAGTCCGGTGCCGCCACAGGAACGACGAGTCGTAAAGAAAGGCTCTGTAATGCGTTGTAGCGTTGCTTGATCCATACCCGATCCATTATCACAGACGATTAAGCAGGCTTTGCCATCAACAACGCAGGTCTCAATCGAGATCATGCCGTCATCTGCGTCCGTTCCATCGTCAGGTGGCGATGCATGGCAGGCATTTTGAATAAGGTTAATCAGCACCTGATGCAGTTGCTGGGCATCACCCATAATCATCGGCTCTGGCTGGTGAAGTTGGGTTCTGATTTTAAATATTTTAATCTGATTTGCCGTCAAGCGCAGTGACACCTGTACCACTTCATTCAGGCTTATCACTTGGTGCTCGGTGGCAATATTGGGTAAGGCATAGCGCTTTAAGTCGTTCACGATTCTGCTTATTCGTGTGGCACCCTCATCGATATTGAGGCAAGTATAATGCAGTTCATATAGGGCTCGTTCCGGCTCCAGCCCAGCGATTAGCCAGAAAGGGTTTTGCTTCTGGTAGGCATCGGTTGCCGGCTGTAGATCTTTTAGTGCATCATTTAAGAACGCTACCGAATGGATAATAATTCCCGTCGGATTATTGATTTCATGCGCAATTCCCGCTGAGAGTTCGCCTAATGAGGCTAAGCGACTCGCCTCATCGTTGGCTTGCCTGAGTTGGTGACGTTCAGTGGCTTCCTCTAATAGGATGACCGCTTGATCTTTCCCTATGGGGTGAATTTGGAGTTGCCAGAATTGGTCTTGAAAACTCATATCTTCAATCAGAGATTTCTGGCTGTTCAATACCTCAAGCAGGGTGATCTTCAGCTCGAAAGGTTCGCCATCGGTGAAGTGAAATTCGGGATTATTCAACAGTTCGTTATTGTTATCATTACTCCATAAACAATCACACTCCCGATTAAATAGTGTGACGCCATGGGGGATCCCATCCAATACAGATTGAAACTGTTGAGATAGGTTGGATATTTGATGCTCAGCCTTGCGACGTTGTGTCAGCTCGACATTCAGTGAGCGGGTCCGCTTTTGAAGACTTCTGCTCATATAGCCGGTGAGTATCATGCCCAGCGCCGAGATGATGCTCACTGCGATGGCCAGAGACAACATCTTCTGTTGGGTGGAGGTGAGATCGACTTTTTCCCGCCCCGTACCAAACCACTTGTTGACGAGCTGGTCGTATTCTCCGGAGAGTTTTAACTGTCTGAGGGCGTCGTTAATTTGGCCCATCAGAGGAGCATTAACCTTATTACTCACAAAGTTGAACGCACCATAAATTAGCGGATCGCTGGAACTTCTAATCTTGGGATAGAGTGGCATCAAGCGTCTGGCGACAAAATTTTCGGCGAGAACGACGTCGACGTCCCCCTTAATTAACTGCTGAAAGCCGGTCTCATAGAGGTCGACATCGACGCGTGTAAATTCCTGTGGTTGACCGGATATATAGACGTCGACGAAGGCGCCTTTCTTGATGGCCACACGTTTACCGACAAGATCTTGCCAGCCGTTGATAAATGATTTTCCCTGCAGTGTGTATGCCTTGGCGTGGGTGGCATAGATGGGATCTGATTGACTTAGCTTTCTGTCAATGCTGACCGGGCTGACAACGGCGATGACGTCGATAGGGCAGTCAGGATCATGCACATCGGTCAGCAGTTGTTGAAATGTTTTACGTCTGACAACGATTCTTTTATCTATGAGTTGTCCAATTCTGCTTATCAGCTCCAGGTTAAACCCTTGGTCAACACCGTTGTTGCGCCACTCCAGCGGGGCCGTTTTTGAGTGAACACCAAATACAATGCTCTTGTGTGACAAGTCTTGTGCCTGTGCGGCCAGAGATGGTGCATGGAAACAGAGCACCATGACTAATATAAGAAGATATTTCATGGCGCGATTTTAACATGTTCATTCGTCGATGAACTGTGGTGATGGACGCAATTAACAAATTTGTTGCAATATGCTGGCTAGCGGAGGGGCAGAACAGCTGTGAATGTCATCGAATTGAGTTTTTGTGATCCACCCATCTATGCCTTATGCAAAACTGCATAACGGCTTGCTAAGTTATGCATCTTTGCATGAGCGTCTTCTTCAGCTGTGAAGCCCGCTTGATTTTCGTTTTCTCTATCTCTGTTCACCTTGAGCAAGATGACTGGATCGCTCAAAATTAATTTGAAACAGAAAGCTGAGAGTATCCTATTCTTATAGGGTCAAAAAACTCAGCTCACATAACAGAGATGAGCTTGTAGATATCGCGACTATTTAAACAAATGAGTTGTTCTATTGAAAAGCTAGGAGACGTGATGAAAAACTTTAAAAAAGCTATATGCCTGGCCACCTTAATTGGTTCTGCTGGAATGGTAGCGAACGCAACTGCTGCTGATAATCTTGCCGATTTTCATGCTGAAAATCAAGAGTGTGATAGCTGTCATACAGCGGATGGTGAACTATCTAACGATAGCCTTACTTATGAAAATGAGCAGTGTGTTTCTTGTCACGGCTCTATGGAAGAGGTCGCTAAAGAGACAGAACACGAGCATTACAATGCCCATGATTCTCACTTCCCAGGTGAGATCGCTTGTACCTCTTGTCACAGCGCCCATGAAAAATCTATGGTCTATTGTGACTCTTGCCACAGCTTCGACTTCGATATGCCATATGTAGGCAAGTGGGAACGTCACGAGCCAAGCATTGCAGACCTTGCTAAAGATAAATCTGAGCGTGAAGCGGCATTAGCCCTTGCACCAAAAGATACTGTGGATGTGGTCGTTGTCGGTTCTGGTGGAGCAGGTTTCTCTGCATCTGTTTCAGCCCATGACCATGGCGCAAAAGTCATTCTTATTGAGAAAGAGCCTGTTATCGGTGGTAATGCAAAACTTGCAGCCGGTGGTATGAATGCCGCTTGGACCGATCAGCAAAAAGCTAAAGGCATCGAAGATAGCCTTGAGTTGATGACTAAAGACACCATGAAAGGTGGCCGTAACATCAACGACCCTGCACTAGTAGACGTGCTGGTTTCTCACTCAAAAGGTTCTGTCGATTGGATGACAGCCATGGGTGCAGATTTAAGTGATGTTGGTCGTATGGGTGGCGCATCGGTTAACCGTACTCACCGTCCAACTGGTGGTGCTGGTGTTGGTGCACATGTTGTTCAGGTACTTTACGATAACGCCGTTAAGCGCGATATCGATATGCGTATGAACACACGTGGTATTGAAATCCTTAAAGATGATTCAGGTAACGTTAAAGGCCTGCTAGTTAAGGGTATGTACAAGGGTTACTACTGGATTAAAGCGGATGCCGTTATTTTGGCTACCGGTGGTTTTGGTAAGAACAATGAACGTGTTTCTAAGCTTGATCCTAAGCTGAAAGGCTTCGTATCGACTAACCAACCAGGTGCAACAGGTGATGGTATTGATGTTGCGGGCAATGCTGGCGCAGCAATGGTCGATCTTGAGTACATCCAGGCTCACCCAACACTTTCAGTGAAAGGTGGTGTGATGGTGACTGAAGCTGTACGTGGTAACGGTGCAATCTTGGTTAACCGTGAAGGTAAGCGTTTCGTCAACGAGATCACTACTCGTGATAAAGCTGCTGCTGCAATTTTACAACAAACAGGTAAATCAGCTTACTTGATTTTCGATGATTCAGTACGTAAGTCACTATCGAAAATTGATAAGTACATCGGTCTAGGTGTCGCTCCTACTGCCGATACGCTTGTTAAGCTAGGTAAGATGGAGAATATCGACGGTAAGGCTCTGACTGAAACCGTTGCTCGTTATAATACTTTCGTGACTAGTGGTAAAGATGCTGATTTCGAGCGTCCAAACCTACCTCGTGCAATCAATGAAGGTAACTACTACGCTATCGAAGTAACTCCTGGTGTTCACCACACTATGGGTGGTGTGATGATTGATTCTAAAGCTGAAGTTATGAATGCTAAGAAGCAGATTATCCCTGGTCTATATGGCGCTGGTGAAGTCACCGGTGGTGTTCACGGTGCTAACCGTCTAGGTGGTAATGCTATCTCTGATATCATCACCTTCGGTAGATTAGCCGGTGAACAAGCGGCGGCTTACTCTAAGAAGAAGTAATCTTCCTCTCTTGAGTGAGAATTTAGAGCGAGTATCTCTCTCCGGTATACTCGCTTTAATAAGCCACTAATGAAAAGCCACAGTCTCCGTGCTGTGGCTTTTTTGTGTCTGGAACACTTATGAAGGTTTCCCAGGGATGGGAAGAAACCTTCGTTGTGTCAGGCCACAAATGTTCCTTACATTTGTTGGCATTTCCGCCATCCCTGGCAGTCAGAACATCTATGAAGGTTTCCCATGGGCCAATGATGCTCCCGGCATCAATTTGGCATTCCCCACATCTGAGCCATATGGATATGGGAAATGTCTTAAAAGCGAAGGGAACGCTTCAGACCCTGTGGGTCAAGGCATAAAACAGACGTTGTGTCCGGCCACAAATGTTCCTTCGGCTCTAGCAATTACGCCCCTATATAAAAGCCAGTTCGACATCCATCTCGCTCAATAGCATATCGTTTCACAATTTTCGCCCTGCTTCGCTCTCGATAATTGCTCCTCGGCTCTAGCAATTACGTCCCTATATAAAAGCCAGTTCGACATCCATGTCTCTCGCTCAATAGCATATCGTTTCACAATTTTCGCCCTGCTTCGCTCTACCTCCTGAATCTGACCTCCATGGAAGGAGGAAATGTCATATTTTGTATGGAACAAAATAGACCATATAGTCGTGCATTATTCTACCTTCGCCCATCCATGGACTCGTACCTCCTGAATCTGACCTCCATGGTCTTAATTGTCTGCTCATCGGGTTAACCGATATGTGGCTGAGTTCTCTTATGTAGCAGAGGGCTATTATCTCGCTGAGGGCTCCTATATGGCTGATAGGGGAGTATTTATGAGTAAACAGGCAGATAGGTTAATCGTGTGACTTGGTGTCATCTGAGGGGGCTGTAGCTTCTTAATAATTAAGGGTATAAGCGATGTTAAAGTGGTAATTTATCTCAGGGGGAGGCAGCTTCTGATATAAACACACACCTATCAATCCATGGCGGTTGTTGGGGGGCATAAATGTTCCAGAGGTAAATACCACACCTATCAATCCATGGCGGTTGTTGGGGGAGCATAAATGTTCCAGACATAAAAAAGCCAGTCGGGAGTACCTACTGGCTTAATAAAAACCGCCAATCTATTTTGGAATTAGACGGTGATCTTGGAATCGACTCTGTTATAGCTATCGGTGCTAGAACGTCAAACTGACTTTCAACCCACCGAATCGTTCGCTGTGGGTAAACTTCAACGCTATCTCATACTGCTCGGCAATATCCTTGACGATGGAAAGACCCAGGCCATGACCCATGGTGGCCTCGTCTAAACGTTTACCACGACTGGTCAATTGAGCGAGCTCTTCACTCGCGACACCGGGGCCGTCATCTTCTATGATGAGGCTGATAGTGTCATCTTCAATGCTTGCACCGATCTCTACCCGTGATTTAGCCCATTTATGGGCGTTATCGAGTAAGTTTCCAATAAGCTCCATACCATCTTCTCTATGAAGTGGCAGTCTTAGCAGTTTCTCCGGAATATGGATATTGCATTGTATCTGTTTATGAAAATGCACCTTACTCAATGTTTGGCAAAGATCGTCTAAATCTTTAGGAAGTTGCATCTGAGCCGCCGGCAACATATCGCCGGTGATCCGAGCTGAAGCCAGTTTCCTCTCGATCATCTTGTGGACTAAGTCCAACTGATTTTGAAGGGCTATCGCCGCATCGGGATCTTTGAGTCCCAAGGCTTCTACCTGTTGCTGCATCACCGCCAATGGGGTCTTTAACCCATGACTTAGATTGCCAATATTATTACGGCTTCTTTCCAGCTGTTTGCTTGAGTATTGCAACAGTTCATTGTAGGTCGAGGCTAACCCTTGTAATTCTGGAGGAATTTTATCGATCTCTAACGAGGTTATCTCTCCTTCTCTCAGTTTTGATAGAGCCGATTGCATATGGTTAATCGGTTTAAATGATTGTCTCAATACCAGAAAGATGCCGGTGATCATGGCCAGTAACATTGCCAGGTTTACGCCCATTTTTGTGCCATAAACCTGAGTGAAAATTTTACGGCCAATACTCAGGTCCTGTGCAACGGTTAGGGTTGCGTCGACATTGAGAGAGTCAGAACTGAGCCCGAGCGAGAGCAGTTGGATATCATGATTTTGTGGCCCCTTGGTTTGCCACACACGGCTCTCCCCCTTCTCTAAAAGCTCTATATCGAGTTTCTGATCCCAAAGCGATCTCGAACGGATCTCCTGTCCCGGCAGGTTAAGCTGATAGTAACGACCTGAAAATACCGGTTTATAAAAGCCTGAAAGCTGGTTCTGATCTATGCTCAGCTCATCTCCCTGAAGGTGGGTTGCCAGCATGACCTGCTCAAGATCTTCCTGTAACCTGGCGATAATAGAATCGTGAAACGCCTGTCTCAGCATAGACTCGAAGAAGATAATCGCAACAGCTGTCGATAAGATGACTAAGCCCGTAAGCCAGAGGCTGAGCTTAGTTCGAATCGAGATCATTCTTTGATGCCGTGGAAGATGTAACCTTGTCCACGTCGTGTCTCAATGGCCGTCTTACCGAGTTTTTTACGTAGATGGGTGACATAGACCTCTACGACATTACTCTCTTTCTCATCATCGAATTGATACAGTTTATCTGTGAGTTGAGACTTAGAGAGCAGTTTCTGTGGTGACATCAAAAATATCTTGAGTAACCTGAACTCCATCGCCGTGAGCTCAAATAAGTTCGTTCCAACCATCACTGATTGTTGGTTTTCATCGAGAGTGACGCCAGAGAAGCTCAGCTCCTTCGATGGTGAGCTTGCTTTGCCGTGAGCACGTTGAATGAGTGCATGTATTCTTGCCAGCAGTTCCTGAGTATGGAAAGGTTTACCTAAGTAATCATCGGCACCGGCATTAAAGCCTTCGACCTTTTCATGCCACTGACTCCGCGCCGTTAACATGATAACCGGCGTATTAACGCCTTGATTTCGCCAGCGTTCGAGTAGTTCGAGGCCATTACCATCGGGTAGACCAATATCTAAGATCACGCAATCGTAATTTGTCTCTTTTAGCAGATAATCGGCTTCGGCCGCCTTATCTGTTACATCGGTAACGTATCCGGCTTGCTTGAGCTGTTTTTCGAGTTCTTCAACGAGTAACGCATTATCTTCAACGAGCAGTAGTTTCATATTAACCTGTCATCAAATGGTGTCATTGGCCAAATGGAACAGTGAACTAATTCTCAAAAGCTCTGCAATCATTGGGCAACGATTTGTAGGGATCGGGTTGTCCGGTGCTAGCGTCCAGACTCAGATCTATGATTTGGCCACGTTGCGTCTTAATTTGCAAATCATAACGCCATTTTCCATCCTCACGATAAAGGTGCGCATCGATAAGTTTGCCGTAACAGAAGTGTTTGGTTTTAGAGAGGGTAACATCGAGAGAGAGAATCTTTCCTGAGCTAACTAATTGTTTAGCTTCATAATGTTCAAGTTCAATCAGGCTGGATGTGTGACCTGTCACTGGCATTAAGGCTGCAAGAGCTAAAAAGCTAATAAACAGTGCCCTTGTCATTAATATTATCTCCAAAAAAAATGGCCTGAGATTATCTCAGGCCACTTTATCGAAGCTGTCTTAAATCTAACTTAATGTTAGCTTAGCGCGTGCCGTAAACCACGATTGTTTTACCGTGAGCTTGAATCAGGCTTTGCTCTTCAAGCATCTTAAGAATACGTCCCACAGTCTCACGTGAACAACCCACAATTTGACCAATCTCTTGACGAGTGATCTTAATCTGCATGCCATCCGGATGAGTCATTGCATCAGGCTGTTTTGCCAAATGTAATAATGTTTGAGCGATTCTTCCTGCGACATCAAGGAATGCAAGATCACCAACCTTTTGGCTGGTGCTGTGCAGACGGTATGCCATCTGAGAAGAAAGCTTCATCAAAATTTCAGGGTTAACCTGAATAAGCTGCTTAAATTTCTTGTAAGATATTTCTGCAATTTCACAAGGTTGCTTAGCACGAACCCAAGC
>Ga0070725_10001978_pt1 | contig 11013 bp, 8 predicted proteins | sample tdDd002_FD_69781 | JGI IMG/M metagenome (GOLD analysis project Ga0070725, IMG submission 69781) | Marine sediment microbial communities from the Atlantic coast under amendment with organic carbon and nitrate - tdDd00.2 | ecosystem: Environmental > Aquatic > Marine > Coastal > Sediment | place... | reverse complement strand
GAGTGAAAATAATGAGGACAGGATTGATATAAAACAATTTCCAAAAGGGGGAAAACAAATAGTCTCTAACAATTAACCCCTTTCAGGGATTTCTGTTTGTGCATAGTTAACCGTCCATTGCATGGACGGTTATTCAAATCAAGCCCCCTTCGGTGCTGTCCGACAAGGTAAATTATAATATGGGTATCTACAATACCATCCATAGCCAGGTTAAAGCAAAAAAAAAATCCCAATAGCACATGACATACCATTGGGATTAAAAACGAACGAGTTTTTTTAAAGTTATACTATAGCTTAATTATTTCAGCTTAGGTAATGATAATTGATAAACATGAAAGGTCAGACGCAACCTTTAACCTTTAACCTTTAACCTTTAACCTTTAACCTTTATTTCACTTCAATCAAACTGATAGCTGCACCACCACCTGCTGCCAGGTGAAAGTCTAAAGTTGATTTCGCATCGACAGTTTGTTCTTCAATTTTGTAATCGGTAGGGTTCTCATCCCAATGTGCTTTATCGCCATCTAAGTAAAGGGTCGCTTTATATTTTTTCCCTTCCTGAAGGAAATCAAGTTTGATACTCATATCTCTGGCATTTTCGTCGCTAATAGCACCAACGAACCAATTGTTCGATGCTCTGTCCTGACGAGCGATCGTTACAAAATCACCAATCTCTCCATTAAGCACTTTAGACTGTTCCCAGTTAACTACGACATCGCGGATGAACTGAAAAGCCGGATGTCCTTTATAGTTCTCAATCAAATCAGGCACCATCTGGATAGGGCTATTCAATACAACATAGAGTGCCAACTGATGAGCCAGGGTTGTGTTCACCTGATTGTCGGCTTTGTGTGGCTTCAATTTGATATTGAAAACACCTGGCGTATAATCAATCGGCCCTGCTAACATACGAGTGAAAGCAACAATTGGCAGGTGTTCTGCAGGATTACCACCATCGCTTGACCAGGCATTAAACTCCTGACCTCTCAAGCCTTCACGAGCAATAGCATTAGGGTAAGTTCGACGCAAACCTGTGGCTTTAATCGGCTCATGGGCATTTACAGCCACCTTATATTTAGCACCCGTTTCCAGAGCACGACGGTAATGATTTACCATCCATTGTCCGTGGTGATATTCTCCTTTAGGGATCAACTTACCCACATATCCGGTCTTAACTGAATGAATGCCCAATGAGTTCATCAAATGGTAAGCGGTATCTAATTGCTGGTCGTAAGTACGAGGTGCAGCAGAAGTCTCGTGGTGCATAATCAATTCCACACCTTTTTCTTTTCCATAGCGCACGACTTCAGCCAAATCGTAATCCTCGTAAGGCGTCACAAAATCGAATACCCCTTCACGGTCTTCGAAACCAATCCAGTGCTCCCAACCCGTGTTCCAGCCTTCAACCAGTATACCACCGATATTATTTTCAGATGCAAAATCGATAAGTTCCTTGGCATATTCAGTCGTCGCACCATGTTTACCACTTGCTTTATCCCATGTCTTCGTTCCCAGGTGCATGTCCCACCAAATACCAACATACTTAGTAGGTGTGAAGTAGGACACATCACCAATCTTATTGGGTTCATTCAGATTCACAATTAAATCGGACTCGATTAAATCTCCGGCTTTCTCTGCAATTTGAATGGTACGCCATGGCGTATGAAATGGCAAACTACGTTTTACCTTATAGTCTGTTCTTTCAGATCCTACCAAAGTCGAAACCATCTTCAAATCTTCCTTGTTAACTTTAAGGGTCATACCTGCATAATCTGTCAGATTAGCCTCATGGAAACTCAAATAGATACCTTCAGCTGTTTTCATGCTTACAGGTGTATTCACCGCATTGTTAGGAATGGAAGTTTGTGCCAAACTCGCGTGACCACGCAATTTAGTCGCATCAATTTCTGAAAACTGAGTTGTATGGTAAAGATGTTCGTAGATATCCCAATCACCAGGAATCCACCATACCTTATGGTCTCCGGTTAGATTGAACTCGGTATTCTCTTCGGCAATCAAAAGCTCTTTCATAGCTTCTTGCTCAGGGAATTCGTATCTGAAACCTATCCCGTCGTTATAAGCCTTAAACTCAAGATTCATTTTTCTATTGGGAGCCTGTTTTTCAACTAAAGCGATTGATAATTCATTGAAGTGATCTTCAACCACACGCTTTTCGCCCCAGGGCATTTCCCAACTATTATTACTGCTTGTTTGTTTAGCCGATACAATTTCCCATCCCAATTTAATGGCAGGCATATTAGTAAAATCGAAACCCAATGTTGAAGGATCAATCACTGATTTCCCATTAAAGTTAACCTGATAAGTGGGCTCTCCATTTTCCAGATCAATTGCAATTGCAATTTTACCATCAGGCGATTTCAGCTCTTGTTTTTGCATATTGCCATTACAGGAAATCAAGGCAGTTGCCATGATCGCAAAGGCAAATAAAAGTCTTTTAATGTTCATGAGATTGGTTTTGTAAATAAGATATAACAAAAAAATATTGTCAGACCTATTCAATTATATTTCTGTTGTCTTTCGAATATCAAAATAAGAGCATTCGATTTCCATTAACTAAAATATAAACCAATATATAGACAAATAAGTGATAAACCAAAACACAAACCACTCATAAAGTAACACTTAAGCTTTTACGAAATTCTCAAAAATATAGATAGGATACAAGGTAATCTAAACCGATTTTATAGCCATAACCTTCAAATCGAACGCCTCATTGGGGTAAATAGAGCGATTCCGAATCTTGGTTTTGTAGGTGTAAATGGTATTCACAGAGAGGTTGAGGATACCAGCTATTTTCTCACTGTCGGCTACACCAATTCGAATCAAGGCAAAGATTCGAAGATCAGTATTCAGACTTAATTCATCCTTTAAGAGGATACGATCCTTTTCATCGAAAAGCAGGTTGAATCGCTGTACAAAGTCAGGAAACAGTTTCATGAAGATTCTATCGAAATCTTCGAAAAGGCGTTTGCGCTCTTTCTTGGAATTGTATTTCTTTAGCTCCTGCTCAATATTATCATAGGATTTGGTGATCAACTGTCGGGAGATACTCTTTTTAAAATCTTCAAGCTTGTCGATGTATTGTGAGCTAAAATTGAAATAATAACCAATATATTCCTCTTTGATCTGACTTGCCTCACGAAGCAAATCATTCACATGAGTGAGATTTTTATTGCTGAGCTCAATTTCCTGACGTGCCTGGCGTAATTTCTTCAGTTGACGCAGAATAACCAATGAAAAAGCCAATACCAGCAAACTGATAATGCCAACAATGTAAAAAATAGTGGCTACCATCTTCTTTTCCTTATTCACTTTCTGAAAACGAGCCGACTCAATAAGAGGCAAGGTATAAGAAATTTCAAATTTGCGTTGCTCCGAGCCATAAAAATCGGCATCAGCCTTAGCCAAAAGAATGTATTGATGTGCCTTATCGATTTGCCCCTCTCTATAAAATAGTTCTGCTAAACTTCTGCAAGCTGTGGTTTCTTTTATCCCCGACTTGATGTCACCAATACTAGCTCGCATCAGAAATTCTTTAGCCTTTTCGGTTTCCTTTCTGTCGGCATAAATAAAACCCAAACCTGAAGTTACAATGGCCGTCTCATGATCGCTGAGTTCAAACTGATTTAAAAGGTTTAAATAATATTTCTCAGCCTTAAGCAATTGCCCGTTAACCATATTCTGAAGTGCCAGACCTAATATTTTCTCAAAAGAAGGTTCTGCATATTCATCAATCAACTTTTGACTATAAAAATGCCCCAACTTCTTATACGCCTCACTATAATGCTTGTCACGAGAATAGCCTGACAAATCATAATAGGCACGATAAGCTGTGCTATAAAACACTTTTCTTTTATCCTTAGATAAATACCGATATTCAACCGTGTTTAAAGTATCAATCGACGAAGTATACAAGCCTTTTAAAAGCATAATCAGACTGAGCTTCGACTTTGACTCAGCAATCTTTGCCTCATCTTTTAATTGATACGCCAAACGGTTGGCTGCTTGTGCATATTTGAATGCTGAATCGTAAACAAAATACTCGTAAGCTTTTACTGTCTGTATCAGCGAACGGAACTCCCTCTCAGTATCCTTCTCTATTCGAGTCGCATGCAACTCCTTCAATAAGGCTTTGATATTGGTCTTTTTGGCTGCATCAATCTCATCGCGTTTCGAGATGTAATGATCCAGCTGCTTAGACCAATCTGTCTGAGCTATGCTAGTCTGACAAAGAATAAATTGAAAGAAAAATATTGAAAAGAGAAACCTTAGCATACTGAACTGTAAGTATTGAAATAAATGTAGAATACAAAGTAAAGCATAAAAAGTAAAAACAAAAATAGGAGATCAAGCGCCAGCCCATCTCCTATTCTCTCTAATCTTAATATACTTAAACTATAAACTGAAACAAATCAGTTTTATCGTTCAGGTATTCGAAAATAAAATTACGTTCTGTCATGCGTTTTTGTAAGCGTTGCAAATCATCTGGCTGCTGGACTTCAATACCTATAACGGCAGGACCTTTTTCACGACTGCTCTTTTTGTAATATTCAAAGTGGGTGATGTCGTCACCCGAATCGAGCACATCATTCACAAATTCTTTTAGTGCACCTGATCGCTGTGGAAAACGAACAATGAAATAATGCTTTAGTCCTTCGTACAAAAGACTTCTCTCCTTTATTTCTTCCATACGGGTGATGTCGTTATTGCTGCCACTGAGCACACAGACCACATTTTTCCCATCAATTTTATCAGCCATTAATTGTAAGGCTGCAATGGATAAAACACCAGCCGGTTCTGCCACTATGGCGTCCTCGTTGTACAAGCGCAATATGGTCGAACAGATCAGACCTTCGGGAACAATCAGAATGTCATCCAAAACCTTATCGCATATTTTCCATGTGTAATCACCCACTTTCTGAACGGCAGCACCATCGACAAATCGATCGATGCTTTCAAGTGCCAAATTGCATTTGTTATCCAAAGCCAGTTTCATAGAGGGAGCCCCCTCAGGTTCAACACCAATAATTTTGGTATTGGGGCTGAACTCTTTGATCCAGGCTCCTACTCCAGAAGCCAATCCTCCTCCGCCTATAGGCAGAAAAAGATAGTCGATAGGCTCCTTATATTGTTGCAGGATTTCCAAACCAATTGTGCCCTGTCCTTCTATTGTTTTAGGATCATCAAAAGGGTGAATAAAGGTTTTGCCCAAGGCTTCGGCATCAGCTATAGCCTTTGAGGAAGCATCGTCGAAAGTATCTCCGGTAAGGAAAACCTCAACATAGTCGCCCCCAAACATTTTCACCTGCTTAATTTTCTGACGAGGTGTGGTTTCGGGCATGTAAATACTACCAAAACATTTCAGCTTCTGACAGGAATAGGCCACCCCCTGAGCATGATTACCGGCACTGGCACATACAATGCCTTTATCTAAATTGGCTTTGCTCAGGCTGGATATTTTATTGAAAGCACCTCTTATTTTATAAGATCTAACCAATTGCAAGTCTTCTCTTTTCAGATGAATATTTGCCTGATATCGAGACGATAAATTCAAATTCTTAAGCAAGGGAGATGCCATAGCCACTTCCTGAACAACACGATGAGCCTTGACAATCTCCGACATTTTCGGATAATATTCTTTATTTTTTTCTGACACAATTTCCCCGTTAAAATTCGAAAATGCTCAGGGACAATTCCCTGAGCAACTCACAATATCTTGTTTCTGAGGGTAACCAATCCTCAGAACCAAGGCCAACTACAAACTAAATTTCTTTACAAAATCAGCCAACCAATCACCCACCTCACTGGTAGAATAGGCTCTGCCTCCATCGGCTAAGTCTTCAGTTACTACATCCTCGTCAATCGATTTTTCTACAGATTGACGAATCAGGGCAGCTTCTTTTTTTAAGCCGAAAGCATGATCTAGCATCATAGCAGCAGAAAGAACCGTTGCGCATGGGTTGGCAATATTTTTACCAGCTGCCTGAGGATAGGAACCGTGTATGGGTTCAAATACCGAAGTATGTACGCCTATTGATGCCGAGGGCAACATGCCCAATGAACCTGAAATCACACTGGCCTCATCGGTCAGTATATCTCCAAACATATTCTCAGTCACCATCACATCGAAACGTTTGGGCCAGGTAATGATTTGCATGGCAGCATTGTCAACAAACATATACTCCACCTCGATTTCCGGGTATTCGGGTTCAATTTTCTGAGCAATTTCTCTCCACAGCCGAGAGGTTGCCAATACATTAGCCTTATCAACAACGGTCAGTTTTTTCTTGCGTTTTCCAGCAAACTCGAATCCAAGACGAACAATTCGTTCTACTTCTTCTGCAGTATACACACAAGTATCGTAAGCCGTTTTCCCATCTTCTGATCGACCCTGAGGGCGACCAAAATAGATCCCGCCGGTTAATTCTCGTATACACAAAAAGTCGACTCCTTCAAGCAATTCTGTTTTCAGGGGCGACTTATGCAATAAAGATTTAAAAGGTTCTAAAGGACGAAGATTAGCATACAAACCTAACTTTTGTCTCATAGCCAACAAGCCTTGCTCAGGTCGAACCTTTGCACCGGGATCATTATCAAATTTGGGATGCCCGATCGCTCCAAACAGGACTGCATCCGAATTCATACAGATCTCATGAGTTTCATCTGGATAAGGATTACCTACCGCATCGATGGCGCTGGCTCCCACAAGAGCTTCGGTATATTTAAACTGATGATTGAATTTCTCAGCCACTGCATCGATTACTTTACGAGCCTCTGTGACGATTTCGGGGCCGATACCATCACCGGCTAAAACTGCTATTTTATATGACATTATTCTGATGATTTGTTAATTAATTTATGATTATTGAAATGTCGAAAGGTCATAAAGTCGAAAAGTCAGAAGTGCTTTGAAAACATACGAGAACTCTAAGTTTTAAACTTTGAATTTTCAACTCATAACTTTGAACTTATAACTTGCAACTAAATATTTATTTCATCTCAATCAGATTGAGCATTCGTGTTGTAGCTTTAATAGCGGCTTCTATCTGATCGGGATCCAATCCCCTGGTTTTAAATTCTGAATCTTTATAACGCCACGAAATAATACATTCAACCAGTGCGTCCGTTTTTCCTCCGGGAGGAATTCTCAAAAGGTAATCTGTTAGGAGGGGACGATCCTTACCCTCTTGTTCATAAATGCCCCAAAGTGCATTCATAAAGGCATCGTATTGCCCATCGCCCGAAGCGGTTCCCTCGTGCAATTGACCATTTATTGCCAGATTGATGGATGCAAAAGGACGCATGCCTTTAGATAGTGATAACGAATAATGTTTCACCTGAATTGGCATTTCATCAACACTTTGATTCATAACATCGGCCACAATATAGGGTAGGTCATCCGTGCTTAGCATCTCTTTTTTATCACCCAACTCAATCACTTTCTGAGTGACCTTAAGCATGGTATCCTCCTCCAGATTAATCCCCAATTCTTCAAGGTTCTTTATGACATTAGCCTTTCCCGATGTTTTACCCAGAGCGTATTTTCGTTCCCGACCAAAGCGCTCAGGCATCAATCTATTAAAGTATAAGTTGTTCTTGGAGTCGCCATCGGCATGTACTCCGCAGGTTTGAGTAAAAACACTCTCACCAACGAGTGGTTTATTCGCCGGAATTCTCACACCTGAGAAACTTTCAACAATGCGACTGACCGAATTGATTTTCTTTTCCTCAACACTGGTTTTACAGTTCAGTTGGTCATTTAAGATTCCAATAACCGAAGCCAAAGGGGCATTACCCGCTCTCTCACCTAAACCGTTGATGGTGGTGTGCAAACCATTCATTCCGGCCTTAACGGCAGAATACACATTGGCCACAGCCAAATCGTAATCGTTGTGAGCATGAAAATCGAAATGCAAATCGGGATAAGCATCCCGGCAAGCCTTACAAAATTCAAAGCACTGATCCTGATTCAATATGCCCAGGGTATCGGGCAACATGAAACGCATAATATTTTCAGATTTTAGTTCCTCAAGCAAGTACCAGACGTAATCTTTTGAAGTCAGCATGCCATTGGACCAATCTTCCAGATAGAGGTTCACCTTAATACCTAGTTGAGTGGCATAAGCAATCGCTTTCTTTATGTCTGAAACATGTTGTTGAGGTGTTTTCTTCAATTGTCCCTCAAGATGATTCAAAGAGCCTTTGGACAAAAGATTAACCACTCTGCAGCCACTCTTCTTAATCCAATCCAATGATGCTGTCCCATCAATAAAGCCGAGAACTTCAACGCGATCGAGGCAGTCATGCTTCTCAGCCCACTTACTGATTCGTTGAACGGCATTGAATTCACCTTCGGATACTCTAGCTGAAGCAACCTCAACCCGATCGACTTTAAGTGTTCTGAGTAAAAGCTTAACAACACCCAATTTCTCATCGGCATTGAAGCTGACTCCTGAAGTCTGTTCACCATCCCGAAGGGTGGTATCCATTATTTCTATTCTTCGCTGCGTGTTCATTTTTTGTCCTTTTCTCCGCCCATCCAGACAGACTTAATTAAATTTTTCATCCCTAAATTGGGGCATTCTTAGTCTTTATCCTCAAAGGCCTGAATGTTTTCTTTTTTAGCCAGCAGGTAATCGATATCATCAAAACCGTTTAGCAAACAGTCCTTTTTATATGGATTGATTTCAAAATCGCAAGATTCATCATTGAATCGAAGCTCTTGTTTTTCCAGATCGACCACCACTTTTTGCTCATTATTCTTTGCAACAGCTAAGAATAATTTTTCCAAAAATTCTGGTGTAACTGTTATTGGTAAAACGCCATTGTTCAGGGCATTATTTCTGAAGATATCGGCGAAGAAACTGCTGACAACAACCTTAAAACCATAGTCTGCAATTGCCCAGGCAGCATGTTCTCTTGACGAACCACTACCAAAGTTCTTTCCGGCAAGCAAAACCTGTCCTGAATATTGAGCTTGATTCAAAACAAAATCTTTGACGGGCTCACCTGATGGCGAAAAACGCCAATCACGGAATAAGTTTTCTCCAAAGCCTTCACGACTGGTGGCCTTTAGGAAACGGGCTGGTATAATTTGATCGGTATCCACATTCTCATTGGGAAGTGGTACACATGATGATTCCAATAATGTAAATTTATCTACGGGCATGGTATTTTTTTTAGAAGTAAAAGGACTAGAGTCAAAAGGTCAAATAGTCCAAAAGTCAAAAGTGTTTTTAACAACTATATTACAAGAATTCTCTTGGATCGCTAATGACACCAGTAATGGCTGCCGCTGCTGCTGTAAGTGGACTTGCCAATAAGGTTCGTGATCCCGGACCTTGTCGCCCTTCAAAATTTCGATTCGAAGTTGAAACACTGTATTTGCCTGCGGGAACTTTATCATCATTCATTGCCAAACAAGCCGAACATCCGGGCTGTCTCATTTTAAAGCCTGCAGCCTCCAAAACTGCTACTAAGCCTTCTTCAAGAGCTTGTTTTTCCACTTGTTTCGATCCGGGAACAATCCATGCCGTAATCGAATCGGCCTTTTTGTGTCCTTTCACCATCGAAGCAAAGGTTCTTAAATCTTCTATTCTACCATTGGTACAGCTACCTACAAAAACATAGTCGACCTTTTTGCCCAGGATGGGTTCACCTGCTTCGAATCCCATATAATCCAATGACTTTTGAAAAGAGGGAAGCTCTGAACTTGAGATATCAGCTTCAGCCGGAATGCCGGACGAGATGCTCATGCACATACCCGGGTTGGTTCCATAGGTGATCATGGGTGCGATATCTGTCGCTTTAAACGTATATTCTTTATCAAATTCAGCCCCGTCATCAGTTTTCAGGCTTTTCCATGTTGCCAATTGTTGTTCCCACTGTTCTCCCTGGGGGGCAAACTTTCTGCCTTTCACATATTCAAAAGTTGTTTCATCAGGAGCAATCATGCCACCACGAGCTCCCATTTCGATACTCATATTACAGACTGTCATTCGACCTTCCATACTCAAACTTCGAACCGCTGATCCGGCATACTCCACAAAATAGCCTGTGGCACCACCCGTTCCCAATTGTGCAATCACATAAAGTGTCAGATCTTTTGCTGATACGCCCTTTGGCAATTCACCATCAACTGTAATCCTCATCTTTTTAGGTTTGGATTGCATGATGCACTGAGTTGCCAATACCATCTCGACTTCCGAAGTTCCGATACCAAAAGCCACCGCACCAAAAGCACCATGGGTTGAGGTGTGACTGTCACCACAAACAAGTGTCATTCCTGGCTGGGTATGTCCCAATTCAGGACCTACAACATGTACAATCCCATTATTGGGATGATTCAAACCGTACAACTCAATGCTATTTTTCTCGCAATTGGCTGTTAGGGTCTCAACCTGAGTGCGTGATTGTTCATCTGCTATGGGTAAATGCTGATTCACTGTAGGGATGTTATGATCGGGCGTCGCAAGAGTCCTCTCAGGTCTAAGTACTTTTAGTCCCCGGCCTTCCAATCCGGAAAAGGCTTGCGGGCTGGTCACTTCATGAATTAGATGCTTGTCGATATAGACGATATTTGGACCACCCTGAACATGCTCTACCACGTGTGCGTCCCAGACTTTATCAAATAATGTTTTTGCTTTCAATGTGTATATTTTTATAAATGAGTCAATGAGTCGAAAGGTCAAAAAGTCTAAGCGTCTAAAATGGTTTCATTTTCCAAACTTGTCAGCGCAACTTTATCCTTTATCCTTTTTATCCGCAGTAGCAATTATTTTGCGAAGGCGGATTCCTTTAACCTTGTATTCCTTAAACCACCTTTGCAAGGGCATCAACCAGAGCTTCTACCGAGGCGGTTATGATATCGATATTGGCACCAAAACCGTAATACATTTTCCCTTGATGTTCCAATTGCACATGCACTTTTCCCAAATCATCGCTACCACGAGTCAGGGTTTGTACAAGAAATTCTTCCAAAGAAAACTTTTG
>Ga0070725_10001976_pt1 | contig 11016 bp, 8 predicted proteins | sample tdDd002_FD_69781 | JGI IMG/M metagenome (GOLD analysis project Ga0070725, IMG submission 69781) | Marine sediment microbial communities from the Atlantic coast under amendment with organic carbon and nitrate - tdDd00.2 | ecosystem: Environmental > Aquatic > Marine > Coastal > Sediment | place... | reverse complement strand
ATACTGATTTATCAGCGATTGCATTGTCGGCATAAACCCATAGTCTAACTCTAGTTTCAACTGTGTGGTTATTTTTTTCTCAATTGTTTGAAGCAACTTGAGAGCTTGTTGAACGCCGCCTCCATAAGCTTTCACAAGTCCACCAGTGCCTAGCTTTATTCCACCTGAATAGCGAGTCACAACAGCAGTTACCTCACCAACGCCAGATCCAGACAACTGAGCCAATATGGGTTTACCTGCTGTCCCTGAGGGTTCCCCATCATCACTAAAGCCCCACTTCATAGAATCTTCCGGGCGACCTGCAACAAAACCCCAGCAGTTATGCCTTGCTGTTGAATGCTGTTGCTTAATGTCATCGACAAAAGCTTTAGCACTCTCAATCGATGGCGTATGAGACAAATGCGTAATAAAGACACTCTTCTTTATTTCTTCTTCGTACAAAGTGAGTTGCGCTGGTATCAAATAAGGTTGGTCATTCATAGTGATAGTGGACTTAAAGTGATGAGAGAAGTCTATCACGACAGCGATTTCCACGCCGATAAAGATCTGCACAAGCGCACAATGTTAAACACTTGTTTAAAAAATGTATTGAATTTAACCATCAAGCGATCCAAACTAAAATTACTGGTCTAACCAGATTAAAAATATAACAACTGTCCTGGTTACCTATCATCATAATTCAAAGAATGATAGCTAAGCACGCAATCCAAGATTGTATGTCATGGAGATAGACAATGATTTACCAAGCCAACACCCTACAGGTAAAGGAAGTTCAAGACGGCATCGCTGAGCTGACCTTCTGCTCACCAAAATCTGTTAATAAGCTCGATTTAGCAACATTAGAGTCACTAGACAAAGCACTAGATGCTCTAAAGAACCATTCAGGTTTAAAAGGGCTACTACTGACTTCAGATAAAGACGCCTTTATTGTCGGAGCAGACATTACTGAGTTTTTAGGCTTATTTGCCAAACCTGAAGCAGAGCTCGACCAATGGTTACAGTTTGCAAACAGCATTTTTAACAAACTTGAAGATCTTCCTGTACCGACCGTTTCGGTATTAAAAGGCCACACGTTGGGTGGCGGCTGTGAGTGTGTACTCGCAACAGATATTCGTATCGGCGATAAGACCACCAGCATTGGCCTACCTGAAACCAAGCTCGGTATCATGCCTGGTTTTGGTGGTTGTGTTCGACTTCCACGAGTAATTGGTGCTGATAGTGCCATGGAAGTCATCACTCAGGGTAAGGCGTGTCGAGCTGATGAAGCATTAAAAATAGGCTTACTCGACGCGATAGTGGAAACAGATTCTCTGTATAAGTCTGCTCTTGCAACTCTAACATCTGCGATTAATAAAAAGCTGGATTGGAAAGCACGTCGAAAACAGAAAACTTCTGCGCTGACTTTAAGCAAGCTTGAATCGATGATGAGCTTTACTATGGCAAAAGGCCTAGTGGCACAAAAGGCTGGTCCTCATTACCCTGCCCCAATGACAGCAGTTAAAACGATTGAGTCTGGCGCACGCTCTGCTCGCGACGAAGCACTCACTATTGAACGTGAAAACTTCGTCAAACTTGCCAAATCTGAAGAAGCCAGCGCGCTTGTTGGTCTATTCCTAAATGATCAGTACATTAAAGGTCTTGCAAAGCAGTCAGCCAAGTCTGCAAATAAAGAGACTCAACGAGCTGCAGTGCTTGGTGCGGGTATTATGGGTGGCGGTATTGCCTACCAATCTGCGCTCAAAGGTGTGCCTGTTCTAATGAAAGATATTGCGCAAGCATCTCTAGATTTAGGTATGAATGAAGCATCAAAACTGCTCAACAAACGACTCGCTCGTGGCCACATGGATGGCTTCAAAATGGCGGGGATTCTTGCCTCTATCACTCCAAGTTTACACTACGCTGGTATCGAGCAATCTGAGGTCATTGTAGAAGCGGTCGTAGAAAACCCGAAAATCAAAGCGGCTGTATTGAGTGAAGTAGAACAAAATGTCGGAGAAGATACTGTTATCACTTCGAATACTTCAACCATACCCATCAACCTTCTGGCTAGATCCCTTCAGCGCCCTGAAAATTTCTGTGGGATGCACTTCTTTAATCCAGTACATCGCATGCCTCTTGTTGAGATCATTCGTGGTGAGCATACCTCTGAAGACACCATCAACAGAGTAGTCGCTTACGCTGCGAAAATGGGCAAATCACCGATCGTTGTCAACGACTGTCCAGGGTTCTTTGTAAATCGAGTACTTTTCCCATACTTCGGCGGCTTTAGCATGCTGTTGCGTGATGGCGCTGACTTTACACAAATCGATAAAGTCATGGAGCGCAAATTTGGTTGGCCGATGGGGCCTGCATATCTGCTCGATGTCGTTGGAATTGATACTGCTCATCATGCTCAAGCAGTTATGGCTCAAGGTTTCCCTGAAAGAATGGGCAAACAAGAACGCGATTCAATTGATGTACTGTATGACGCCGACAAGTATGGCCAAAAAAATGGTCACGGTTTCTACAGCTACACGCTTGATAAAAAAGGAAAGCCGAAGAAAACATTCTCATCAGATATCCTTCCTCTACTTGCTGATGTTTGCTCTGATAAACAAGAGTTCGATGATCAAACCATCATTCAACGTATGATGATTCCTATGATCAACGAAGTGGTATTGTGTCTTGAAGAGAAGATTATTGCTTCTCCTCAAGAGGCGGATATGGCTTTGGTGTATGGCCTTGGATTCCCTCCATTCCGCGGCGGTGTATTCCGTTATTTAGATAGTGTTGGTATTGCCGAGTTTGTTGAGATGGCAAAACAACATTCACATCTAGGTGCTATGTATCAAGTTCCACAACTGCTTATCGACATGGCAGAAAAAGGGGCGACGTTTTACGGCAACCAGCAACAAGGTTCTATCTAAGGAGATATCCCAATGTCTATGCAAACAAAAAATGTTGTCGTAGTAGACTGTCTACGAACACCAATGGGCCGCTCTAAGGGTGGAGCATTCCGTCATACTCGCGCTGAAGATCTTTCAGCTCATTTGATGAAAGGAATTCTAGCCCGCAATCCGCAAGTGAATCCAAGTGAGATTGAAGATATCTACTGGGGTTGTGTTCAACAAACATTAGAGCAAGGCTTTAATGTTGCGAGAAACGCAGCTCTACTTGCTGGCCTACCGATTGAAATTGGTGCTGTCACGGTAAACCGTTTATGTGGTTCTTCCATGCAAGCTTTGCACGATGGTACTCGCGCTATTATGACTGGCGATGCTGAAATTTGCTTGATTGGTGGTGTAGAACACATGGGGCATGTGCCAATGAACCACGGTGTCGACTTCCACCCTGGAATGTCAAAGAATGTCGCTAAGGCGGCTGGAATGATGGGCCTGACGGCGGAAATGCTAGGCAAACTGCACGGCATTAGTCGTGAGCAGCAAGATGAGTTTGCCGCACGCTCTCACGCGAGAGCGCAAGCCGCAACGGTAGAAGGCCGCTTCAAGAATGAAATTCTTCCAACAGAAGGACATGCTGCAGATGGTACGCTTATTACTCTAGATTACGATGAAGTAATTCGCCCAGAGACAACTGTTGAAGGCTTGTCTCAGCTTAGACCTGTGTTTGACCCTGCCAATGGCACAGTAACAGCAGGAACCTCATCGGCTCTGTCAGACGGTGCATCTGCCATGCTGATCATGAGCGAAGAAAAAGCCAACGAGCTAGGTTTAACCATTCGCGCTCGTATCAAGGGGATGGCCATTGCGGGATGTGATCCATCAATCATGGGTTACGGCCCAGTACCTGCAACGCAAAAAGCACTGAAGCGCGCGGGCTTATCGATTGAAGATATGGATGTGGTAGAGCTTAACGAAGCATTTGCTGCACAATCACTACCATGTGCAAAAGATCTTGGTTTATTAGAAGTGATGGATGAAAAAGTGAATCTAAATGGTGGCGCCATCGCGCTTGGCCACCCACTAGGTTGTTCGGGCTCTCGGATCTCTACAACTTTGATCAACTTAATGGAATCAAAGGATGCCAGATATGGCCTAGCGACCATGTGTATCGGCTTAGGTCAAGGGATCGCTACAGTGTTTGAACGTCCTTAGCTTAGCCCTTCCAGATTACATTAACCTAAATACCTAAGCCGCCTTTGTAAGGCGGCTTATTTGATCAGATCTAGGATTGCAGCCAATCTTGGTATAACTGCTGAGATGAGCCTAAGTAATCGACCATCCATTGAATCATCTTGTGGTTTTCATCTTTTCGCCAAACCAAGCAACAATGGCTTAACGGTTTTTCCTCTGGGAGTATTTTTTCCACCAGCAAGCCTTCGCCGATTAAAGGTGTAGCGATGTGTCTCGGCATATATCCCACCCCAACACCGGATTTAAGACACTCAATCGCGCTATACCAATTAGGTAATAATAAGCGGCGCTGCTGCGGGTAATGAACCGTGTGGCGTTTAGGTAATATACTCGATGTATCGTCTAAGCATATGGCTGGGAACTGGCTAACAAAGGTTGCATCTAAAGTTTGCTGCTTCACACATGGGTGGCTTGGCGACATAACAAATGCCCAATCAAGAATCCCCATGTCTCTTACTTCAAAGTCACCGCCAACAGGAATAGCAGAGGTCGCACCAATCACAATGTCTGCACGCCCTTGAGATATCGCCTCCCATGAACCATTAAACACTTCCATATTGATCTGCAATTCTGCATTAGGAAAAGTAGAGTAAAACGCTTCAATGAGTGGCTTTAGTCGTTCAAGTTTTACTACGTTATCCAAGGTCAGTTTCAAGGTTTTTTGCCAACCTTGGGCAACTCGGCGTGTTTGCGCTTTCACTTCTTCCATCTGCCTAAGCATGAGACGAGCTTGAACGAGAAACTGCTCACCGGCAGGGGTCAACTCAACTTTTCGAGGCAAGCGACGAAACAGAATCACATCCAGCTCTTGCTCAATTTGTCGAATGCTGTAGCTAATTGCCGAAGGAACCTTGTGTAATACCTCTGCCGCTGCCGTAAAACTGCCTAAACGCGCGACCGTATCAACCAACTCGAGAGAAGTTTGAGAAAAAACACCCACAACACACCTTTCAAAAAATTTGATTCATAACTACAAATTTTAACGTTTCATTTATTTAAAAGCGAAGAATAGACTACCCAGGTTAATAAAAAGGTTGGCGCCAACAGATAAACATCCGTGAATTTTTTTGAATGGAATAAGAAATGAAAATTTCAAAACTGCAACTTTTTTACTTAGCCGCTCTTTCAATGCTTGGTTTTATTGCCACCGATATGTACCTACCCGCTTTTAAAGCAATGGAGATCGACTTTGCGACCGGCCCAGAACAAATCGCTCTTTCTCTCACCGTTTTCTTAGTCGGAATGGCCGTTGGACAGCTGTTGTGGGGCCTTGCCTCTGATAAGTTCGGCCATCGAAATACGCTCGCTGCAGGGTTAATGCTATTTACCGTCGCATCTTTTGGCCTCGCCTTTAGCGATCAAGTATGGCAGTTATTGGTTTTACGCTTTATCCAAGCAATTGGGGTTTGCGCACCAGCAGTAATCTGGCAAGCCATGGTTATCAAACGTTATTCTGGTAGCAGCCAGCAGATATTTGCCACCATTATGCCTTTAGTAGCATTGTCGCCTGCACTGGCTCCGCAATTAGGGGTAGTGCTGGCAGACAATTTTGGTTGGCACAGCATTTTTGTTGCACTCACTATCATGGGCTTACTGCTCGTGGCTGCAACCATGGCTCAAACCAATGAGAAAAGTGAAGCGAAACAAACCAGCATTTCTTCAGATATTAAAGCCCTGATTAGTTCTAAGACTTACCTTGGTAATGTCTTGATGTTTGCAACTGCTTCAGCAGCGTTCTTTGCTTACTTAACCGGAATGCCAGAAGTCATGGCTAAACTTGGCTATGAAGCAAAAGATATTGGTTTAAGCTTTATTCCACAAACCATCGCATTTATGGTCGGTGGCTACCTAGGAAAAGTAGGCGTCGCTAAGTTTGGTGATGAGAAGGTATTACGCCAATTGATCGGGCTGTTTAGTGTCGCTTCACTGTTAATCTTTATCGCTTCACAGTGGCAACTTAGTTCAATTTGGCCAATCCTTGCGCCTTTCTGTTTGATTGCGGTAGCTAATGGCGCGCTTTACCCGATCGTCGTTAACCGAGCTCTTGCTAGTGCAAAACAGAGCCCAGCGACAGCTGCAGGACTACAAAATAGCCTACAAATCAGCGTCAGTAGTTTATCCAGTGCTTTAGTTGCCGCGATGGCAAGCCAAGCTCAAGCGGTGACGGGTATTGCGATTATTTTGTGTATGTTAGGTTTATGGATGGGCTACATATTGTCTAACCGTGAGCTATCTAAGCATTTTACAACACCAGATAACGCACGGGTGATCAGCGACGACTAATCGATAAAAAGAGCCGCATTTCGCGGCTCTTTATGTTCTATAGACTCTGCAATCCCCACTTTTCAGCCGTTTGCTTAAAAAAGCCCTGTGTTTTCTTCAGCTCAACCCAATGGTTAATATAGTTAATCCAAACTTGGTCGTCTTGATCTAACAACATAGCAATAGGCGTTGGCTTACGTGGCTCTTTAACTGGCACTATCGCTAACTGCTTAAATTTTTCCACCAGCGTTGCAGCTTCGACATTCGAAGTCACTGAGACGTCAGCACGACGAGCTAGTAACTCTTGAAAATCACGCGCAGGCGCTTCTATGACAATATGTTGCGCCGATGGGAAGAAGGCTTTGACCATTTTTTCTTGCACAGTGCCAAGAGTCGCCGCCACTTTGATATCTGCATTATCAAAATCACTCCAATCAGAAAACTTCGCCAGATCTTTTTTCTGCACTACAGGAACGAAAGCAAGATAGAAGTATGGTTGACTATAGCCAGCGACTTTCGCTCGTGACATGTTCAGTGAAGCACTCCCAGTGATATCGTACTTATCCGCTTGTATACCACTAACTAACGTTTTCCAATCCGTCGCCACATACTCAACTTTGACTCCTAAGTCTTTCGCCAGTTCGGTGGTCACATCAATATCAAATCCGCGATAACTGTTTGTCGCTGGATCTTTCATTGTCATCGGATTCCAATCCCCTGTGGTTCCAACGCGCAATACGCCTTTATCCAAAATCTCATGTAAACGACTCTCTGCATTAGCCACATTTGCTATGGCCAATAAAGTCACCCCTAATGCAAGCATAAGTTTTTTCATTATTTTTCCTTTAGATACTTATTCCATTCAAGATTTACAACAGCAACCTTGATAACATAGCAGCAACATATGAGATTTTTTAGTCAACTTAGGGAAAGAAGTGTGAATTGTCGATATCTGTGGCTATTTTTATCTCTGCTACTGACTGGTTGCTCTGATTATCAATGGGGTTGGTACGTACTCGATCCCACAACAGATCAAGGACAAACAAACCTGCAATTTCTCGTTGCCGGTTTTTATGACACCATTTCCGTGTCCTTGCTGAGTATGTTATTTGCCATGTCTATCGGCTTAGTTGTCGCTCTTCCATCACTCTCTAATTCCAAGTTATTTAAAGCATTTAATCGAATTTATGTCGAAGTAATTCGTTCCATTCCCGTCTTGGTATTATTGCTATGGGTTTACTATGGAATGCCGACACTTATGGATATCTCTCTTGATCATTTTTGGGCTGGCGTTATTGCCCTTACGATTGCCGAAAGTGCATTTATGGCAGAAGTCTTCCGTGGCGGTATCCAAGCCATAGCAAAAGGGCAACATGAAGCAGCCAGTTCATTAGGCTTAAACTATTGGCAAAGAATGCGCCTGGTGATTCTTCCTCAAGCATTGAGACAGATTCTTCCACCACTCGGTAACCAATTCATCTATATCTTGAAGATGAGTTCGTTAGTCAGTGTGATTGGCTTAAGTGACTTAACCCGCCGCGCTAATGAATTGGTGGTTAATGAGTACTTACCTTTAGAGATTTATACCTTCCTAGTACTGGAATACCTTGTATTGATTTTATTGGTTTCTCAAGCGGTACGCTGGCTAGAGAGACGCATTGCAATACCAAGTAATTAATCAAACACAAAAAAGGCCACTCATGTGAGTGGCCTCTTATATCAATCTCTAATGTTTATTTCTGCTTAACAGGGCGTTGCCAACCTGAAATCTTGCGCTCTTTAGCGCGAGTAATCACTAACTCACCTTCTGCAACATCTTTAGTCAGTGTCGTGCCAGCACCGATCGTAGCGCCGTCAGCAATAGCGACAGGTGCGACTAATTGACAGTCGGAGCCAACAAATACGTCATTACCAATCACTGTCTTAAACTTATTTGCGCCATCATAGTTACAGGTAATCACGCCTGCACCAACATTAGTGCGTTGGCCAATTTCTGCGTCACCAATATACGTTAGGTGGTTCGCTTTAGAGCCTTCACCAATACGAGCATTTTTCACTTCAACAAAGTTACCAACATGCGCGTCATTGCGTAGCTCAGCACCAGGGCGTAAGCGCGTGAATGGACCAACAGTACACTCTTCACCTACGGTTGCTCCCTCGATAACGCTATATGGACGAACAATAGTGTTATCGTCAATTTCACAATCTTTTAGTACACAACCGGTGCCAATCACCACGTTATCACCCAAAGATACTTTACCTTCAATGATCACGTTAGCGTCGATCTCACAATCCATACCACATTGAAGTTCACCACGCAGGTCAAAGCGAGCTGGATCGCGCAGCATTACACCTTGCTCTAACAGCTTTTGCGCCTGCATAGATTGAAATGCGCGCTCTAGGCGAGCTAACTGAGCGCGATCATTCACGCCTTCAACTTCAATAGGGGTTACTGGGTGAACCGCTTCAACTGCGCGACCTTCGTCATGCGCAGCCGCGATAACATCTGTTAGGTAATACTCACCCTGAGCATTTTGATTGTTTAGGCCTGATAACCAACGTTTCAGATCGCCACCCGTCGCTACCATGACGCCCGTATTGATCTCTTTGATAAGCTTTTGCTCATCGGTTGCATCTTTTTGCTCTACGATAGCAACCACAGGACCATTACGACGGACAATTCGGCCATATCCCATTGGGTTGTCCAGTACAACCGTTAATAGTGCAATACCACCATTTGGCTGTGCATCAAGTAAGCCTTCGATAGTCTCTTCAGAGATCAATGGTACATCACCATAAAGCACTAAGATCTTTTCATCATCTTCAAATTGCGGTGAAGCTTGATCAACAGCATGGCCAGTACCAAGTTGTTCAGCTTGAAGTACCCAGTTAACAGATTCTTGTGAGAGCTCTGCTTGCATCTGATCGCCACCATGACCATAAACCAAATGAATATTCTGCGCGCCTAAACCATTACAGGTGTCGATGACATGTTTCACCATAGGTTTGCCTGCCAATGTGTGCAAAACCTTAGGTTTATTAGAGTACATGCGAGTCCCTTTGCCCGCTGCGAGAATAACCGCGCTAAACTTCATTTATGCTACCTATAAGACGTTGTATTAATTTTGAGAGGTATTTTAGACACTAATCGTCAATTAGTTAATTGGAAAGGCAAAATTCTAATAAAAAATAAGCAAAAAGGCGGTCCAATGACCGCCTTTATCACTTTTAAAACAACGCTATTAATTAACGACGCTGTTTTGTCAGTTCGATAACTCGTAACTGAGCAATGGCTTTAGCCAGTTCACCGGCCGCTTGTGCGAAGTCCATGTCGCCATGCTGATTTTGGATATTCTCCACAGCTTTGCGCTTGGCTTCTTCCGCCTTTGCTGCGTCTAGCTCTTCACCACGGATAGCTGTATCAGCCAGTACAGTCGCTGTACCAGGCTGAACTTCTACCATACCACCAGAAACATAAATAATTTCTTCGTGGCCGTGCTGCTTCACAATACGCACCATACCAGGCTTGATAGCGGTCAGCAGCGGTGTATGACCATGGAAAATACCAAGTTCACCTTCGCTACCGGTCACCTGAAACGTTTCAACAAGGCCAGAGAAAAGCTTTTTCTCTGCACTTACTACGTCTAGGTGAAAGGTTATTGCTGCCATATCGCCTCCTAGTTAGCCTTATAGCTTCTTAGCATTCTCGATAGCTTCGTCGATAGTACCGCAGTACATGAACGCTTGCTCTGGAATGTCATCGTATTCACCAGATAGTAGACCTTGGAAGCCACGTAGAGTCTCTTTAAGAGGTACGTAAACACCAGGGTCACCTGTAAATACTTCCGCTACGTGGTAAGGCTGAGTAAGGAACTTCTCAATCTTACGAGCACGAGATACTACTTGCTTATCTTCTTCAGATAGTTCGTCCATACCTAGGATAGCAATGATGTCTTTCAGCTCTTTATAGCGCTGAAGTGTTGACTGAACGCCACGCGCGATGTCGTAGTGCTCTTGACCAACTACCAATGGATCTAGCTGACGAGAAGTAGAATCTAGCGGGTCGATCGCTGGGTATAGACCCATTGCTGCGATGTTACGGTTAAGTACAACCGTTGCATCCAAGTGCGCGAACGTTGTTGCTGGAGACGGGTCAGTCAAGTCATCCGCAGGTACGTATACCGCCTGTACAGACGTGATAGAACCTTGCTTAGTTGACGTGATACGCTCCTGTAGTACACCCATCTCTTCTGCAAGAGTTGGCTGGTAACCTACCGCTGAAGGCATACGACCTAGAAGTGCTGATACTTCAGTACCTGCAAGTGTGTAACGGTAGATGTTATCAACGAACAGTAGAACGTCACGACCTTCGTCACGGAAGCGCTCTGCCATTGTTAGACCAGTCAGTGCAACACGTAGACGGTTACCTGGTGGCTCGTTCATCTGACCGTAAACCATCGCTACTTTAGATTCTTCAGGGTTTTCAACGTTTACAACGCCTGCTTCCTGCATTTCAAAGTAGAAATCGTTACCTTCACGAGTACGCTCACCTACACCAGCAAATACTGATAGGCCAGAGTGCTGTAGTGCGATGTTGTTGATAAGTTCCATCATGTTAACG
>Ga0070725_10001974_pt1 | contig 11019 bp, 10 predicted proteins | sample tdDd002_FD_69781 | JGI IMG/M metagenome (GOLD analysis project Ga0070725, IMG submission 69781) | Marine sediment microbial communities from the Atlantic coast under amendment with organic carbon and nitrate - tdDd00.2 | ecosystem: Environmental > Aquatic > Marine > Coastal > Sediment | place... | reverse complement strand
TATTCAGGCACTTTTACAAATCCATTTATGGAGATTAAACCCAATGGAACAAAATTCAAGTATAAAGGCATTCAGATATTTCAGTTTGCTAATAATAAGATGGCAAATTTCTGGGCTGTGGAAGATGAACTGGGCATGATGACTCAACTTGGGATGGAATTAAAACCAAAAAAATAATAAATCCCTACTTAGATATTTTCTGCCTGATTGGTGGGTTACGGGGCTGTTCGCCCCTTATCGGGTTTTGTTTCGGGGGATACAGACGCAGCTCCTCACTTCGGCACGTTTCATACCGCCAACCGTTATGAGCAATATTTATACAAATCACAATTAACTATGAAAAACCTTCTTCCTCTTCTCACCATTGTTCTCATTACCTGTGGGTGTATTAACACACAACCAGAAAATAAAAATCCATTTGAGAATGACATACCCGAACTTGTCTCCAGTAAAATTTCCCTTGCCGGATCATCCGAACCAGACATAGTCCGGTTTCTAAAAGTCCAAAATGCAATTGCTCCATCACTTTCACCTGATGGCAAGATGGTTGCTTACAGAACGCGTTTAACAGGTGAATACCAGGTTTGGGTAACTAATACTGATCAGTTAGCTTCTCCCCTTCAGATTACCTTTGGCAACTCTGTCACCTTTCACAGATGGGCTCCTGATAATAGTGGAATTTTATATGGAACTGACAAGGAGGGTAATGAAAAGGAAGGTTTTTACTTTATTTCGAGCGATGGATTAAAAGAAAGAGTGCTATTACCTCCTTCGGATGCCTACCGATATTTCGGGGATTTTAACAAGAGTGGTTCTCAATTTACATATTCTACCACAGATAGGAATGGAACAGACTTTGACATTCATGTATATGATATAAGCAGTCAGACGGATAGGAAAGTATACTTTGGAGAACTCGGTTATTACCCAATCTCATTTTCTCCTAATGGACAGCATATTGTCATCTCTGAGACTATTGGTGAAGATGCTAACAATTTATTTCTCTTAAATATTTCTGATTCTACCCTTACCCAAATAAATCAACCGGATGACTTGTCCTATTTCGGTGATATTCAGTGGAAATCAGATGGAAAAGCATTTTTCATGCGTACCAACAAAGATGAAAAATATATAGGTGTTGCTTTATATACTCTTGAAGACCAATCTTTAGAATATAAGCGTCAAAAAAACTTCGATATTGAACAGATCATTCTTACAAATAGTGATAATACACTTTACTGGGTCTCAAATGAAGCAGGCTATTCCAAACACAACATATTGAATTTAACCAATGGCTTGGAGGTTGAATCTCCCATTTGGCCTAAAGGGACACTAACTTTAACAAACTCTAATAATAGCACCAAATTAATCGCATTTGTGAAAAGCCCAAAAATACCAGGGGACTTGTGGTGCTGGACTCCTGAATCGGGTGAGGTTTTGCAAATTACAAGGTCAAACAGTGCTGGACTGAATTTAAATGACATGGTCCTTCCAGAAGCGCATAGTTTCAAAGCCAGAGATGGCCTGACAATTCATGGCTTACTTTATTCTCCTAAAAAAATGAGTCAAAACACACCAGTAGTCGTTAAAGTACATGGTGGACCAACTGGTCAAGCAAGACCAAGATTTGATGCACTTTCACAATACTTGATTCAAAAGGGGTTCGCAATTTTTGATCTTAATTTTCGTGGTTCGACAGGGTATGGCAAAACTTATGCAAGAGAAAACAATCTTCGAAAGAGAGAAAATGAACTTTATGATCTTGAAGATGCTGTAACTTATTTGATTGATAGTAATATCGCCAATCCAGAAAAGACAGCCATAATGGGTGGATCTTATGGCGGGTACCTCACTATGGCTGCAATGACGAGATTACCAGAAGTCTTCAAATGCGGTGTAGCTTTCGTAGGTGTTTCAAATTGGATTACAGCTTTAGAAGGGGCTTCTCCTGCTTTAAAGGCCGGAGATAGGTTAGAATATGGAGACATTGATAATCCAGAGGACAGAGAGTTTTTCAAAACCATTTCACCAATTAAATATATCGATCAAGTTCAATCACCTGTAATGGTAATTCATGGAGCAAATGATCCAAGAGATCCAGTAGCTGAATCAGATAGGTTTGTTGAAGGAATCAGAAAGAACGGTGGTGAGGTTGAGTACTTAAGATTTCCGGATGAAGGACATGGAATTAGAAAAATGAACAACCGGATAACAGCATACGTTCGAGTCGCAGAATTCTTGGAAAGAAACTTAAATCAAAGCCCATAACAAAAGATAAAATGCATTGAAACGCATTTTATCAAGAGCGTTAGGGACAAGGCTATTTTGATACAAAAAATGATATTTATTGAAAGTGGTGAGTTATATATTTTTATTACTTAATTAAAATCAAAAATATTATGAAAATAAAGATCAAAACCAAATTGACACTATTATTAATTAGTGTTTTCTTTTTTCATTCCGGAAAAATTTTCGGACAGAGTGATCGTGAATCATGGCAACCTCCAGAACAAATCATGGATTCAATTGGTGTTAAACCAGGAATGATAATTGGAGAGGCTGGAGCAGGTAGAGGTTATTTTACTTTTCCACTTGCTAAGAGGGTGGGTGAAAAAGGTAAAGTGTATGCAAATGATATATCTAAAAGTAGTTTAGATGAAATTCAAACAATCTCAACAAGAGAAAACCTGAAAAATATTATCACTGTCTTCGGAGCAACAGAAGATCCCCTTTTTCCTAAAAAGAATCACGATATGATTATTATGGTATATGTCTTACATATGCTGGAGAAACCAAAGGAGTTCATGGAAAATCTTAAAAAATACATGGCCTCAGAAACACAATTAGTAATAATAGAGAGAAATAGTAAGACGGACAGAGCACATTATCCATCTTTCATGTCAAAAAAGCAAGTATTAGAAATGATTGAAAAAACTAATTATAAACTAGTACGAATAATGACATTTTTACCCAAGGATAATATTTACATTTATAAAACTAAGAATTAGTTGCGCATAGAAATTCTTAGTGAGAAGAAAAGCCCAGCCCCTAACATGCTATAAATGACATTTAGCGAGCATTGCGCGCTTGAAGGACAGTATAAATATGAAATTTATTACTAATTTGAAACGGCAGAACGCTGAAACGCCAAACAGGCACTTATAGCTGTCCGTTACAAACAATTAAATCGTAACTAAAGTAATAAAATAAAAGCAATTACTATGGAAACCAATATTATTGAAAGTAGACCTATGCTTCTACCTGAAGATTTAACTACAAAAGATATGTGGAAAGAATTTCATAGTCATAAAACTGATAAGTATAAGTTTAAAGTTGAAATACAAAATCACCCCATCGGCAATAATGAAAGAATTTCCTGTATTGGTATTACAATTGGTATTTCAGACTGTAACTTTATTAACAAAGTGTCTATTCAAAATGATCCAACAGGGAAACTTCCCGTAAATTATAGGATGGATAATAAATCACTATCTATCTATTATGACAAAGCAGAATTGAGCAACATTATCAACTTTTTAGTAAATCGAAAGCCTATAAGAATAACCTATGGTGTTTTTCTTCCAGACTATTATAATGGTAATAATTATGCTGCTATTGAAGTTGATGACAATGTACAGTGAGGCTTTATTAGGAAGAAAATATGTTTGAGTTACCCTTCCTCTCTATATTTTGAGTATTTGCATTCGGAAAATCTTAGTTGTGCTTTAAACTTGTCCCAAACACCACAGCTCCTGAATCGATGTTCAATTCTCGAATGATAATCCTCATTTGAAATTGATTATAACGAATTAGTTGGCTGAACAAATTTATCAACCCAGGCAGCAGCGCCTCCCCTAATCGCTTCATAATTGGACTATTAGACATCTCTATTCTACTAAAATCCTCTTAACTCGTTGAACGGTGCTAATTCCTTTCTTGGTTAGGCTGGCAATCCGTCTTATTGATTTGTTGCCATCGTTCAATAACTCGACGATATCGGAATGCTTTGTCAGTTGCTTTTCCCTATCAACCTTACCTGACTTAATCATTTTAAGGTGTTTAGAGCGTTGAGGACGCTCTTCGAAGGGTATAACCCCGGAACATTTATCAACGAATAGCTACTTAACGACGAGAATAAGGCTAAAAGCATGTGGAACTTGCCTGTAGGGTTTTGCACCCCCTGAAGTCCTTAGCACAGAATCCCGGGAATGTTCACTGCCATCCAAAAAAAATCCCCCTTACTATAAGGAGGATTTCCTATAAACAAATCTATGATCATTGTATTCTAAGCCAGTAATTTTAGTCAGAGCCAGGAGGACAAATTGCTTTCTCGACAATTAATTCCCCTGTATACCAATTGAAGTAACCAGAACCAATATAATGATTTCCGTCTTCTCCCTTAATATTCCATCGAAAAGTCCAAACAGGAGGCTCTCCATCATTAAATTCGAGTTTTTCTGATTCCTTAATAGTTAATACTTCACCATTATCACTCTCTAATGTACCACTGACATTAATTATAGCAAATAGAATGACATCATCCTTCTTGTGCACCCGAATATGAGCATCTAAAGATCCTGCTACATAGTCAACTTCAACCCCATCACAAATTAATGGAATGGAGATAGGCCATTGTTCCCAAAAATTTTCAGTCTTTGTATCGGCAGAATTAGCTGGGGGGCATACTGTTTTTTCAGCAACGAGATCCCATGTTCCCAAATCGATATAGCCAGAACCAATATAATGATTTCCATTTTCTCCCTTAATATTCCATCGCACAGTATAAATAGGTAAACTATAATCCTTAAAATCGATTTTATCTGATTGCTTAATAGTTAATACTTCACCATTATCACTTGTTAAAGTACCATTTTGATTAATTAAGACAAATTGAATAACACCATCCTTGTAGTGCTCAAGAATATGAGCATTTATATTTCCACTGACATGGTCAACCTCTACCCCGTCACAAATTAATGGTGTGGAGTAAAAGAAATTATCTAACTTATGCTTAACAGTCCAGGTGTCGGAAGAATTAACAGGGGGGCATACTGTTTTTTCCGCAACGAGATCCCATGTATTCCAATAGAGATAACCCGAACCGATATAGTGGCTTCCATTATCTCCCTTAATATTCCACCGAACAGTTTGAACATATGTCTCGAAATTGATTTTAAGTGATTCCTTAACAGTTAATACTTCACCATTACCACTTACTAATATCCCACTGTAATTAACTATGGCAAATTCAGGAATACCATCCTTCATATGCACACGAAAATGACCATCTATAGAACCTTCAACATAGTCAACGACTTCCCCATCACAAATTAATGCAGTGTAGTAATTGGTTATAGTCCACTTATCTTGAATAGTGTTTGTATTGGCAGATTTTAACTGACTTTCTAATAGGTTATCTTCAGGAATAATATCATCTGATTTCGAACATCCTGACAGAATCAGAAATGCTCCCATCAGAATAAAATAAATTGTTTTTTTCATAACATACTTAATTTAGGCTTATTACTACTATATAAAATCCTTCATTTAAGATGTTTATTTATTACTTTAAAACCAGGCGATACAGTTGTATTCAGATTCCCAACTGTAACAACATATATAATAATTATGAAACATCAAGATATATTGACAGATACCTACTTAAGGTAACTGAATTAAAGTTGCAAAAACATTCAGAATTAAACCTTTATTCAATTGTTTATGACTGTCTAATTAATCCAACACTATCAAGCAAAGAGGATTCTACAACTTCTTAATACGAACTCTTCAAATTGCACCATACACATTTCCCTCCATCATCTTTTCAAAATTCTTCTATATAGTGGAATAGGAAAGTCTTTTTAAACTACCCCCTCAAAGACTTTATGAAAAAATCTATTTAGCCTTAATATTCTGCCATTATTTATGCGTAAAATCATTAAATATTAATTTTTGTTTTGCCTAAATATTGAGACGGAATTACCCATATACAATATCCGAAAAAACAGAAGGCAGTACATAGCAACCAGGTTGTTGAAACTTACACTTTTGTTGTATAAAGTGTAAATAGGTTGTAATAGATCTGTAAGAAAGCTTATTGGCTTTTCACTTGTGATATGGAACCAAGCCAATTTCATCTGAAATTTTCAGTAAGCGTTGATCATCTCCTATAACATCAAAATCGGGATTGATTGCAATCAGGTTGAAGGATATGTAAAGACGATTTTAAATTTCCATTTTTTTTTGAAACAATATTTAGATTTTGAGTCGCAGTCGAGGCTTTGTTATGGAGATTTACAAAAAGGTTCATCCCATCCCCCAAAAAAAATCCCCCTTACAAAAAGAAGGATTCATATGGTTATAATTTTCATATTAAGACTATCTGGAAATTTGAAAAAAGGCCTTCTTAAAGTTAGATACGACAGGTAATTTCACCTGTAAAAAACTCACACTATCATACTAATTTTCAACCTAATATTAGAATTTACACCTATAACTCAATTCTCTTCTTATTACTATACTAAATAAAATAAGTAATGCTAAAACTTACACCTAAACGAGGAAAAGCCTGCAAAAAAAACGACAAATCTGGAGATAAAATCACCGCCTACAAGTCCGCTTACAATGGTTCGAAGATAAAACATGAAAGTATTAAAGTGAAAGCTCACGAACTATTGAGAAGGTCAATATTAGGTCAAGAATGGAAGAGTTCCAAAAAGAAATTGCATGGTGTAATGGGTCTACTATCGACTCCATCATACAAGAGCTGAAACGAGTCATACTGTTCAATCCTAAAGACCTTTTTAGACTATTACCGAAAAAGGGCATCACGTATACAAGTGACACCCTTTTATTCTAAAATTTTAAAATTTACTCACAATACTATTTCAAATGACAAACCAGAGAGGAATTGCCTTTGGCCGAAATCGTTGCCTTCCAATTATTGGTTAAACCAAGACCAATAATATTACAAGGAACATTGGTGCTTTCAAAATCCCAGTGAACAGCCTTTCCGGTAGAATTGGCAACACCTTTGGCTTTACAAATGATATGACCAACGCCTTTGTAAGTAACTACATTAACGGTACCTTCCGTAAAGGTAAGATTACCGTCCCCATCAAAAACGTTACAGCCAAAATCATGAATCACAACTGCACTGTTTGGGGTAGGAGCAAATCCAGAGAGAACAAACACAAACCCTACAATCACACAAACCGACAAAATTCTCAATAAATTTTTCATAACGATAAAATTTTAAAATGAGTATGTAAGTTACCCTTTTAAAAGTAGAAAGTCAAGGGAAAAAGGTGCCCACAACGAAAACCAACACTAATCTAAATATTTTGATTTTCAATACGATACATTATGGTTTAGTATCAATAGGAATATGATTTCAAGCTCAATTTCAAATGATCGCCCTTAAGAACTTATCCTACTTATCGTTCACTAAACCCAAGTAATTTTATAGTCATTTTTGAAGACAAAAAAAAGTAGCATTTTTATTTCCTTCTTATTTTTTTTGTCCCAGATGTTCTGGATTTATGATTTAGAGTTTAATTTTTTTTTACTCCAAACTTGATGAAGTTCCCACAAGTAAACTGGAGTCCTGTTGACGATGCCTGCTAAGTTCTTCCGATTCAGAATTCCGGGAAAGGTATCGAATCAGAAAATTCAAATTTTCGGGACGAAGATCGTACACCTGCCGGCCATTCAGAAACACACAAGGAGTTGCATCCAATTTCAGACCGAGAGCTTCGTTTACATCCTGTGACACTTTGTTTTTGCAACTTTCCGATGCAAGCTCAACTCGAAACTGCTCCATGTCTAGGCCAATGGATTCGGCCACTTTAAAAAACAGGTCAGGATGGGCACCGTTCAGATTCTGATTAAAAAGAGAGTCGTGGTACTGCCAAAATTTTCCCTGGTAGTGGGCGGCCTGTGCTGCCCGGGCGGCTTCGCAAGCTAAAGGATGGATATCGTGTATGGCAATTGGGTTACAGGATGTGCTCAGGGGAAAATACTTAAAACGGATGTTCAAACTCCCCTCATTGAAATCAATTAGATCAGTAAGATTTTTGGAAAAAATGGCACACATGGAACACTGAAAATCACTAAACACAACCATAGAAACTGGTGCATTATGATCGCCCAGGACTGGCTCTTCCCCCCAAAGGGCAATTTTATGTTGGGTTTGGGCATCAAATTTTATCAATTCCTCCAGAGGATCATAGCTAGCCAATCGGTTCAAATTGATATTCAGTCCCTGAATTCGTACCCATTGGTACATCACCAAAACAATAAGAATTGCCATAATGAAAGGCAGCCAGTTCCAGTTGCTGAACTGTACCTTTTCCCTTTTTCCCAATACTACAAACTGTAAGGCCAACAACAATCCCTTTATCAAGTCTTTAAATGAGATTTGTGTCATTCGTTTTACCAGGAAAAAAAGCCCAATATTACACACATGGATTACAACACAAAAAGGACACAGGAGCATGGGATTCAGAAACATTTTCAACAAATAGAAGATGCTGAAAGAAATCCCCACAGCTACTACCCAAAAAGCCGTTTGAATCATCTCCTTTTGAATTTCGCTGGAAAGCCACCGGCTCAGCCCTACAAACAAACCCAGAACGATGAAGTAGATCATCCCCCATCCTCCCAGAGGAATTCCGGCAAGGGCGGAATAGGAACTGAAAAGTGCACCACTGCAACTTTTCCCAAATACCAGGGAGCAAAGGTCAGATTGCCCCATCTGCCCGGCAGACATGGCAAGGTGATGAAACAACAAATAGGTGGAAAGGGCTATCCCAATGGCTATCATCCCAAAGGATAATGGGTATTCAAATTTCAAAATTTTCATGAGATGATGTATAAGTGATTGACAGGTAAAAAAAAATATAGAAACCGAGAAGAGGATACCTCTTAGCAGCCTAAAAAAGTTCATTTAATTTACCACTTTTCCCGAAGAATGTCAATGCAAAATTGAAACGCAAAAAAAACACAAACTAATAACCGATAAACCATTGACTAATGATTAGCTCCTGACAACCATTAACATCCCCCAAGGCTCCCTTCAAAGGGCAATGTCATAAGCTAATAACTTAAGTCACTAAAAATAAGCTACACACCATGTATTGACCGAAGATTTAGTGTACCCACACTAACTTCCGGAGGATACTCAAAGTAAAATGAGTTTTGTAAACACTCTTCACAGCGTGGTGTGGATTAAAAGAAAACATTGGCACTATACAAAGCGAAACTTATAACAAAAAATGGCAAACTGTATGGGGTCACCCAACTGGTATAAATAGTGCGTTAAATAATTACGAAAGACTTTTTTACAGAGAAACCCTCTTAAGCAAAAGCTAGCGAGGGTTTCTTTGTAGAAGCAAAATAGCATGTTATCTAAATAGACTTCAGTTAACCGGCTATTATTACTATGATTTTTTTAATTATGAGGCCACTCTGCCCAAATACTGCAATGTCCACCAATATCTGATCCTTTTAGTTCCCTAAACGGTTCAAGATATAGGGCATTCATTACTGCACGTGGAGAAGCCTTTAAGGTTAGTTTTTTTTCATTAATAACTATTCTCCCGAAATGAGCCTGACTCAAACCATGTCCAATTTCATGAAGAGCAACGGATTCTACATCGATGCCGGAATCTTCTCCATCAACCCAAACCCAGGAAGAACTATAATAAATCTCACGGAAGGCAACATCAAATTTTCCATTATCATCAATGTCTGTCCATTCTCCCCCTTCAATAAAACCGAAAGTAAATGTTACACCCAATACGCCTGGACCAAGATCGAAACCAAATCCTGCATGCTGTATGTCCGCAAAAATAAATGGCGAACCACCAGCAACACCTATGTCTTCTCCGGGAGAGGTAGGTATGAATGAAAGACCCAGGTCAGAACAAGTTAAATCATCCCATGTATTTGTGCCACGTACAATGGCATTAGTTGTTTCCTCTTTACTAAGACCTCCCCAAAGTGGTACAGCATCTCCTGTTTGATCTATTGCATAGGTGATTTCATTTTGTGATGGCCCGCTCCATGAGCGTCTAGCATCATTTGGCACAAAGTCAAAAGACAACTGCTTATTACCCACATGTTTTGCCAACACAAGCTGACCAATCTCTCCACTGCCAGCTGCAGTATAATATTCGGCCATTATCACCCTATAAGTCTGGCCAGCCGTTGCTAGTCCTTCATTGATCTCATCAAGATATTCCGGAGTAATGGCTAGTTGTGATGTGGCGGATTTTAATCCAGCATCACCCATATACGCCTCCATTGGTGAGAAGAATTTTAGATCTTCAGACGTTTGAATTTCGTCATTCTGACAAGCAGATACTCCTAAAATCAAAAGCACAGCAAAAGCAACATTTTTAACTTTCATAATCATATAGTTTTAAGTTAATTAAAATACTAAAACAAAAAAAAGTTACGAAAACATGAAGAGAAAGTCAATTTTATTTGACACCGCAAACAGCTAATAATATGCACCTTACACACTACTAACTATTGAGTTTATATATATTAGATTCTGAAGTACCTCCCCTACTTTCAATAGGAAATCCGCAGCTAATACATATTGAACGTGAAGAATGTCCCATAGTGATCCCATTTTACACGCAAGAACAAAGTTTTGTTCTCAAAATGGGCCGAATCTCCTATCCTTCTAACAACTTTTTTACTCGTTGCACGGTGCTAATGCCTTTCTTGGTTAGGCTGGCAATCCGTCTTATTGATTTATTGCCATCGTTCAATAACTCGACTATATCGGAATGCTTTGTCAGTTACTTTTCCCTATCAACCTTACCTGACTCAATCATTTTAAGGAGTTTAGAGCCTTAAGGACGCTCTTCGAAGGGTATAACCCCAGAACATTTATCAACGAATAACTACTTAACGACAAGAATAAGGCTAAAAGCATGTGGAACTTGACTGTAGGGTTTTGCACCCCCTGAAGTCCTTAGCACAGAATCCCGGGAATGTTCACTGCCA
>Ga0070725_10001973_pt1 | contig 11020 bp, 9 predicted proteins | sample tdDd002_FD_69781 | JGI IMG/M metagenome (GOLD analysis project Ga0070725, IMG submission 69781) | Marine sediment microbial communities from the Atlantic coast under amendment with organic carbon and nitrate - tdDd00.2 | ecosystem: Environmental > Aquatic > Marine > Coastal > Sediment | place... | reverse complement strand
TGTTACTTGCTCTGTGCGTAGAATAACTATGCGTATCACAAGTGCCTCGATAAAAATGCATTTAATTCGAACAAAATTTAACCCTGAAAGATCAACACGCCCTAATCTTCGTATCTGATTTAGTATAAGCCACATTGCCAAGCAAGTGGCTTATTAACTTTTCCCAATGCCATCAAAGTAAAAAAACAATGTAAGAATGACGCTAATTAAGCCTATTAGCGCGCAATTTATTATCTTATTGTAAATTTCATCACCAAATTGATAATTAAATATCTTGTATATACAAGAGCTTATCTTTGGTCAAAAAATAACCGAAACTTTGTTTGATTTAGATCGAAAAACAGCCAAACAAAAGCTATTAAACTGCGCGCAATTTCGAGCAATATTAATCTTTAGTTTAGATAATGTGAATATTGTTCGGTAAAACTCGCTTCAACCGTTTATATGGTGGTGTTATGAAAAAAATCGCATTGATTTCATGTCTAGCATTTGCAATGACGCAATCTGCTAATGCTGTAAATATAGAGTTTGGTACTAACTATTCAAACCAAGAGTCTCAGTTATGTTTAGATGCAGTAACTGGTGTTAAGTCTCTAGAAACTGTAGCTAAAGAAATGGGTGTTGGCCTTTCTGCTTTAGATCGTAATTTAAAATGTAATGGTGTATCGGTAAGTCAGTTTGTTAAAAATCACAAACCAACCCAATCTGTACAAGCTTCAACAATAACGACTGAAGACTTTGCTCTTAAAGCGGGTCATGCAAGCGGTATGGCAAAGTTATGCGTAATTGCAGCTACGGGTGATATTCATAAGCTATATCGCGCAAGTAAAATGCAAGGTATTACGGCGAAGCAATTTATTAAACAAGGGCAATGTAACAACCTATCTGTTGTTGACTTCGTTAATAAATATGGCGGCCAGCAAAGCGCGAAAGTTATTGCTTCTCGCTTATAGTCTCTGACAGTAGAGTAAGCTTAAGCGCTTGCTCTACTTTCTTTAAGCAGTGTAAGAATCTCTTGCTCAAATTTAACTTTTTTCTCTTCATTAAAGCCGTTGTGGCGACTAACTAGCTTGCCTTCCCTGTTGAATAAATAACTAGCTGGCATCCCTCTTACTTTCAGCTTTCTGGCTGTTAATCCTTCAGGATCATAAATTACAGCAAAGTTTGCAGGTATTTCTGCTAGAAATTCATCTGCAAATTGTTTTTCCGCATCGATATTGACACTAATAACGACAAAACCAGATTCGCTATGTTTTGTATTCATGCTATTCATCCACGGGAAAGACTTACGGCATGGACTACACCATGAGGCCCAGAAGTCGAGATAAACAACCTTACCTCGATTATCTTCAAGTGCTTTTTCTAATGTTTCAATAGCTGAGGCTTGTGCATTATGGCTTTGAAGCATTAACAGTGAACATAAAACTAGAATCGAGCGAATCAACATAACTTGATGAGTATTAGTAAGTGAGACTTTGAGCTTACCATGGCGCCACGAGATAACAACAGCATTGTCGGTAGCTATTCATAATTACTGTAATTTAGCTTGCGGTTATTAGGTATAAGCGTAAATGGCTGATTACTGGTTGTATATTTTACAAATATTTACATCAACAATAACTCGCTTTTCGGATAATATAGTAAATAAATGTAAGCGCATTAACTATGTAAGGGGTTTAATGTGAATTTGCTTCATTCTGTTACTAAAATATCGATATTGCTGATTGCAATGCTTTGCTTATCACCCGTGCAAGCTGAAGAAATCACCGAACAGCAAAAGAAATGGTTGACTGAAACCTTTAGTCGTCAGCACCAGGCGTTAATGCCGAAAGTTGCCGTAGCAGATATGTTTTATGGATGTAATCGCGTAAGAAAATCTGATGCAGCTATTTTATCAGTGCCTGTTTTGGTAACCAAAATTAGTAAAGAAGCGTTAGCGGAAAAACTAGAATATTGTTTAAAAGAGGACAAGCTAAATTCGGATGTTGCTTTGAACTTTGGCTTGGTGGGTTGCTTCACCGATCAGCTATCAGACCTTACAGAGAAAGATCGTAATGACAAAATGGTACTGGTAGAAAATGCTATTAAGCGTTTATCTCGCGAAGAACGCCAAAAAAGCTTCACTAAATGCGTATCGGAACAAGCAATCAAATATATTAAGTAGAATTAGAAAGCGTCAGTAAGTGCTGACGCCTTGATTAGCCTAAGTTTTTAAGAAAAAGCGCTTCTAGTTTTACTATGGTTTCTTTGATTCTTGAAATGTCTGTAGGCGCAATAAATATTGTGTCATCACCCGCAATTGTGCCTAATACACCTTCACTTTTACTCACGCTATCTAATAGACGAGCAATTAATTGAGCCGCACCAGGGCTTGTGCGAATAATGATCATCACTTCATTGTGCTCAATATCTAAAACTAACTGTTTTAAAGGACTTTTTGCTGTTGGTACTCCAAGTTCAGCAGGTAAACAATAAACCATTTCTTGTTTAGCATTCCGAGTTCTAACCGCACCAAACTTACTTAACATGCGTGATACTTTGGATTGGCTAATATTGTCAAAACCTTGCGCCTTAAGCGCATCGACAATTTCACCCTGTGAGCCAAACTGTTCTTGCTTAAGTAGGTCTTTGAATGCTTGGATAAGTGCTTCTTGTTTTTGCTGTGCTGACATAATGATGAAAGTTTTCCTTATCTAGATCAAAAGAAATAAAATCTAATACCTTGGTCTGATTTAAATTAAACGAAATTACGCTATGCTCTAGTGTACCAAGATTATGGGCAATGTACCCTGAATTACTTGAAATATAGCCAATATTAATTGTTTTTTATGCCTCAATGCTATATCTTTTTGGCGATAAAAAATTTAAGTAAATACTCAAATCCGGAGATAACCAATGAAAGTTGCTGTTTTAGGCGCTGCTGGCGGTATCGGCCAAGCCTTATCCTTATTATTAAAAACTCAATTACCTGCAGGCTCTGAGCTAGCATTATACGATGTTGCTCCAGTTGTACCTGGCGTTGCGGTAGATTTAAGCCACATCCCAACTGCAGTTAAAGTAGAAGGTTTTGGTGCTGATGATTTAGCTCCTGCGCTATCTGGTGCTGACGTTGTAATTATCCCTGCGGGTATGCCACGTAAGCCTGGCATGGACCGTGCTGACTTATTCAATGTAAATGCTGGTATCATTAAAACTTTGGCGGAAGGCATTGTTGCTAACTGTCCTAAAGCTTTAGTTGGTGTTATCACTAACCCAGTAAATGGTACTGTGCCAATTGTTGCTGAAGTGTTCAAAAAAGCAGGCACTTATGATGCAAACCGTGTATTCGGTGTAACAACATTAGATGTTATCCGTTCTGAAGCATTCATTGCTGAGTTAAAAGGTGTTGATGTTGCAAGTGTTAAGGTACCAGTAATTGGTGGTCACTCTGGTACAACTATTCTTCCTCTTCTTTCACAAGTTGAAGGTGTTGAATTCACTGAAGAAGAAGTAGCAAGCTTGACACCACGCATTCAGAATGCAGGTACTGAAGTTGTAAATGCTAAAGCTGGTGGTGGTTCTGCAACGCTTTCAATGGGCGCAGCAGCAGCTCGCTTCACATTATCGCTTATCAAAGGTTTACAAGGTGAAGATGTTGTAGATTATGCATATGTTGCAGTTGAAGGTGGCGATGCAGCTTACTTTGCACACCCTGTTCGTTTAGGTAAGAATGGTGTAGAAGAAGTACTGTCTTACGGTGAGCTAAGTGCTTTTGAACAAAAAGCAAAAGAAGACATGCTTGGTACTCTTAATAAAGACATCCAAGAAGGCGTTGATTTTATCAATGGCTAATTGCTGATTTAGCAAAGTTTTTAGAAACCGTCTAATGTCATGTTAGGCGGTTTTTTTTCGCCCATAAAACGAATAATGTTCTGTTAATGCTATATTTTTCTGTGAAAAATCAAAAATTAGTTGATGTGAAGCAAATAACTTTCAGATTGAATGTAGTTGTATCACTGTTTGTTAATTAATTGGCTTATAATAATACAATTGGATTGAATATTAACATGACGTTATATAGCTATACTATTATTGTCTGGGTGTAATTTGTAATCAAATTATTCCTCAAATTTAGGTCATACGTGCGAGTATCGGAATAAATCTATGCTTAACTCAATATCTCTAAAAGTTAAATTTATAATTATGGCTGCAGTACCATTGCTAGCTGCAATGGCGTTTGCCGTAACCCTCACACTAGAAAATTATCAAGCGTCTGAAAATGCAAGAAAGATTAATGTATTAATGAGTTGGGCTGTTGCCAACTCTCAGTTAGTACATGAATTGCAGAAAGAACGTGGTTTAACAGCAGGATTTATTGGTTCAAAAGGAAGTGAAGATTTTAAACGTAAGCTTGCAGCTCAACGTCAGCTAACAGATGAAAAGAAAGCACTTAAGCTGAAAATTGTTAGTGAACTTGAGCAAGAAATTACTGATGATATGCTGAGGCAGATTAAGCGCCAAAATATCGATCGTTTAAATCAACTAGATGGTACACGCAGAAATATTGATAACTTTTCAATTCCTGCTGGTCAGGCAATTGGTTTCTATACGCAAACCAATGCTAAGTTGTTAGGTGTTATTAAAAGCATCGCTGAAACTGCAAAAGTATCTGAAGTTAAGCAGCAAGCCCTAGCTTATTACTATTTTGTTCAAGGTAAAGAAAGAGCTGGTATCGAACGTGCTGTAATGAGCAATGCTTTTGCAACCGACAATATTAATCTTAAAACTTACTTACGTTTTAATGAGCTGGTATTGCTTCAACAAACGTATATCAAAGAGTTTAACAGTTTAGCTGATCAAGAACTCGTTGATTTTTATAAGCAAGCAATGAATGACAGCTCAATTCAAACCGTTGAAAGCATGCGTAATACTGCCCGTGAGAAAAACTTAGCTGGTGGCTTTGGTGTTGTAGGTACAACGTGGTTTGATGCCGCAACTGCACGTATTAATGTATTAAAAACAATTGAAGATAAAACCTCTGCTTATGTTTTAGATTTGGCCGATGGTCAAAAAAGTGCTGCGATGAACGCACTTAGCTTCTATGTATTTATTACCATTGCTGTTTTAGTGTTCTGTATTGGTAGTGGAATTTTCATTGCTCGCTCAGTACATGCGCGTGTTTCAACTCTTGTTGCAGGCCTTAAATATGCAACTTCAAACAATGCGTTAAATAAGCCTGTTGAGCTTGAAGGCCATGATGAGTTTACTTTCATCGCTAAAGAAATTAATACGCTGTTTAGTGGATTTAGAGATGCTGTAATACAGATTAACGAGTGCAGTGAAAAACTAGCAGCGTTTTCTGAGCAAAATACTGTAGCGGTAAGTCAAACGAGCACTGCACTGAATGAGCAAAAAGAGCAAACGTATTTGGTGGCGACAGCCATTGAAGAGATGAGCCAAACCATCAATGAGGTCTCTGGCAATACGGTAGAAACTGCAACAGCTGTTGCTCAAGCAGATCAAATTGCTACATCAAGCCAAGATGTCGTATCTAATTCTATTGAACAGATTCAACATGTTGCAGAGAATGTTTCGCAAGTGCATGAAATTGTCGCTAAGTTAAATGAAAGCAGCACAGAAATCACTAACGTTGTTGATGTGATTAAGTCTGTTGCAGAGCAAACGAACTTATTAGCATTAAATGCTGCAATTGAAGCGGCAAGAGCTGGAGAACAAGGTCGTGGCTTCGCGGTTGTTGCCGATGAAGTAAGAACTCTAGCACAGCGTACACAAGAGTCTACTCAGCAAATTGAAGATATTATTAATCAGTTTGCACAAGAGACTGGCCAAGCATTTAATTTGATCAGTGAGTGTCAAGAGAATGCGCAATCTAGTGTGACTTCATCGAATGACATTACAACGGCAATTAATGAAATCAAGCAGTCAATTGATTCAATCGAGCAAATGGCAAATCAAATTGCTACGGCCTCGGAAGAGCAAGTGGTGGTTGCGAATGAGATTAGCCAAAATGTTGGTGAGATAAGTGTAGCAAGTGATGAAAGTGCTAAAGCATCTGACGATATTGCTGCTACTAGTCAAGAGCAAGCAGATCTTGCTAAAGGACTTCAACATTTAGCGAGTGAATTTAGAGTTTAACTAGTTACTCAGTTACTTAATTAGCTCAATAAAAAAGCCGCTATGTAGCGGCCTTTTTTATGTCAGTAATGTTTGTATCGACTAACGTTAAATTAAAGAGCTTTTAACTGACGTCTTACTGTTAGCAGCCCTAATAGCAATACAGAGATAAAACCTAAGCTACCACCGCTACTGCTGCTTGCTACTGGTGGTACTGGCATTGGCACAGGTTCTGTTTTATTGGTAATTGTTACTTCTACCGTAGTACTTGCTTGATTACCATGGGCATCAGTTACAGTAACAGCTAAAACAACCACCTCTTCCTTATCTACAGAAGGAGCAGTTAATGTCACTGTGGCTGTGTCAGTATCCGTTAAAGTGACAGAAACGCCTGATTGTTGGCTCCAAGCAAATGTTAGTTGTTCTACATTAACTTCTGCAGTGATAGTGACTGTTCCATCTTCTTCTACAGATACATTAGTTGCAGATACTGTTGGCATAACTACTTGGTCTTGCTCACATTGATCTTTATAAAGCTTTTCAACCCATTCTGGGTGGTCAATGAATGGGTTACGGTTTCCTTGGAATTCATAAATCGCATTATTACGAGCTAATTCAGCTGTATCGACGGCATCATTTAAGTGCCATTCATATAAAGAACACAACTTACCAAACTCCGCACCATCAGTGCCAACACGGTCGACTAGTACTAGGTCAGGCATGTCTTGATCGCTATTTTGCTCATAACGAACAGCCATATAGAACATCATGCGGGCAACGTCACCTTTAACTTCGTCTCGTGGCTCCCAAGAAGTGCCGGCAAGTAAGTTATTCGCTGTCACAGTATCTCCGTCATAAACTGGATCGCCGCCATTATCGAAGTCGTAGTTACTTCTAGCACTGTTAATTGAGGCATCGGCAGGGCGCAAGTGATGTAAGTCGGTGTAACCTAATTGAGAAGAGTCTGGGAAGCCGTGACTTTTTGACCAAACATGCTCTCTGTTCCAAGAATCTGGTGCATTACCCATTACTGACGCATTTTCAGACTTAGGTATTGATTTACCGGTATAAAGAAGAATAACGTTGTCAGTATTAGCTGGATCTTGGTCTGTTTCAATCAGTGCTGTCCATACTTGATTGTAAGTCAGCTGGTTATGGTCTTTTTTGATATCTATATGAACAGCATTCTTAAATGTTGCTGTATCAGCATCTGTGGCTGCATGAGCGTTAGTGTAGTATTCGCTTTCAATGTAATCAGCGCTTTGCTTTATTTTTGGTGTTTCATCACAACGGGTAAACAGACATGTATCGCCAACGGGAGCATCGCCTTCTGATGTTGGCTTGGGCTCGTCGCCTGTACATGCAGCTTCACCTGAGCAACCTAAACCATCAAATGTATCTTTAGCAAAAAAGCTCCATTGACCGCTGGTAGGATCAAAAGCATCAGATGGGTCAATATCGCCAGAAGTGACTGATGGAAGGCGTCGTAAGGTATGGTCCTTGGTATTGTCGTCACTGCTGCCCCAGTAGCTACCAGGATCAACACCGACTTGTCCGATAGAGTCAACAACTTCATCGCCTTTTCGAAGCACGTAAGCATCATCACCATTGTGATTAACTGCTGAGTTATCAGCGATACCGATTGGTGCAGGGAAGCTGCTTGCCTCCACAAAGCCTTTGTTATAAATAACTAAGCTCGCATTAGGCGGTAAGATACCTGTAAGCTGTGCTGTACCTGACGCTGTATCTTTACCATTAGTATAAAGGCTTAAAGAATATCCTTGCTCCCCTAAAGCAACCTCAGATGTGCCTAGGTTAGTAATTTCAATTGCTTTATTGTGACCTCCACCTTCAACATACTCAGTGATGATCACATTAGCAGATGCATTAAAGGCAAAGAGGCCTCCTAGCAAAAGTGATAACTTGTTCATAAAAGCTCCCAAATGAAGGTATTAAATGTGTTATTTAATACCTTTTGTTTCTATTTTGTTATTAGTTTGTAAACGGGCGCTACAATAAAGGCTTTTTGACCAAATAGTCAACAATGAATATAAAAGTTAATAAATATTTAATTTAGAAAATGGTTATTTAATTTATACAAAGGGTAAGTAAGGCTAGACGTGATTTTCTTATTGGCATTTTGGCGGCTAATCTTTGGTTGTTTGTGCAAGTTTTGAAAGTATTTTGTCTTCATTTCCGTCTTTTTAAGACGGGTAAATGTTTCCTATCAATAACCTCTAGGTATACAATTGGTGCTTCTTATGTCAAAAACTTAATACTTTGTAACATTCTTGCCTTTTTAATCTGGCTAAACATGGCTTATAGTCAACTTAGGTTAATTTTCTATATGGGTGAAATATGGGACAGGAAACTCCTAAAATTTTAGTAGTAGATGATGATATGCGCTTGCGCTCTTTGCTTGAAAGATACTTAGTAGAGCAAGGCTATGTTGTTCGTGCAGCTGCTAATTCAGAGCAAATGGATAGATTACTTGAGCGCGAAAATTTCCACTTGATGGTATTAGACTTAATGTTGCCAGGTGAAGATGGTTTATCCATTTGTCGACGCTTGCGCCAAGACGGTAACAGCATTCCTATTGTTATGCTTACAGCGAAAGGTGATGAAGTAGACCGGATTATCGGTTTGGAATTAGGTGCAGATGATTATATGCCTAAACCATTTAACCCTCGCGAACTACTTGCGCGTATAAAAGCGGTATTGCGTAGAAGAGTCACAGAAGCGCCTGGAGCTCCGTCACTTGAAGAAAATATCATTACGTTTGGTGAGTATCAGTTAAATCTTGCAACTCGTGAGATGAAAAAGGGCGAAACCAATATGCCATTAACAAGTGGTGAATTTGCCGTACTTAAAGCTCTGATAACTCATCCTAGAGAGCCACTATCTCGCGACAAATTAATGAACCTAGCAAGAGGACGTGATTATTCGGCATTAGAGCGTAGTATTGATGTACAAGTTTCTCGATTGCGCCGCATGTTGGAAGATGATCCTGCTAAGCCTCGTTATATTCAAACAGTTTGGGGACTAGGCTATGTGTTTGTTCCTGATGGTCAAGAGGCTGCGTAAGTAAATAAATTATGAAGATATTGCCACGTAGTGCTTTCGGGCAGACTGTTATCTTGCTGGGCGTGTTGTTAATGATTAATCAGGTGGTGACTTTTTTCTCCTTCTTCTTTTACATCATTCAACCAAGTACCCAACAAATTAATGAGTTACTTGCTAAGCAAGTTCGCGTGGCTTTTATCGAGATTAAAGACACAAAAATTTCTCCTGAAATGGGAGAGGCCTTTCAAAATGAAACAGGTATTGGTTTTTATCTAGAGCGTGATGCCATGCGCTTTGGTTTGCAAAGTGCCACTTATCTTGAGTTTAGATCTGAACAAATGTCTGAGTTACTAGGAGGTCCTGCTGAAGTTAGGGTGTCTTCTGGAGATGAATATCAGTTTTGGATTCGACCACCGCAAGCTCCAAGTATTTGGGTCAAGATCCCACTGACAGGGTTAGAAGAAGCTAATATTTCACCCTTAGCCTTTTTCCTAACTATGGTCGGTGTACTATCTGTAGTCGGTGGTTGGATATTTGTTCGGAACCTAAATAGACCATTAAAGGCACTGCAATACGCTGCTGAAGACGTTGGGCGAGGAGATTTTCCTGAGCCATTAAAGGAAGCTGGTACTACTGAGATCATGGCGGTAACACAGGCATTTAACCATATGTCTCGTGGTATTAAGCAGTTAGAAGAAGATAGAAACTTGATCATGGCAGGTATTTCCCATGATTTGCGAACGCCTTTAACACGCATTAGGCTAAGCGCTGAAATGATGTCTGAGCAAGATAGTTTTCTAAAAGATGGTATCGAAAGTGATATTGATGATATGAATAGTATCATTGATCAGTTTATTGATTACATTCGACGAGATACTGAAGACAAACCTGAGCTTGGTGATGTAAATCAATTGGTTGACGAAGTTGTGCAAGCAGAGACGCCTGCAGACAGACAAGTATTATTCTCTCCGCAATCATGCCCTGAAATTCCATTGCGTTATGTTGCGATAAAGCGCGCAGTGGCAAACCTTATACAGAATGCCCTGAGATACACTGATGGTGATATATTTGTAGAAACGGGTGTAGAAGATAAGTCTTATATCTATATTTGTGTGTGTGACCAAGGTGAAGGGATCCCTGATGCTGATATTGAGCGCTTATTTCAGCCTTTTACTCAGGGCGATAAAGCAAGAGGCACAGAAGGAAGTGGTCTTGGCTTAGCAATAATAAAACGTATAGTAGACACTCATGGCGGGAAAATTCAATTATCTAACCGTAAGGAAGTAGGGTTACAAGCAAAAATGTTACTGCCAATCTCATTAAGCTGATTATTTCTCTTTCTTATCAGTTTTATCAATATTATCGTGAACAGCTTCGAAGTTTCGACGATTTAGCCAAATACAAAATAGTAGGAAAATAGAAAGCTTAAGCAATAGTATGTACAGCATGACCACCCTCCTTGATAGTGCTAAATTGTTAAAGTAGATACACTAATAAGCATAGTAGCTCATTTGATAACCGCCAACTCAATAGTGTAATAAAATATTAATCATTTCTAATTTAGATAAATTGATATCTAATTTTTCCCATAAAAAAAGGCCGCTTAGCAGCCTTTTTAACAACGATTATTTAAGTAACCTATTTTACTTGAGGGCCTGCATCAACTAATGATGCACCACGGTCAGTATCAGTATACTTATCAAAGTTATTAACAAAACGAGATGCTAGGTCTTCTGCTTTGCTCTGCCATTGTTCTGCTGACTCGTACGTATTACGAGGGTCTAAGATATTGCTATCACAATCATGTAATGCAGTTGGGACTTCTAGATTGAATAACGGCAAA
>Ga0070725_10001971_pt1 | contig 11024 bp, 11 predicted proteins | sample tdDd002_FD_69781 | JGI IMG/M metagenome (GOLD analysis project Ga0070725, IMG submission 69781) | Marine sediment microbial communities from the Atlantic coast under amendment with organic carbon and nitrate - tdDd00.2 | ecosystem: Environmental > Aquatic > Marine > Coastal > Sediment | place... | reverse complement strand
GGACAGGTTATCGCCCCCAGATTCGATCAGAACGATGTCCAGATCCGGGTGGCGCTGACGCATTTCATCCACCGCCGCCAGGTTGATCGAGGCATCCTCGCGGATCGCGGTGTGCGGGCAACCTCCTGTTTCTACACCGATAATTCTGTCCTGAGGGAGGACCTGCATTCGCATTAACGCTTCGGCATCTTCTTGGGTGTAGATGTCATTGGTGATCGCGCCGATCGAATATTTCGGGGCCAGCGCCTTGCATAGATTGGCGGTCAGGGTGGTTTTGCCGGCGCCAACGGGGCCGCCAATACCGATGCGAAGAGGACCGTGAGGAGAGCTCATGAACGGAAAAGCCTTGTATATTGTGTTTCGTGTTTCATCGAGGCGATGTCGGCCAGCACGACCGCCCCCCCAAGATCGTCCAACGTGCAATGGGCACTGTCCAGCGCAATCTGTTCGCAGAGCGGCGCCAGCGCGTTCAACACCGTTTGCCCATCAGTTTGTCCTAATGGAATCAAACGGATAGCCGCGGACACCAGATTGCTGGCAAAGGCGTGCAGATACATCGCGCAGGTCTGTTGCAGCGGTATTTCATGGATGCTGCTGGCGGCGTGGCCGATGGCGACGGGATAGCAAAGAGCGGGGGGCTGATTGCCCCAGATTGCTTGGGTCGTGCGACAGAAAGCGGCGCCTTGTTGGGTGGATTCCAGCAGGCGCTCGGCCGAGGGGGCAAAGGCGCGGGCGGTTTGATCAACGTCAGAAAGGTCAACAAAATCAGCGTGATAGGCGGCGGTCAGCAAGATCGCGTCATTCCGGCCTGTGCCGTGTTGCAGAATATCGGTCAGCCAGATGCGAAAACTGGCGGAATCGCTGACCTGCCCGGCTTCGATCGCCCATTCCAGCCCGTGGCTGTAGCTGAACGCCCCCACCGGATAGGCGGGCGACAGCCATTGCGCCAAGGTCAGAAGGCCCGCGTCAGTGATCATGGGAATGCGTGTGGCTGTGATCATGGTCGTGGTCGTGACTATGGCTATGCCCATGGGAATGAACGGTTTTTCCGTGTTCATGCGCATGGGTGCGACCATGCCCATAGGCGCCGCCTTCGGGGGTGAAGGGCTCGAATACCTCGGTGACGGTGGCGCCCAGATGGGACAGCATCGCCATGATCACATGGTCGCGCTGGATCAGCAGGCGAGCGTCTTGGATCTGACAGGGCGTGTGGCGATTGCCGATATGCCAGGCCAGACGGGGCAGGTTTTCACCCGTGACCTGGAGCAGGTTTTCGGCGGCGGCCAGCACGGCGACTTTGGGGGCTTTTGTGCCATTTGTACCGTCGTTTAGGACAAATGCGTCCCCCTGATTCAGGCTCTCGGTATGTTCGAGATCCGCAAGGAAGGCCGTGCCGTCATCGGTCAGCAATCTTTTGCGCCGCAAGAAGCGGTCATCATAGCTGAGCGTGCAGGTCTGAGCATCGCCGGACCAATCGCCAGCGCGGAGAATCGAGTGGGCAGTGGGAAGGGACATTTTCGGCCTCAGAACATGAAGTAGCGTTGTGCCATCGGCAGGGAAACGGCGGGCTCGCAGGTCAGCAGCTCGCCATCGGCGCGGACTTCGTAGGTTTCGGGGTGGACCTCGATATGGGGCAGGGCGTCGTTCAGTTTCAGGTCGGCCTTGCCGATGTTGCGGGTGTTCTGGACGGCCACGGTCTGTTTCGCCAAGCCCAGTTTGTCGCCGATACTGTCGGCCTGCGCGGCCTCGGATACGAAGACCACGGCGGAATGTTCGACCGACCGGCCATAGGCGCCAAACATCGGCCGGGAATAGACCGGCTGCGGCGTCGGGATCGAGGCGTTGGGGTCGCCCATCTGCGCCATGACGATGGTGCCGGACATCAGGACCATTTCCGGCTTTACGCCGAAAAACGCCGGGTTCCACAGCACCAGATCGGCGCGCTTGCCTTCCTCGATACTGCCGATTTCATGGCTGAGGCCGTGCGCGATCGCCGGGTTGATCGTGTATTTCGCGATATAGCGGCGGACGCGGAAATTGTCATTCTCGCCGGTTTCTTCGGGCAGGCGACCGCGCTGTTTCTTCATCTTGTCGGCGGTCTGCCAGGTGCGGATCAGCACCTCGCCGACGCGGCCCATGGCCTGGCTGTCCGAGGCGATGATGGAAAACGCGCCCATGTCATGCAGGATGTCCTCGGCCGCGATGGTTTCACGGCGGATGCGGGATTCGGCAAAGGCCACGTCCTCGGGGATGGATTTGTCCAGGTGGTGACAGACCATCAGCATGTCCAGGTGTTCGTCCACGGTGTTGACGGTGAAGGGGCGCGTGGGGTTGGTGGACGAGGGCAGGACGTGGGATTCGCCACAGATCTTGATGATGTCGGGGGCGTGGCCGCCGCCCGCGCCCTCGGTGTGAAAGGCGTGGATGGTGCGGCCTTTCATGGCCTTTACGGTGTGTTCAACGAACCCGGATTCGTTCAGCGTGTCGGTGTGGATCATGACCTGCACATCCATCGCGTCGGCCACACCCAGGCAGCAGTCGATGGCGGCGGGGGTGGTGCCCCAATCCTCGTGCAGTTTCAGCGCACAGGCGCCGGCGCGGACCTGTTCCTCGAGCGCGGCGGGCAGGCTGGCGTTGCCCTTGCCGGCAAAGGCCAGGTTCATCGGGAAAGCATCGGCCGATTGCAGCATCCGCCCGATATGCCACGGGCCGGGGGTGCAGGTGGTGGCCAGGGTGCCATGCGCGGGGCCGGTGCCGCCGCCCAGCATGGTGGTCAGGCCCGAATGCAGCGCGTCCTCGATCTGTTGGGGGCAGATAAAGTGGATGTGGCTGTCAAACCCGCCCGCGGTCAGGATGCGGCCCTCGCCTGCGATGGCCTCGGTGCCGGGGCCGACGATGATGTCCACACCGGGCTGCGTGTCGGGGTTGCCCGCCTTGCCGATCTTGTGGATGCGGCCGTTTTTCAGGCCGACATCGGCCTTGTAGACGCCAGTGTGATCGACGATCAGCGCGTTGGTGATCACGGTGTCCACGGCGCCGTCAGCGCGGGTGGTCTGAGCCTGCCCCATCCCGTCGCGGATCACCTTGCCGCCGCCGAATTTGACCTCTTCGCCATACAGGGGCGCGTTGCCGCCCATGCCGCTGGCGCGCTCGGCGATCAGGTCGCGTTCGACCTCGATGATCAGGTCGGTGTCGGCCAGACGCAGTTTGTCACCCACGGTGGGGCCATACATGGCGGCATAATCAGCGCGTGAAATCTTGGCGGGCATGGGGGTCTCCTAGTCGATCCAGAGATTGCGGGTGCGGTGCCAATCCTCGATGGATTGGTCCGGATATGTGTCAAAAGCCTGATCGCCATCGCGAATGTCCGGCGTGACCCAGCCGGGTTTGCTGGACAGCATGATATGGCAGGTCTGGGGTGGGATCGGCAGATCGCTATCCACAGACGAGGCGAACGGATAGATGAAATCAGGGTAGGTCGGGTCATAGTTCCACAGCATCGAACCGCAGGATTTGCAAAAACTACGGCGGGCCGGGCTGAGCTGACCGTCATCCCGAACGAAGCTGTATTCCGACAGATTGTCCCGCCCGGTGACGGTCAGGCTGTTGGCTTGGCCCATGATGTTGATCGTATAGCCTCCGCCGCCGTTGGTTTTGCGGCACAGGCTGCAATAGCAGCGCATATAGGGCTGGGGCGTGTTGCTTTGGACGGTGTAGTGCACCGCGCCGCATCGGCACGATCCGTCAAGTGTGACTGGCATCGTTCCCTGCTCCTTGTTCACAATGCGCCAAGAGGCATCACAGCGGCCCCATGACTTCTTGGTTAAACCCATAGACGGTGCGCGCGCCCGAGAGAGCGACCAGCGTCACCTCGCGCCTCTGGCCGGGTTCGAAACGCACGGCGGTGCCAGCGGCAATGTCCAGACGCATCCCGCGGGCGGCGGCGCGGTCGAAATCCAGCGCGGGGTTGGTTTCATAGAAATGGTAGTGCGAGCCAACCTGCACGGGCCGGTCGCCAGTATTGGCCACCATCAGGGTGATGGGGGTGCAGCCCGCGTTCAGGGTCAGCTCGCCCTCGGCGGGGAACAGCTCTCCGGGGATCATTTGCGGCCCCAGGCGATCAGGGCGGCCAGACCGACAGCGATAGAGCCGGCAATCAGCGGCAGCCAGCTGGCATCGTTGGCATGCGGGTGCAGGTGCATCCCGTCATGGGCAAGCGCGGGCGCTGCGGACAGGATCAGGGCGAATGCTGCGATATGTTTCATGTGCGGGTCCTCTTGGCGAATGGTTAGCGAATGGGATTGTGGACGGTCACCAGTTTGGTGCCGTCAGGAAAGGTGGCCTCGACCTGAACCTCGTGGATCATTTCGGGGATGCCGGGCATGCATTGGTCGCGGGTGATGACCTGGGCGCTGGCCTCCATCATGTCGGCGACGCTGCGCCCGTCGCGGGCGCCCTCGACAACAGAGTCGGTGATCAGGGCGATGGCCTCGGGGTGGTTCAGCAACACGCCGCGCGACAGGCGCTTGCGGGCGACTTCGGCGGCCATGGCGATCAGCAGTTTGTCTTTCTCGCGGGGGGTCAGGTTCATGGTCAGATCATCCAGGTTCGGGGAAGGTTAGTGCCGTTCAGATAGGTCAGAACGGGGATCAGAGATTGGCGCAGGACAAAGCTGTCGGACGCCAGAATGCGGGCAAACAGCACGCCGGGGCGGATCAGAGACACGCCGCCGGTGGCAGGCATCAGGGTCCGCAGATGGGGCAGGTGGGCCTCGGCCTCGGGGGCGATGAACAGGACCGAGGCCAGCGACAGCGCATCGCCCATCATGGCAGGGCCGGTCAGCCGGGGCAGGGTGTCGGTGCCAAGGCGCAGGGTGTCCGCAAAGACCAGATCGTCCCCGCGCCGCACGCGAATCCGGTCGGTCAGGTGGGTGTTCGTCAGGGTCTCGCCCATGGCGCTGCGGCCCAGAATCAGTGATTCGACCGCCAGAAGCCGGGAATCAGCGGCCATATCGACGGACAGGGTGCGGTCCAGCGCACCGTGATCGAACAGGATGGTCTCTTGCGGGAGCCAGTCCAGACGGGCGCCGGGCTCGATGGTCAGGCGATTGTCGACATGGCCGACCTCGCCGGGTTGGGCGCGGTAGATGCGCTCGGCCGCCTGGGTGGTCAGGCACAGGCGCGAGCCCACACGGGCGGTGGCCTGAAACCGGAGCTGGTCGCCGCCGGTTATCCCCCCGGCAGTATTCAGAAAAACGCCGGTCAGCCGGTCGCGGTCCCCACGGGGAAACAGGGTCTTCAGACAGCCCGAGGTTTTCAGATCGGACAGCACGGACAACCCGTCCCGCGCCTTGGACCGGATCATGGCCCGCCCCACGGCGCGTGGCTGTTTCTGGCTGGCCCCGACGGGCGATATGTCTGCCAAATGGGTGATTGGCCCCTCCTTCATCTGCAAAACGAGTCGCACAGAGAGGCAGCAAGTGGAAGTTGGATGCTCAAAAAGCGGGCTGAGCGAGGCTTTGCGCGCCCTGAATGCACATAAAGCGGGCATTGTGTGCGATGTGCGCCTAAAAATCAGGCATATGACGCGGCGGTTAAGCTGTTCGAGCGATGTAAGTTTGCGAGCGCAGCATGTTCATGACTTTCCTGTGCCTGCCCCGGCGCTCTTGATGACTGCCCTAGAGCCTGGGGCGTGTGGACGACCGAAACGACGTGCAAATCAAAACGGCCGCCACACTGATGCAACAAAAACAATGTTGCGGGGGTCAGGTATGGTTTTGCCGTGCCTGATGCAAGGCCCAAGCCTGTCCCCGCCTCGGAGGATGACCATGAACTTTATCAAAGCCACACTGGCGGGCGCCCTGAGCCTGAGCCTGACGGCCCCTGCCTTTGCTGCCGAAGACACCATTAAGGTTGGCGTACTGCATTCGCTGTCCGGCACCATGGCAATTTCGGAAACCACCCTGAAAGACACCATGCTGATGCTGATCGACGAACAGAACGCCAAAGGCGGCGTGCTGGGCAAAAAGCTGGAAGCCGTGGTTGTCGACCCCGCGTCCGACTGGCCGCTGTTCGCTGAAAAAGCCCGCGAGCTGCTGACCGTTGAAGAAGTCGACGTGATTTTCGGCAGCTGGACCTCGGTTAGCCGTAAATCGGCCTTGCCGGTTCTGGAAGAACTGAACGGCCTGATGTTCTATCCGGTACAGTACGAAGGTGAAGAAAGCTCTAAGAACGTTTTCTACACCGGCGCTGCGCCGAACCAACAGGCGATCCCCGCGACCGACTACTTCCTGGATGAACTGGGCGTCGAGAAATTCGCACTGCTAGGCACCGACTATGTCTACCCGCGTACCACCAACAACATCCTGGAAAGCTATCTTCAGGGCAAAGGCATCGCGGCCGACGACATCTTTGTGAACTACACCCCGTTTGGTCATTCGGATTGGTCGAAAATCGTTGCTGACGTTGTCGCCCTGGGCGCTGACGGCAAAAAGGTCGGCGTGATCTCGACCATCAACGGCGACGCCAACATCGGTTTCTACAAAGAGCTGGCCGCGGCTGGCGTATCGGCTGACGATATCCCGGTTGTTGCGTTCTCGGTCGGTGAAGAAGAGCTTTCGGGTCTGGACACCACCAACCTTGTTGGCCACCTGGCTGCATGGAACTACTTCCAGTCCGCCGAAAGCGACCTGAACGACGAGTTCATCAAAGCATGGAAAGCCCGCATGGGTGAAAAGCGCGTGACCAACGACCCGATGGAAGCGCACGTGATCGGCTTTAACATGTACATCAAAGCTGTCGAAGCTGCCGGCACCACCGATGTGGACGCTGTCCGCACCGCGATGTACGGCCTGGAAGTTCCGAACCTGACCGGCGGCACCGCCGTGATGCTGCCGAACCACCACCTGGCCAAACCGGTTCTGATCGGTGAAATTCAGGCCGATGGTCAGTTCGACATCATCAGCCAGACCACCGAAGTTCCCGGCGACGCATGGACCGATTTCCTGCCGGAATCGGCTGTCCTGAAGTCGGACTGGAAAGACCTGGGCTGTGGCATGTACAACACCGAAACCGCAAGCTGCGTTCAGATCAAATCCAACTACTGATCTGATCTGAAACGACCGAGAGAGGCGGGCGCGCCTCTCTCCCCCTTACTCCTTACAATATCGGTCTTTGACTATGCGGCACGTCTTTTCCCTCCTGCTCGCACTGGTGATGCTTGCGCTTCCGGTGCAGGCCAGCGCCGGTCCGGTTCAGGATATATTGCAACAATATCGTTCTGTGATCGAGAAGAGCTCGCGCAAGACCATCCAGCCTGCGATCGACGCATTGGCCGAAAGCGGCCTGCCCGAGGCGCAACAGGTGCTGCAAACCTGGCAATCCAAGGACATGTGGCAACGCAAAGAGGACGGGCTGTTCTTTGTCGCCGAGAAGCTGCCCTCGAAAGAATACAGGCTGACCGATTTCGACACCGGCGATGTGGTGGGCGACTACCCTAAGAAACAGTTGAAACAGCTGAAACCCAACAGCGGCATCCGCGCGCTGATCGGCACCGCGCTGGTGCAATTCCAGCTGTCGGACCCTGACCCGACGCGCCGCCGGGAGGCTGTGATCTCGATTGAGCGCGACCCCGCGCCCGAGCATCTGGCCCCGCTGCGCAAAGCGATCTCGAATGAACCCGACCCCGAGATCAAGGCCAAGAAACGCCGGGTCGAGCGCCTGCTGACCATCGCCTATGACAAAGAGCTGTCGAACCGCATCGTGGCGATCAACACCTTTAGAACCGACCTGGGCGTCGATGTGCGCGCGACTCTGAATCCGCTGCTGACCACGAAACGCATGGTGGTCGCGGGGCAGCCCGACCAGGCGCTGAACATCGCCGATACGCTGATCCCCGGCAGCGATACCCTGCCGCGCGACGAGGCCTATGCCATGCTGGTCGCCGCCAAGATGAGCCCGCCGCGGATCTCTTCGGCGGAAATCCGGTCGGCGCTGGCGGCCAACGTGCTGGACGGCGCTGTCGCGGGCATCCCCGTGGCGCAGCTGGATACCACCGCGGCCCGCGAACGCGCCTATGCGGCGCTGGCCGATGCGGGCAAAGTCCCCGCCAGCGTGACCGCCGCCGATGTGGACGCGGCGCTGGCCTCTCACAGTTTTCTGGACGTCTATGACGAGCCCTCCAAAGTCGTGACCGCCGCCGTCAAGGACGCGATGAAATCCATCGACCTGCGAGTCGGCGCCAACCAGGCACTGGACCTGACGCTGGATGCGCTGTCGCTGGCCTCGATCTATTTTCTGGCCGCGATCGGTCTGGCCATCACCTTTGGGGTGATGGGCGTCATCAACATGGCCCATGGCGAGTTCATCATGATGGGCGCCTACACCGGCTATGTGGTGCAACAGATCATCCCCGATTACACCGTGTCGATCATCGTCGCGATCCCGCTGGCCTTTGCCGTGACCTTTGCTGCCGGCGTCGCGATGGAGCGTCTGGTGATCCGCTGGCTGTATAACCGCCCGCTGGAAACGCTGCTGGCGACCTTCGGGATTTCCATCGCATTGCAACAGATCGCCAAGAACATCTTTGGCACGCAGGCGCGCCCGCTGACGTCCCCCGGCTGGCTGGATGGCGCCTGGGTGATGAATGATGTGGTGTCCATCAGCTATATCCGCATCGCGATCTTCGTCCTGGCGCTGATTTTCCTGGGCGTGTTCCTGTTCATCATGAAACGCACCCGCCTAGGCCTGGAAACCCGCGCTGTGACGCAGAACCCGAATATGGCCTCCTCGATGGGGATCAACAAAGACAAGGTGAACATGCTGACCTTTGGCCTGGGCTCTGGCATCGCGGGGATCGCGGGCGTCGCCATCGGCCTCTTCGCCAAGGTCACATCCGAGCTGGGCAATGACTATATCGTCCAAAGCTTCATGACCGTGGTTGTCGGCGGCGTTGGCAATATCTGGGGCACGCTGGCAGGCGCCACGATGATCGGCTTCCTGCAAAAAGGCATCGAGTGGATGAACCCCTCGAACACCCTGGCCGCGCAGACCTACATGATCATCTTCATCATCATTTTCATCCAGTTCCGCCCCCGTGGCATCATCGCCCTCAAGGGCCGCGCGGCAGGAGACTGATATGCACCTTCCTCTTTCATCTTGCCAAAAATACTCAAACTGCACAGCCCCTCAGCCCGCACCGGAGGCAGGACAATGAAAAACACCTTCCTTATGCGAAACCCGTCTGTGCTGGTCTTTCTGGGCATTTTGGCGCTGTTCACCCTGGGCGTGACCCTGATGTCCGAGGCAACAGGCGCGGCGCTGATTTCCACCAGTTTCGTCAAGACGCTGGGCAAGACCCTATGCCTGAGTCTTGTGGCCATCGCGATGGATCTGGTCTGGGGCTATTGCGGGATTCTGTCGCTGGGCCACTTCGCGTTTTTCGGGCTGGGCGGCTACATGATCGGCATGTGGCTGATGTACGAGCGGACCCGCGGCATCGTCGAAACCTCGATGGCCAACGCGGAGATCCCGCCGACGGCCCAAGAGGTCGTGGACGCGATCGGTACGCAGATTTTCGGCGTTGTCGGCAGCTCTGAATTCCCGGTTGTCTGGGCCTTTGCGGATAGTCTGGTGATCCAGCTGGCGCTTGTGGTTCTGGTGCCCGGCCTTCTGGCGCTGGTCTTTGGCTGGCTGGCGTTCCGCAGCCGTGTGACCGGCGTGTACCTGTCGATCCTGACCCAGGCCATGACGCTGGCGCTGTCGTTGTACCTGTTCCAGAACGACAGCGGTCTGCGCGGCAACAACGGCCTGTCCGGCCTGCAAAACCTGCCGGGTCTGGACACGGTGCCTCAGGCGACTGTGTCGATCTGGTTCTTCTGGGTGTCGGCGCTGGCGCTGGGGGTGGGCTATGTGCTGGCCGCCTGGGTCGTGTCCGGTAAATTCGGCAGCGTGATCCGGGGCATTCGTGATGACGAACAGCGCGTGCGGTTCCTGGGGTATTCGGTCGAAGGCTATAAGCTGTTCATCTTTGTGCTGACCGCGATGATCGCGGGGATTGCCGGCGCGCTGTATTATCCGCAGGCCGGTATCATCAACCCGGCCGAGATCGCCACGGGGGCCTCGATTTACCTGGCCGTCTGGGTGGCGATCGGTGGGCGCGGGCGTCTGTATGGCGCCGTTATCGGCGCGGCGTTTGTGTCGCTGGTGTCCACATGGTTCACCGGGGGGCAGGCGCCTTCGATCCCGCTGGGGTTCTATACGATTGACTGGGTGGACTGGTGGCAGGTCGTGCTGGGCCTGAGCTTTGTTCTGGTCACGCTGTTCGCGCCCAAGGGCATCGGCGGGCTGTTTGACCTGATCAAGGGCGTGGCCACACCGCGCCGCTATGGTCAGCCGCTGGGGCCAGATGCCGGGTCCCTGCAAGAGAAGGAGGCCCAGGAATGAGCACGCTACTTGAGGTTTCCGGCGTCTCGGTCAGCTTTGACGGGTTCAAGGCGATCAACAACCTGTCGTTTCAGATCGGCAGCGCGGAAATGCGCGCCATCATCGGCCCGAACGGGGCGGGGAAGACCACCTTTATGGACATCATCACCGGCAAGACAAAACCCGACGAGGGCCGCGTTTTGTGGGGCGATAAATCCGTGTCCCTGCTGAAAATGTCCGAGGCCAAGATCGCCCGCGCAGGCGTGGGCCGCAAATTCCAGCGCCCGACGGTGTTCGAAGACCAGAGCGTGTTCGACAACCTGCTGATGGCGCTGAAAAACGAACGCTCGCCCTGGCAGGTGCTGATGTTCAAGCCGCAGTTCAAGGACATGGGCAAGGTCGAGGAACTGGCCAGCGAGATCGGCCTGTCGGACGAATTGCACCGCAAAGCCGGAGAGCTGTCCCACGGCCAGAAACAATGGCTGGAGATCGGGATGCTGCTGGCGCAGGAACCGCGCCTGTTGCTGGTCGATGAACCGGCGGCGGGGATGACCCTGTCGGAACGCGAACACACCACCGACATCCTGGTCGAGGCCGCCAAGA
>Ga0070725_10001968_pt1 | contig 11040 bp, 9 predicted proteins | sample tdDd002_FD_69781 | JGI IMG/M metagenome (GOLD analysis project Ga0070725, IMG submission 69781) | Marine sediment microbial communities from the Atlantic coast under amendment with organic carbon and nitrate - tdDd00.2 | ecosystem: Environmental > Aquatic > Marine > Coastal > Sediment | place... | reverse complement strand
CGGTTTTCCTTGGGGCTCAGGCCTTCAAGAATCGCGATCCGGGCGTGTACGATAAAGGTCCGGCAGCCAGCTTCCGACACTTTTTCCACGAATTCGCAGAGATCGTCCCAGGACTCCCGCCCATCAATACCGATTCGATGCTTCACGGTGACTGGCAGGTCGGTTGCTTCAATCATGGCGCGCACGCCCTCTGCCACCTTGTCCGGATGGCCCATCAGGCAGGCCCCGATCATGTTGTTCTGAACACGATCGCTGGGGCAACCGACGTTCAGGTTAACCTCATCGAAGCCGTATTGCTGAGCCAGCCTGGCGCAGTGGGCAAGTTCGCCGGCATCGCTGCCACCCAGCTGAAGGGCCAGTGGGTACTCGGCCTCATCGTGGCGCAGAAAGCGCGCGGTGTCGCCATGAATCAGCGCGCCGGTGGTGACCATCTCGGTGTAGAGCAGGGTATGCCGGCTAAGCTGGCGCGCCAGATAACGGTAGTGACTGGTGGTCCAGTCCATCATGGGTGCGATGCAGAACTTTCTTTCCATATAAAACAACGACTTACGAGCTTTTAGATGTGAGGGTGTGTATATTTTGAGCAGCTTTAACCCTCTGATTTTCAACCGATTTTCAAGAGGGCTTTTGCCGAGTGCACCGGATTTGTGCCCGAGGTACAACAGATTGTAACAGATTTGCTGATCATCGATTAAACAGAGTTTTACTTACCGATAGCATCCTAGACACGGGCTATTTAAGCCGCTTTTCGGGCGGCAGTGGGGCTCTGGGCCATCAATGTGGTTGTTTGAGATGACGTATGACTAAGGAGCTCACGCGTCGGGAGTATGAAGTCGCTCACCCAAGTAGAAGAGACCAAGCAGAGTTGCAGTGATCATTTGCCAAAAAATGAAAAAGTAGACGAGGACCAGCAGCCATCGGATTTCAGGATCAATGTAAGTCCCTTCAGCAATAGCGGAAGAGATGTAATATCCGATGACAAGGAAAATGCTTGCGGCGGTTAGATAGGAGAACAGGACGCAAAGGAACCTGCGTCGCGTCATATCGACGAAGCCAGCATTTCCCTGATACATGATTTTCACCTTTGGAGGGTTTTTCATAACCCGGTCGATGTCATGCCTGTTAAATGTGGCGACTGCAGCTAGAGCGGCAATGAAAAAACCAGGTAAGTTTTCTATAAAACCAGTGATTCTGGCTAAAAGCCCATCTGACCCCGTAACGTGGTCAATACTGCTGAATTGCCCGAGAATGACCCAGCTTATACAGGTCAAAAAAATCGGTATCAGCCAGTCATAGATCCACTTATCCTCGTGTTGGATTCGCAGGTATGAGACAGGGCGAGTAAGCTGATAAAAGATTAATTTAAATTCTTTTAGCCTGCTAATCATTCTTTAGCTCAATCATTTGGTTGGCTATTTCATCATTTATTACGGGTACTGCAGTCGCTAGAGCACGTCGAAAATTTTTGATTTTGCGTTTTTTTACGTAGCGGTCTTTGTTCTGGAGTGCTCCGGTGTCAGTACTTAAAATAGCAGTGTGGGCTGTGCCCGTTCTATCCTCGAAACTTACTCGGACATAAGGTACGTCCAAATCCTTTGCGTGTTGAAGTGCTTTACCGAGATGCTTCAAATTACCGCCAGAAAAAACAACCGCAGCCTTGCTGACATTAACTTTAACCTCGGTTCCAATGAGCTCTGGCTGCGCAGCCGAATCGTAACCCTTGAGCATGACTGTGTCGCTAGTTAGCCGGATTTCTTTGAGCTTCCCCGAAGTTAGCTCTTCTTTAAACTCATCAGACGGATGAGCGAAGAGATTTAACCTACAGTATGCATTGATCTTTTTTGAAGGATCACCACTTGGATGCGCCATCTCATAATCGGCTTTGTGGTGTTTCGCTGCTACGCGTGCTAGATGATTCAGGAACGCAGATGCTTTCTGAAACGGAACATTCGTGCTCTTCTCAAACAGCATAAGGTGCTTTTTCAGCTGATTAGGCTCCTTGAAGATTACAACGTGGGCTGACGACTCGAGCCCCTGGTCTTCATTGAACTCAATGGTTTGGCGGTCTGCTTCAGAGCCATCGATTCTATTCGTTACCAGATTGGCCGCATCGGAATCAACGAGATTAATGAGAAGGACCCAGCAATCTTTTCTCTCGGTCAAATCTTCGAGAGCGAATTGATACTTCGACTTTTTCCCAGCTTTTTTTCTCGCTTTATTCAGCTCGCGTATGACATTGATCTCTTTCATGAGATCATCGAGTGAGCGGGGGCTCGCAAAGCGTTTGTGTTTCTCGTCTAAATCATGGGCGTAGGTTCGACCTACGATGTCGACGTCAAAAAACTGGACGGTTCGTTCGTATCTACTGCTCATCCTTGGACCTTAATTCTTAGGTGGATTAGCAGAGGACTCTCGGACCTGCCAATCCATCGGCATGCGTGGGTGAGGGTAATTTTCTCTGGTTCGCGACTTATTGTTCGTAAAAGTGAACATCAAAACTCGAGTACCAGAGGTTAGTTCAAAGTCGCTCAAAAGTTAAAGCTCCAATGCATCAAAAGATGCGCTACAGGCGGTAGGAACGTCTAACGAATCGATACTTTCGACTGAGCGCTAACCAATCCTGCTCATTGCTACAGCAAGTTTTTTGGAAATCTCGAACAACTCGTCCATATCTTTATCGGGGAAGTGGTTGGTAAGTATGTTTAGGGCTCTCAAAGCCATTCGGTCGTTGGTTGTCTTTGCGCTCAGGTCTGAGGGTTGAGGACCCTCAGTATTTTCGCCCATTAAAAATGAAACGGAAGTGCCGAGCACAGTCGCTAGCTCGCTAATTCTTTCAAAACTAGGTCTGCTTTCGCCCGAAAACCATTTCCTGACTGCTTGCTGACTGACACCAAGTTTTTTTGAAAGTGTCACTTGCCGGCCCCGGTGGAGTGGTTCAAGACCTACCAAGTCGCATGCCTCGTTAAGTCTCTCAACAAACTTCGATTTGCTCCTTGCATTAGAGGACACTGCTTTATTCCTTAAACAATTCCGGTGGAGTCAATTTCCGTGGTTGGCCAGCTTCAGAATGGAACGAACTGGCACAGAATAGAATAAAGCATTATGTCGCAGTGTACCATTAGCGTACCAAGCCCGATTTCACTTATCTAAGTTTTTGTTTTCAAAGCTTTAAAGTGTTGAGATGGCTCTGTCCATCATCGGGGCCACGCAGAAGCGGCGGGAGGGGCCGGAGTTGCGCAGCATGGTTTCCTGAGATGGTATTCCAGACATTGCGATACCTGTTGTCGACGAAAAACGGGTGACGAAAAGAACTACGTTGAAAACAAAGGTTGTAGTTTAACAAGCATTGGTTTCCGATTTCCGTAAGGCTTTGGCGAAATCCACAACGGGCTTCAGGCAGCGCGTTTCAAATAGTTGCGGAGAAAATTGAAGTAGATTAGAGCGTCTCGAGTGGAGAACAGCTGGGGCTTGAATCCACCATAGAGTTTGTTGATGTAATTGCCCGGAACCTCGGGAAGCTTCGCCAGAGCCATTGCCCATTCGTCAAACTGGCGATGATCGATTTGCTCGTACTGAATCAGGCGAACATCCTGGTGGCGAGGATCGGCAGTGATGCCAAGGTAAAGTCTGTTGACAGCCTCTTCCTCACCTTCCAAAACCTGCATGAAATTGAACTGATCATAAGCCAGCAGGCCGGTGATGCCGTCCCGCTCGTTTCTTTTGATGGATTCCGCGAGGATGTCGTCTAAATCGGATTCCTGCAGATGCGAAGAAACGCTGCTGAAATAGATAAGCCTGCAAAGTCTGGGCTTTGATGCGTCCATAGCAAAAAACCTCCCTGAAGGAGAAGCACTCCTTCTGCTATGATCTCATGCTTCTTTAACTGTACTCCCATAAAACCCAAGTAAACAACCTTGCTCTGGAGTTTGAACGTATGCCCCTGATGGTGCAGGCTCTGCTGCCGGTATTTATCCTGATCATGCTTGGGCATGTGTTCCGCCGCATTGACTTTCCGGGCGGCGATTTCTGGCCCCAGGCGGAGCGGTTTACCTACTACGTGCTGTTTCCGGCCATGTTGGTCTTCAAGCTGGGGCAGGCCAGGTTGCCGGCTTCCGCTTATGGTGACATTGCATTGCTCATTGGCGCCATGCTGATCGCGATGACGCTGATCCTGGCAATTGCCCAATGGTTCTGGCGCTGGTCCGGCCCGGTTTTTTCTTCGGTTTACCAGGGGGCTATCCGGTTCAATTCCTATGTGGGCCTGGCGGCTGGCGGCATGCTGCTCGGCGATCAGGGCCTGTCCCTCACAGCGATCGCAGTTGCCATTATGGTGCCGTTGCTGAATCTGCTGTGCATACTGATGTTTTCACTGGTGGCCACGGAAGGGCCGGTGAGGTTGCTGCCAGTATTCAAAGCGATTGTTACCAATCCTCTTATAGTGGGCTCGGTGATTGGCGTGGTCTGGAGTTTCTTCGAAATCGGATTTCATCCGCTGATCGGCGGCATTCTCGAGCCGCTAAGCAATCTGGCGTTGCCGATGGGTTTGATGACGGTTGGCGCCGGGCTTCAGCTCAAGGCCCTCAGAGGCGCTTCACTGCCGTTTATTGTGTCATCCGCGCTGAAGTTGGTCGGATTTCCGCTGATGACCGCGGGGCTGGCCTTGTTGCTGGGTCTTGAGGGAATGATGGTTCAGGTGGCCGTACTGTTGTCGGCGCTTCCCACGGCCACCTCTGCCTACATTCTGGCCCGGCAGCTTGGTGGAGATGCCCCCCTGATGGCGGGCATCATCAGTGGTCAGACCTTGCTGGCCATCGTCACCATACCGTTAATGCTCAGTATTCTCTGGTAGGCACTTGAGCACCGCGTCGACAATGTTGTGCTGGAAGTTGTTGTAACCTTCTGGCGTTGCCGCGATGTCAGTGGCCAGAGGGTCCCAGGTGCTGAAGGTTACGTCCAGGCTCTCGGTGATCGAGCGCCACCACTGCCGGTTGAACTGCGGTTCGGTCAGCAGGCAGGGGTGGTTTGCGTTGCGCAGTTTTTCCTGCACTTCCGCGATATGCCGGGCCCCTGGCGACAGCTCCGGGTTCAGTGTCAGAACGCCCTCGAGTTTCAGTTCATAGTGTTCGGCAAATCGGGTAAAGGCGTCGTGATAGGCGAACAGGCTGATTTCGTGCGCCGGTGCAAGGCGGTCACGGATAGTGGCATCGGTTTCTCGAACGCTGGCTTTGAACTGCTCGAAATTCTCGTTTAACGCGCCAGCGTCAACACCTTTCAGTCCTGAGAGAGCATCGCGGATCGTCCCGGCCATTTCGATGGCCAATTCGGGATCCAGCCAGATGTGCGGGTCTTCGCCTTCTCCGTGATCATGGCCGTGTCCGTGCCCCTCGTTGTGGTGTTCTTCCTCCTTGGCCTCCTCTTCGTGAGCATGGCCATGGTGATCGTCCGCGTGCTCGTCGTGCGCGTGGTCATCGTGGGTAACGTCCCCGGGTTCGTGCTCGGCATCCATGAGCGCGACCGTTCGACCGCTGAATTCCTGCCCTGCCAGAAGGCGATTAAGGAAGGTTTCCATGTCGGGCCCGACCCAGAAAATCACGTCGGCGTTTTCCAGGGCCCGGCGCTGGGATGGCTTCATGGTGTAATTGTGGGGGCTGGAGCCGGGCGGGACGAGACTCGTTGTCTGCATGTCTTCCGTGGCGATCGCACTGACGATCAGCTCAACCGGTTTGATGGAAGTAACAATGCGGGTCTCGGCCTGCAGGGCACTGTGAAACAAAAGGGTGCCGGCTCCGAGTGCAATAGAAAGTGCTTTTCCGGTAACGCGCATGATAAAAGAGATCCTGCGATGCTGATGTGTAATGTTATAATATAACAAACTCGGCCGGGGCCGGCAAAAGAAACTTCTTACTTAGTATTTCTGGTGTGCTCGTTAACTTCCTGATCATGCGAAACCTGCCGTTGGCCGGTATAATGCCCGCTTTATCAAACGGCCACCGATTTTTCAGGAAGGTTTCATGACTGTACGTACCCGAATTGCTCCGTCACCCACGGGAGACCCTCACGTTGGTACCGCCTACGTGGCCCTGTTCAACCTGTGCTTTGCCCGTCAGCACGGCGGCCAGTTTATCCTGCGTATCGAAGACACCGACCAGGCCCGCAGTACCGCAGAATCCGAGCAGGACATTCTCAAGGCGCTGCGCTGGCTCGGTCTGAACTGGGACGAAGGCCCCGACGTGGGTGGTCCTCACGGCCCCTATCGCCAGTCCGAGCGCAAGCACTCGTACCGGCAGTATGCCGAGGATCTGGTGACGGCCGGCCACGCATTTTATTGCTTCCGCACACCGGATGAGCTGGAAGCCATTCGGGAAGAGCGCAAGGCCCAGGGCCTGAACCCGGGTATCAAGGGCGATCTGGAGCTGCCCGAGGACGAAGTGAAGCGCCGCCTCGATGCAGGTGAACCATACGTGATTCGTATGAAAGTGCCCGATGAGGGCGTCTGCGAGATCGACGACATGCTTCGGGGCACCATTGAGATCGACTGGGCTCAGGTGGACTGCCAGATTCTGCTGAAGTCCGATGGCATGCCCACTTATCACCTGGCGAATGTGGTTGATGATCACCTGATGGAAATCACCCATGTTCTGCGCGGTGAGGAGTGGATTAACTCGGCGCCCAAGCACAAGCTGCTGTACCAGTATTTTGGCTGGGATATGCCGGTGCTGTGTCACCTTCCGCTGCTGCGCAACCCGGACAAGAGCAAGCTGTCCAAGCGCAAGAACCCGACCAGCATCAATTTCTATGAGCGCATGGGCTTTCTGCCGGAGGCCGTCACCAACTACCTGGGGCGCATGGGCTGGTCCATGCCGGACGAGCGGGAAAAGTTCACCCTGGATGAGATGATCGAGAACTTCGACATCCAGCGAGTTTCCCTTGGCGGCCCGGTGTTTGACGTGGAGAAGCTCCGCTGGCTGAACGGCCAGTGGCTGCGCGAAGAGCTGACTGAAGAGCAGTTCATGGAGCGCATGCGCCAGTGGTGGTTCAATGAGGATGCCCTGCGTGCTCTGGTGCCCCACATCAAGGGCAGGGCAGAGGTGTTTTCGGATGTGGCGCCCATGGCCCAGTTCATGTTCTCCGGCATGCTCAACCTGAGGCCGGAAGACTTTGCCCACAACAAGCTGGAGGAAGCCCAGATCAAGCGGGTTCTTCAGTTCACGCTCTGGAAGCTTGAAGCGCAGCGACACTGGAGCAAGGAGACCATCTTCGCGGATATCAAGGCGTTGGCCAAAGCCATGGACCTGAAGATGGGTGACTTCATGTTCTCCATTTTTGTGGCGGTTGCTGGCACCCCGAATTCCTGGTCTGTCATGGATTCCATGGCGCTGCTGGGCCCGGACATGACCCGTTCAAGGCTTCGGCATGCCCTGGAAGTGATGGGTGGATTCTCCAAGAAGGAAACCAAGAAGGTGGAGAAGGAATACGCGGCTCTGGGTATTCATTAACCGCTTTGGTGAATTAATAAACGGCTTGAACAGGGATGTTCAGAAAACTGAAAAAAAGTGTGTTTCAGAGGTTGACGCCCATAGGGCGGATCCTTAATATACGCAGCCGTTGAGGGGCCATAGCTCAGCTGGGAGAGCGCAACACTGGCAGTGTTGAGGTCGGCGGTTCGATCCCGCCTGGCTCCACCAATTTCTAGTCCCCTTCGTCTAGTGGCCTAGGACTCCGCCCTTTCACGGCGGCAACAGGGGTTCGAACCCCCTAGGGGACGCCAATACGGCTTGACGGTTTAGTCCACCGGAAAGCCATCAAAAAAACCGCCTTCTGGCGGTTTTTTTTGTCTGAATGTCGGGTCAGACAACAATGGGGTCAAATGAAATTTCCATCTGACCCCGGATTTAATCAGCGCTCGGCAATGGCACCCTTCCCAACACCTTCATAAGCCTTCACCCGGATGGTGTCTGTTGCGAACTCCACCTTGAGCTTGTCGGCCATGTGAGCGGCAATCAGCTCCACCGTGGTGTCGGTATCCAGCATGTACACGCGCTCCTCTGGCAGGGTCAGTGCAAACTCTCCCTGGTTGGCCTCGTATTCGAAGGTCACATAGCGAACGCCGTCTTCGCCAACATGGCGACGCACCACATCCTCCTCGGACCCCACGTAGATATCCCGCCAGAGCTTGGCCCAGCGGCGCTCCAGATCGTAATCGCGGTGGCCGTTCCGGTCGATACGAATCGGTGATCGATGGCCGTGGGCGATGCGCTGGCAGTTGCCCAGGTGTTTCTTAAGGCCGTGGACATAGTGGTAGTACGCACCATCGATTTCCTCTTCCCGGAGATTGATCTCCACGGAAATCACGTTGGCCGGAAGCACGGTCTTTATTTCCTGTTCCAGTAAAGAGGCCACGGCCGAGGGCACAACCCGGTCGGCGGACAACCAGACAATGGCCTCGTCCGGTGAGCGGTGAATGATCTGGCTGCCGTCCGTGAGTGCCCAGGTAAAAGTGTCTGGCTGCTCCTCACTCCAGGACAGCCCCTGGTAGCCGCGGGGAATCACCAGGCGATGGTCAACACGCTCATCGATCACTCGCTTGATGGTGCGTTTTACGTTACTGAAGTCGAACACCATGCCCTGCTCGTCCAGCTCCCCGCCAAGCACCACATCCGCAATCCAGCTTTCACCCACCAGCCCACGGGTCGGGTCCAGGTAGGCAAAATCGATAACGGTCAGGTTGTCTACAAACAGATGGTTCATCAAATTTCCAGGCGGGTATGGTTGATTGATGGCCGAATTCTAGCAAAAATCACCGAATACAGCAGTCTGGCGGTTGGCCACTGCTTCATTTCTTTTTGCTATCGGACTCATCATTTTAAACCTCGACTCGCACATTGATCAGCAATTTCCGGCACTGATACTGGCGGCCGGTGCCTCGAGCCGCCTCGGTCGGCCGAAAGCCCTCCTGCCGCTGGCTTCTGGTGACGGGACAGACACGGACTGCCGTAACCGCACATTGTTGGACGCCGCCATTGCCCAGGGCCGAATCCTCAGTCCGGAAGTTCGAGTGGTGTGTGGGGCCTGGTACCCGCTCATACGCTTTCGTTGTCGGAGGCAACCTTCTTCCTGGTTGCGGGCGCCGGATTGGCAGGAGGGCATCTCGGCATCTCTGTCAGCGGGACTTCGCAGCCTGGGGCCAGCCGTAAAAGGCGTGTTTGTTCTGGTGGCGGACCAGCCGTTACTGGATCTGAACGCCCTCGAGGCCTTTGGCAAGGCGGCCCGCTGTGTACCGGAACAGCCCATCGCTGCAGATTACGGTGGCCGGCCGGGTGTGCCCGCCTATTTACCCAGATGGCTCTGGCCGCTGGTGTTGGATCTGGAGGGGGATAGGGGCGCCGGGCGACTGCTTGCAGAGGTGCGTGCAACCCGGGTAGATATTCCGGGGATCCACGATGATGTGGACACCCCGGCAGACTGGCAGAGGATCAGGACCCTGCTCAACCGAACAGGCCAGACAGCCAGGCAATCCCGACGCTGAAGATGCCTAGACTTATGGCAAGACCAATGGTGTAGACCCGGGACGATGCCGAGCGCTGCTGCGCAACAAAAAGGTCGATTGTGCGCTGGGCTATGTCTTCAGCGGTTTCCCTCGAGATCTCGTGGGCTTGCTGAATAGCCTCGGACTGAAGGGTTTGCCAGAACTCGGTATCAATCGTCTGCACACTCGTGATGTGATCTTTCAGCTCGGCCATATGCTCGCTCGTGAAGCCGGAATTCTTTTTCAGCTCCTTCTTGAGCACGGCAAGTTCGCTGCCAAGGTTCAGGTTGACCTCCGCGGCAACTTCGTCCCGCAGATTTTTGGTCCGTTCGTCGACCAATTCGGTGACGGCGTTCAGGCGCTCCTCAATCACCGCGTCCTGTTTGCTGCGGGATTCATCCAGAGCCCGCTTCAGGTGATCGAACTGCTCGTCAAAGAGGGAACTGAGTAGTTCATGAAGGCGGTTGTTGATGTGAGTTTTGACTGCGGAACGGGCGATCTGCTCAATCAATTCGCTGGTCAAGGGCACCACATTGGCTTGCGGGTTGCTCCGGTTGGCTGCATCGCCCGTCTTGGGCGACAGTTCCACCGACGCATCTGCAGGTACGTTCAGCAGTTCGTCCTCTTCCGCGGCAGCCGGCCCAGATTGCAGCGGTGGCTCCGGCAAGTTTCCGCCTGTGACGTCACTGGCCAGCTGGTCCAAAACCTCTTTGAGGCCCTCGGTCTGCGGCGGTTTAGTGAGGATGTTGTAAACACCGAAGTTCCTTGCCTCCTCCATGAATGATGACGATTTTTTGGATGTGCACATGATGATGGGGATGCCGGCGGTCTCCGGGTTGCCCTTGATGGCTTTGGTAGCCTCCACACCGTTCATGCCCGGCATCAGATGGTCCATGAAGATGACATCCGGACGCCCTTGGCTGTTCAGGAAATCGAGGGCCTCCTCGGCCGAGCCAGCCATATTGACTTCCATATCGCGACTTTCCAGCAGTTTGCTCAGGGCAAATCGGGCCACCTTGGAGTCATCTACCAGCAGAGCGTTCTTGATCGCCATGTCACTACCTCAATCGTTTACTGCAAACGCGTTTGTTATCGGGCCGTTCTGATTACCAGCCTTCCAGTTTCGGGCACTCTGTGGCCCGGTAGCTCTTGTCCCTATAACAGACACCGGGTTCAGTGGTTCGGGCAGTGAAAATTTCCCCTGCCGCTGTGGTCAGGCGTACCTGTCCGTAAGGCTCGCCATGACGGAATGTCGCTTCGATCGAGCTGCCGTTGGGATTCTTCAGCAAGCCCTTACCGTGGAACTTTCCTTCAATGTATTCGCCCTCGTATTTCTTGCCGCTGGCGAAGACCTCTGCCCCGGTGCCATGGAAGGCGCCGTTGGAAAATTCGCCTTCGTAATGGCGACCGTCGGGGTAGGTTAGTGTGCCGGTGCCATGAAATTCGTCGTTCCGGAAGCCGCCGACGTAGAGCATGCCATCCGCGGTGGTCAGGGAACCGTGGCCATTAAGCTG